>Ga0160433_100075_pt1 | contig 104313 bp, 74 predicted proteins | sample HID1972K_E0MG_FD_108235 | JGI IMG/M metagenome (GOLD analysis project Ga0160433, IMG submission 108235) | Enriched pill bug-associated microbial communities from UW Madison campus, WI, USA - HID1972K_E0 MG | ecosystem: Host-associated > Arthropoda: Insects > Digestive system > Unclassified ...
TCTTAAAACTGTCTTCATAGATATTCTCATATCCCGGCTTCTTGAATTTTCCTAACTCTTCCATGGTCTTTCTAATTTAATCATTAGTCCGATTTTTGTAAGGTGTTTTTAGGAATGGACAGACGTTGTCTTTATTATAACCGGGAGACGACTTATATTAAAAGCTATTAATGCAAAAAAGGGTGATCATAATCTATGATACACCCTCTTCGTCTTTTTTTATATCTTCTACAAAAGCTCCGCAAGTTTCTTTTCAAGAGCTGCTCCCCTAAGATTCACCGCAACGATCTTGCCTGCTGGATCAATCAAATAATTCTGAGGAATCGAACGGATATTATATATCCTTGCCACCTCATTATTCCAGAACTTTAAGTCCGAAACCTGTGTCCAGGTTAAACCGTCATCTTTTACCGCCTTCAACCATGCATCACGCTGATTCTCGCGATCTAATGAAACACCCAGAACCGTAAAATTCTTGTCTTTAAACTTATTATATGCCTGCACTACATTAGGATTTTCTTCTCTGCAGGGACCACACCAGGAAGCCCAAAAATCAAGTAGTACATATTTACCTTTAAAATCAGACAACTTCACGGGCTTCCCGTCCGGGTCATTCTGAGTAAAATCCATTGCCACGGCGCCAACAGAAGTCTTCTTTGAAGCCTCCATGCTCATCAATAGTGGCTGCAAAGCAGCGGCCTTCTGCAGAGCAGGGCTAAGCGACTTAACCAATGGGTCAATCTCTCCGAACTGCGGATCACGACCGGCAATCGACAGGATTGAATTTACGCTGACGTAGCTTTCAGGGTTTTCTTTCACAAATTGTGTTAGTATTTCTTTCTGCCTCACCTGTAACTTCTCAAGTCGGCCCTGCAAACCACCAACAAACTCCTGTGAACCTTTCTGCTCTGCTGATGCAGCCTGATATTCCGCATCGAGTGCCCTGAACTGAGCAGACAAATCCTTAAGCCTTCCATTCAGAATCTTATTTTCCGTATTTGCCTTACTTCCTTTAATTGAGGCAGTAGATAAAGAATCCTTGCTTTCAATAGAATACTCTCCCTTATCAACATAGATCATCAAAACATCAGGTTGCAAGGTTGATTTCAACGAATCCAGCCCCACCCCTTTCGGGTCCATGATCATAACGCCCGAACCTGGTTCTGAGATAGCACCTTGAAAACTAAAGTTTCCATTGCTAATCAAGGCAGAGTCCGTGACGGAAGCCTCGCCGTTCTGATATATCAGGTATACTTTAGCTGGTGAGTTAAACGAGCCTACCTTGCCGTTAATTTTGTATGGCGTATCTTGAGCAAATAGCATAAACGGCGATAAAGCCAATGCCGTAAATAGTGATTTCTTCATTCTGATAAATATAAAAGGAAACGTCTGATTCCCTTGATTAGTGTTTTGCCGAAGATCAAAACTTTTTGGGACTTCACAAATCACAGGATGGAACATGATGGATTTATCCTTACTATAATATAAATTAGTAATAACCAATTATCTCAATTCCCGCACTTACCCGGGACCACAAATTATGTTTAATAAAAATCTGGCAAACTTCTCAGAAGAAGAGCTGATTGAAATGATCAGGCAAGGCAACGAGCATGCTTTCAATGTGGTGTACAATATGTATTGGGAAGAGATATTTTTATATGTGATCAAGGTTATAAAAGATGAAGACACTGCCAAGGATATCGTTCAAGAGATATTCGTCTCATTTTGGGCAAAGCACTCAGAATTGATCATTCATAAATCTTTAAAGGCGTACCTATTTACTGCAGCAAGATACAAAAGCCTTGACTTCCTTCAGGAGGTCGCTACCCGTAACAAGTATAATCTTCAGCATCTTTTATTTGAAAACTTCACAGACAATTCGCTGATTGAAGACCAGGATGCAAAAGAGCTAAGAGAGAGAATGGAGGTCTGTCTTGATAACCTCCCTCCAAAAATGAAAGAAGTATTCGAACTCAGCAGGTTCGACTTTTTGTCTCACAAAGAGATCGCCGCCAAGCTTGGTATATCAGATCAAACCGTTAAAAAGCACATCCACAAGGCGATAAAAGAATTCCGTTCCAGACTTAAAAGCCTGACGAGCTAATTTACACGACAACGAATTTATTCCACTGTAAATAAATCGGTTACATATTTTTCTTTTTGGGGAATACCCCCTGAGCCTGCATTATCAGACATCTATATATTAACCTGTTATGAAACCCGATGAATTAAAAAGATTACTTCAACGCCGTAAAGAGGGCAGGTGCTCTCAGGAAGAACTTAGTCAACTCGAGAATTGGTTTGACAGTACTTCCCGTGCTGGCAACTGGGAATGGACAGACGCCCGGAAAGCAGAAATAAAATCGGAGATAAGAAAAAACATAGGACTGAAGATGCATGGACAAGCTCAAGCCAGTATGTTCAAGATGTATTTTAAAATTGCTGCTTCGGTTTTACTAATTCTCTCTCTCGGATTATATTTTGGCTCGAACTATATAAATACCAGCTCTCAATATACCGAGATAAATGCGGCTTCAGGAAAGACGACGGAAGTCCTGTTGAGTGACGGATCTAAAATAATCCTTCAAGCGAAAAGCCGGCTCAAATTCCCAAAGGTGTTTAGCGGTGAGAACCGGGAAGTGTTCCTTTATGAAGGAGAGGCTTTTTTTGACATCGCAAAGGATCCTGGAAGGCCTTTTATTGTAACTACGAAAAAGGTGTCCACGAAAGTACTCGGCACAGCTTTCAATATTTCGTTCTATGAAGATCAACAGGAAATGAGCGTCACAGTGGTAAGAGGTAAGGTATCTGTAAGCAATTCCGATGGAAATCAGGTACTGCTGGATCCCGACCAGCAGGTCGTGATCAACAAGGTCTCGGGATCGTTTAAAAAGAGCGCTGTTGACGCCCGGGAAAATATAGGCTGGACTGAAGGGAGAATACAGTTGAACAACCAAACCATGATGCATGCAGCCGAGCTATTGGAAAAGAGGTACGACATTAATATAAAGTTTGCCAGTCCGGAAATACACGTGATAAGGTTTACCGCAACCTTTGATAAAACAGACAGCCTGATATCCATATTAAACGATATCAGTCGAATTAATCAACTTACATATACAATAGAAAGCAAGGAGGTAATATTTAAAAAAGAAAAAAACTTATAATAAAAAAGACTGGTCTGATTCAGAATCAGACCGGCCCCGTCGGCTCTGTATGCCAGTACAGACTGACCATAATCTTAGTAAACCAATTGTAAACTAAAACAACTTAAAGGTATGAAAAATTATACCACACGTGCACCTATTGCCCCAAAAAAGACGCTATCTCTATTGACATTACTCGCATTCTTATTGTGTTCATTGTCTGCTCAATCTTCGATTAATGAATCGCAATCCATACGGGATGTAAGAATTTCGCTAAGCTTAAGAAACGCCCCCCTCAAGGAAGTACTTACTAACATTCAAAAGAAGAGTGATTTTCGATTTGTCTATAACGACCAGGTAGTTAATAACTATTTGAACATCACTCTAAACGAAAGAAGTCAGACGATAGCAAAAATTCTTGATGCGGCGCTGAAAAACACGAACCTTTACTATGAAGATGAAAATAAAAAGATCCTCATTCTGGAGAAAATCAAACCCGTTAAGCCAGAGAATCCGGTAAAACTTCCCAACAAACAGACCGGATTAAGCGGGAAGGTCACCGACGAAAGTGGTGCTCCGTTGCCCGGAGTAAGTGTGATGCTTAAAGAGGACAGTAAAATCATAACATCAACAAATGAAACCGGAGCCTTCAATCTCAATGTCCCGGACAACCTGGCTGAAACTGGCACATTGGTGTTCACCTTCATCAGCTTTCGGAGACAAGAAGTGCCAATTGGAAATCAACGAACATTTACAATAAAGCTATTGCCTGATGTTAAATTGCTAAACGAAGTCGTTGTCGTAGGTTATGGAACGCAAAGCAAACGTAATGTATCTACGGCAATCGCAACTGTTAAAGGTGAGGCGCTTGCCGACCTGCCGGTATCTAATCCAACTCAGGCGCTGGTTGGCCAGGTTTCCGGAGTACTGCTACAACAAACGAGCGGAGCTCCGGGGGAAGCACCGGTGGTTCGGATAAGAGGCAATGGCTCTATCACAAGCGGCAACGGACCGTTATATGTTATCGATGGATACCCTACTAATGATGCTTCCCTTATTAATTCCATCTCTCCGCAGGACATCGAAAGCATGGATATCCTTAAGGATGCTGCTTCAGCTGCTATCTATGGCTCAAGAGCGGGAAACGGAGTAATCATCGTTACCACAAAAAGAGGAAAGACAGGAAAAACCAAATTTTCATTTGATGCGATCACAGGCTTTGAAAACATCATGCAAAAATACGGATTGCTGAACAGCACCGAATTTGTGGAAATGGCAAAAGAAGGGTTAACAAACCAGAATCGAGCAATACCGGATTTTCTGAATCAACCGGAACGCTGGGCAAATACAGACTGGCAAGATGTTATTTTCAGGACAGCTCCATTCCAAAATTACCAGATAAGCGCCAACGGGGGTACAGATAAGGTGCAGTTTGCCATTTCAGGCGGCCTGGTAGACCAACAGGGAATCCTCGAGAACACATATATGAAACGTTATAATATCCGGGGAAGTGTAGATGCGAAATTAACTGAGAAGGTAAAAGTAGGACTTAATGTCCAACCATCCTTTACGCAAAGGCGAGTTCAACAGACCGCAGGTGGAAACACCTCAACCGGTGTCGACGGGATACTTGCAGAAGCACTGACAATGCCCCCCATTCTCCCGGTCTGGAGAGATAATGGCGACTACTTTGTAATTGTACAGGATCCCGAGATGAAGACTATATTCAACGACGAACTATCAAATCCTCTGATTAAGCTCGACGCAAATAAAGATATATTCTATACGTTCCGGCAGACAGGAAATACCTATATAGAATACAAGCCGATTGAAGGCTTACGACTAAACTCCACCCTGAACATTGGCCTGGTGTCTGAAAAAGAAGAATGGTTTGTCGAGCCATTTTTGGCGAGAGGTAACGGCAATACCGGCAATATATCGACTCCAAACCTTGCACAAATAAGGGCACGAAGAAATAACACTACTAATCTGAACTGGTATTGGTCGAATACAGCAACCTACGACTTCTCCCTGAAAGGGAATCACAACTTTACTGCACTTTTGGGCTACGACGCAGCCAAACAAAGTGATTTCTACGTCACTCTCCAGCCGCGGACAGACAGGGACAATCCTGTCGCCTTTGTAAATGCTAACGTAAAGAATGTACAGGGAGCGGTATTAACCCAGGGAACATCAGAACGAAAAGAATACGTTTTTGACGCCGTATTCGCAAGGTTGAACTACAACTACAACAGCAAGTATTTATTGTCCGCCTCAATAAGACGCGATCGTTCCAGTCGGTTTGGACCAAACAATCGCGCAGGAATATTCCCCTCGGTTTCAGCGGGATGGAACATAAGCGAGGAGCCTTTCATCAAAGACAATTCTACCATCAGCATGCTAAAACTTCGAGCTAGCTACGGAGAAACGGGAAACGATCAGCTGGCGGGTTACTATCCCTGGATAACTACCATGCAAAGAGAATACTATGTATTTGGGACCACCGATGCTCAAGTTGTAGCATACAGACCCGGTGGATTCTCAAACGCTGATCTTGGATGGGAAAAAAACAAACAAGTTGACGTTGGTTTGGATATTGGATTACTTAAAGGCCGCATTGATCTGTCCCTGGACTTTTATAATAGAAATAGCAATATCATCCTGAATGCCGACCTTCCAAGCCTCAACGGTAAAGCCGCGTCAGTGATACAAAACGTTGGAAATGTAAGAAACCGCGGAGTTGAGTTTTCATTCAACTCGTTAAACTTCAATTCTGCATTCAGATGGAGTACAAACTTTAATATTTCCTTTAACAGAAATGAACTTGTCAGACTGGCCAGTGGACAAACACAACTGAATAATCAGGGAGTTGTAAGAAATTATGTTGGCCGCCCAATGGGAGATCTGTATATGTACATTGTTGAGGGAACATTTAATAATGCAGATGATATTGCCAAATATCCGAAACTCGGCTCTCAAGGAATCGGTGATCTCAGATACAGAGACGTATCGGGTCCGGATGGTGTCCCTGATGGTGTCATTAATGCAAACGATCAAACCTATGTAGGCAATTATCAGCCTGATTTCGTTTATGGGTTAGGCAATACATTTTCTTTTAAAAACTTTGATTTAAACGTTCTTCTGGATGGAACCCATGGTTCAGAGATCTTCAGAAGTCAGGAGTTACCTCTCGGCTTAAGCAGATGGCTCGAGAATGGCTCAAAAGAGTCGCTCGGCCGATGGAGATCTGAGGACAATCCAGGAAATGGAAGATACCACAGAGCCGGATCAACTAACCTGTCATCCAATATCACTTCCAGTACACGCTATTTATATGACGGCAGTTTTCTAAGAGTCCGTAATGTGACTCTGGGATATTCACTTTCTGCGAAGGCTCTGAACAAATTAGGGATCCAACGTCTGAGGATGTATGTCGCCGGCCAGAACCTGCTCATGTTCTCCAAAGTTGAAGGCTTCGGAAATCCCCAAGGTAACGGTTCAGGAGACAATGCCACAAACAACGGCGTAGAAACAGGAACTTATCCTCTTGCACGCAACATATCCCTCGGACTCAATTTAACCTTTTAAAGATACACCTATGACACATAAAATAATTTCACCCGCTAAGTCTCTGATCTATGTTGTGCTTGTATTTCTCAGCACTTCATGCAGCAAGGAATACTTCGACAAGTACCCTACTGACCAGCCAACAGAGAATACATTCTATTCGGATGAGGTGAGTGTAAAGCAGATGCTCAACGACGCATACTTCTCCCTACGGGAATCCTACCGGTATTATTTTGCTTTTGGAGATCTTGCAGCCGATGATGTATACAATAGTAAATTCAACAATTCATCAGATCATATAACGATTAATGAATCAAACGTTGTTGCTGATAACGGGATTATCAGTGAAATGTGGACCCGTTCCTATGCTACCATAGCCAGAGCAAATTTGGTACTGGAGAACATCGAAAATATCACTATTGAGCCCGCACCTAAAGCGCAATATATTAACGAGGCTAAGTTTTTGAGAGCCTTGATGTATTTCAATCTGGTCAGGATATACGGAGATGTTCCTTTGGTTCTCAAAGACGTCAAAACACCAGCAGAGGCACTGTCGTATAGTAGAGAAAGTTCGGAAAAGGTCTATGAGCAGATCATCACAGATCTTAAGGATGCAGAACAGCTTCCGGCTTCTTACACCGTTAATGCAGACATCGGCCGGGCAACAAAATGGGCTGCTAAATCCCTGCTCGCTAAGATCTATCTTACTTTAAAGCAGTATAGTGAGGCTGACCTGAAACTTGCAGAAGTACTTGCTGCCCCGCCGGCCGCAGGATCTAACGCATTTCACCTTTTAAATAACTACGCTGACATTTTCGACGCCGCAAAGCCCAACAACAGTGAAGTTATTTTCGCAGTTCAATATGCAAGAGGATTTGATCCCTTACAAGGAAATCCTTTCGTGAATTACGCTATGGCAAATGAAGATATCGGAACCGGAATTTTAACGCGGGGAACCGGTACGTTTCTTATGACTGAATCCCTTAATGCACAGTTTAGCTCTGGCGATGCAAGAAGATCAATGATCTCCGAACTTACAGGTTCCAGAAGAAAATATGTCTTCACAAAAAAATACTACGACAACCAAATGACGACAACCATAGATGCGGGAAATGATTGGATCGTCCTGCGTTATGGGGATGTAGTCTTAATGTATGCTGAAACACAGAACGAATTAGGCAACACTTCAATTGCTTTTAACTATCTGGAAGCTGTACGAACAAGGGCTGGCCTTACAACAGATCAAAACTTAAGGAATAACCAAGCGTCAATGAAATTAGCGATAGAGAATGAACGTCGTCTTGAATTGTTCAATGAGGGACACAGATGGTTTGACCTAAAAAGGACAGATAGACTGATTCCCGTGATGAACGCTCATTTCTCGAGCGGACTTTCGAATGACGAAATCGGAAGCGGTAATTCAGTACAAGAGTTTGAACTTATTTTCCCGGTTCCCAGATATCAGGTGAATCTAAATCCGGAAAAAATCCAGCAGAATCCTGGTTACTAGATATTAGATTGCAATAACTTATCTTCAATTCACAAAGCCATAAAATAAGAATTATGCATATAAAACGGCTTCATATTCCTCTCATTTTCATATTGCTGATTTTACAGACATCTCTCCATGCCCAAAGTCACGACGAGCTTGTTAGAAACTTCAAGAATCCTCCTGAATCCGCATGGCCAAGAACCTGGTGGCACTGGACCAAGAGCAATGTCTCAAAAGAAGGCATTACAAAGGACCTTGAATGGATGAAGCGAGTCGGAATCGCGGGCTTCCAACTGGCAGACGTAGCAGCTGGAAGCGGACAAGAGGTCGACAGTAAGATAGTCTTTGGCTCGAAAGAGTGGCTTGATGCTGTCCGGCATACCGCTTCTGAAGCAGAAAGGCTCGATCTGGAGATGGCAATGTTCAGTTCCGCCGGCTGGAGCTTAACAGGTGGCCCATGGGTAAAGCCCGAAGAGGCCATGAAAAAACTCGTCTGGTCAGAAACATTTGTAAATGCCGACGGGCCAATCCGTACGCAACTACCGAAGCCACCATCTCCTATCGGACCAGGGCCAAGCAGTGCAGCGTCAAATGTTCAGGATAACTTTTACCGGGACTTCTCAGTGATCGCCTTTCGCACACCTGAGGACGAAATAAGAACACAACAACAAAGACCGACACTTACCAGCAGTGGTTCGACATCCGGAGCCGACCTCCTTCTTGACAATGATATCAGCACCATATTCAACGTTAAACCGGAGAAGGATGGCCAAAATGCCTGGATCCAACTCAACTATCCCGACATTATTAGCGCCAGGGCGATTACTATCAATGCCGGCCGGCGCGGCATACCCTTCGGAAAGGTGCTTGCCAGTACGGATGGCAAAAACTTCAAAACCCTGACTACTCTTCCGGGCAAATCGGGTTACAGAGGTGGCAATATCCGGACCTATACGTTCCCTCAAATAAACGCAAAATACATCCGCATCGAATTCACGAATGCCCCGCCCCGCCCTGCCGACGTCGTCTCCGAAGCTACCACAACGAGAGATACCGCTTATACCATCGCAGATATAAAGATCCATTCAGGAGGAAGAGTCAACCGTTGGGAGGATAAAGCCGGATTCAATCTTCTCTTTGAATATAGCGGCGTCTCTACTCCTGAGCTTCCATCCACCGCCCTGATCAAGAGGACTGATATCATCGACCTTACAGGAAAGATGAGTGCCAACGGTCAATTGAACTGGAATGCACCCAAAGGCAAATGGACAATCATGCGCTTCGGATATGCACTCACCGGAGCAAAGAACCGTCCGGCAGTGCCATCCGGATTGGGTTATGAAGTAGACAAGCTCAGCCGCAAGCATACAGAATCATATCTCAGAGGATATACAGAGCCCATAGCGAAAGCCTTGGGAGATCTTTACGGAAAACGTCTTCTTTACATTATGCTCGACAGCTGGGAGGCTGGAATACAAAACTGGACGGACGAGATGATCTCCGAATTCAAGCAGCGCCGGGGTTATGATCCCAGCCCTTTTCTTCCTGTACTTGCGGGGAGAGTCGTTGGCAGTTCCGAGGTCAGCGACCGCTTTCTCTGGGACTTCCGCCGCACGCTTGTAGACATGTTTGCAGAAAACCACTATGGAGTAGTTTCAGATTTCTTTCATAAACAAGGCATTAAAACCTATGGCGAAGCAGGTGGAGTCTCCCTCGAATCCATAGAAGATGCTCTGCTAAACAAGAAATACATGGATATACCTATGGGCGAATTTTGGGTAAAAGACCTCCACCCTTCGTCCATGTATTATGAAGACGTTCGTGGAGCCGCCTCATCTTCACATGTCTATGGCAAAAATCTGGTAGCTGCTGAAGCATTTACCGGAGGAAACTACGAATCGCCCAACACATTAAAAAAGATTGGCGATTACTGGTTCACGCAGGGAATAAACCGTCTGGTGTTCCATACCTCAGCTCACCAGCCTCTCGACACCAAGCCGGGTAACACTATGGTGGGAACACATCTGCACCGGAACATTACCTGGGCCGAACTGGCAAAGCCACTTATGACGCATTTTGCCCGCAACTCCTACATGTTACAAAGAGGCTTGTTCGTTGCAGATGTTGCCTATCTGCTGACTGAAGGAGCGCCTTCGACTATGCCTTTCTGGCAAAGCGGATTACAGCCATCCATGCCGCCAGGATATGACTTCGACTACATCAATACGGATGTGCTGCTGAACCGCATGCAGGTAAGCCCTTCCGGAAAGTTAGTTCTTCCTGATGCTATGACTTATTCAGTACTCGTATTACCCCAAACCAGTGAAATGACACTTCACGCGTTAAAAAAGATAGAACAGCTTATCAGCGGTGGTGCAACTGTGATCGGACCGAAACCTATAGCGGCATCTGGATTATCGGGATATCCACAAGTTGATGCTGATCTCCATGAGCTGGCATCAAATATATGGGGAGATCTTGATGGTGTTAGCCGAACAGTCCGCACTTATGGAAAAGGTAAGATCGTTTGGGGTCAGTCGGTGAAGCAGGTCCTGAAAGCCCTGAACGTTAATCCCGACCTCAGCTTGAACGGCACAACAGATGAGGTGTCATGGATACATCGTAAGGACGGCGAAACAGATATCTATTTTGTCGTCAACCGAACTGACTCTCCATTGAATTTAAGCGCCAGGTTCAGAATAGGTGGAAGGAAGCCAGAATTATGGTATCCAGACTCAGGATCTGTGCAGCCCGCTGCATATCAGATAAACGATTCGCTGACGAATGTCCCACTGAACCTTGCCGGAGGTCAGTCAGTATTTGTTGTATTTAACGAACGTACTGATATTACAGCGTTTAAAACACCACAAGAAAGCTCAGTCACATTAGCTATTCTAGGCGGTGGATGGGAGATCAGCTTCCCTGCCAACAGCGGGGCTCCTGAAAAACTACAAATCGCTGAACTCAAGTCCTTAACTCATCAGGCTGATAGCGGTGTCAAATACTTTTCAGGTACCGCAACCTACACGAAAAATATCGAAGTGAAAAAGAACTGGCTGCGGCCCAACCAGAAGCTACTGCTTGATCTTGGGACAGTCAGAGATCTTGCAGAAGTCTATATCAATGGCAATAAGGTAGATCTCTTATGGAAGTCGCCTTTCACTGTCGATGTAAGCAAGCATCTGAAAGCGGGCAGAAACCAACTGGCAATAAAAGTCACCAATCAATGGACCAATAGGCTCATTGGCGACAAAGCGAACCCCCAGACCAAAGTACTGGATGCCTATACAGCTCCATTTGGAGCTCCATATCAGTTAACCGAATCCGGACTGATTGGGCCAATAAAACTCCTTGCCATTGAACGATCCAAAAACCTATAACGAAATGAAACGATTCAAAACAACAACGGTTCTAGGCATTATGCTGCTTTTTGCCTGCACCGCCTTCTCCCAAAAAGCCCCTCCCAATACGGTCGCTGGTATACCCGTAAACTACGACGAAGACAAGGTGGGTACATATACCCTCCCCGATCCACTGACACTTGTGGACGGTAAGAAGGTAAAAGACAGTCGCACATGGATAAATAAGCGCAGACCCGAGATCCTGGCGTTGTATGAACAGTATCAGTTTGGCAAAATTCCTGCGCTACCACAGAAACTTAGGGTAGAGGTATTCGACCAAGGTACCCCGACCTTTAATGGCAAAGCCATTCGTAAACAAGTCAGGATTTATTTCGCAGAAGACACTTCTGTCCACAAAATGGACCTTCTGATCTATTTACCCGCTGATGCAGCAAAGCCCTCGCCCCTGCTACTCAACGTTTCTTTTTCTGCCAACTCCAATGTAGTTAACGACCCTGGAGTTCGCCCTGGACTGATATGGTCAAAAGAAGGAAAGAGAATACCGGCCCCGGCAAGAGAATTCGGTAAACTCAACATCGAGCAGTTTATTTCCGCAGGAATAGGAATAGCAACAGTTTGTTACACAGATATTGAACCGGATTCAAAAGAAGGGACGCCGTTCGGCATCCGTGCCTATTACGCGAAATTGTCAAATAGCAAGCCTGCGCCAGACGACTGGGGAGCCATATCAGCCTGGTCATGGGGATTAAGCAAGGCAATGGACTACCTGGAAACCGACAAGGATATAGATGCTAAAAAGATTGCGCTTACCGGCGCATCCCGCTTAGGGAAAACAGCGCTTTGGACCGGTGCCAGGGATACGCGTTTTGCAATGATCATTGCAAGCATCTCCGGTGAGGGAGGTGCTGCGTTAAGCAGACGCAATTTCGGAGAAACCGTAAAGCATATCACTGACACATCACGATATTACTACCAATTCGCACCCAATTATCACAATTATGGCGACCGTGTATCCGATCTGCCAATCGACGGTCATATGCTGATCTCACTTATCGCCCCAAGGCCACTGCTGCTTCAAACCGGCGACACAGACCTCTGGTCAGACCCTAAAGGAGAGTTTCTGGCTGCCGTAGCTGCTGAACCGGTCTATAAACTATTTGGAAAAGACGGCCCGGGAACATCAGTTATGCCGGCAGCCGGGGATTCAAGCATGCTGAACACGCTAGGATATTTTATGCACAAGGGCGGACACACGGTACTTCCTTCAGATTGGGAGGTCTTTATCAGATATATGAAGAAGCATTTTTAAAAGTAAAGGCCGGATTAATCCGGCCTTTCTTTAAAATATAGGATGAATTATTAAACCATTAAGTATTTTAGAAAGTATTAGTCTATCTCAACCTAAATCCCACAGTCTGTCTGATATCCGTCGAAGACGCCCCAACTAAAGCCTTAAAATCCCCCGCCTCGGCTACCCAATCGTGTTTAGCTGCATCAAAGTAACTTAAAGCTGTCTTATCTATAGTAAACTTTACAGTCTTGGTTTCACCCGCTTTCAGGCTGACTTTCTCAAAAGCTTTCAGCTCCTTTACCGGCCGGGGAACAGATGACTTTACATCATTGATGTATAACTGCACCACTTCCTGGCCTTCGCGTTTCCCTGTATTTTTTACATCAACAGAAAAAGTAATCTCGCCGTCTGCAGTCAGATCTTTATTGTCAGCAGTTACCTTACCATACTCAAAAGTTGTATAACTCAAGCCATGACCGAAACTAAACAACGGTTTAATATTTTGCTTGTCCGCCCAACGATATCCTACGAAAATCCCTTCATTGTAAGTCTGCTCGCCGTTTCCGGGATAAACACCCAGTTTATGAGCCCCGTTGTCGTCTAGCTTAACCGGAAAAGTAAATGGCAATTTCCCTGACGGATTCACGTCACCCACTAAGACAGACGCCAGGGCACTTCCCGCTTCTGTTCCCAGGTACCAGCCCTGAACAATAGATGGAACTTCGTTAACCCATGGCATCGCCACTGCGTTCCCTGATATCATTACCACTGCCAGATTCTTGTTCACTTTAGCCAGCGCACTAATTAATTTATCCTGGTTGTAAGGCAAACCCAAAGACTTACGGTCATTACCTTCGCTATCCTGTCCGTCATTTTTATTCAAGCCACCTACGAACACAACAAAGTCTGCAGTTCTGGCTACGTCAAGAGCTTCCTTAGTCAACTCCTCCGATGAACGTGTTTCTTCCACATCACCGGTTTTCAATCCATCCTGCGCCTTCGGTTTCTCCCCAACATAGCCTCTTGCAAAAACAACTTCAGCTTCCTTGCCAATACGGTTCTTTATACCATCCAACGGTGAAATTTCGTACTTAGCCTTCAAAGAAGAGCTTCCCCCTCCCACAGTCATTACCTTAACGGCATTCTCACCGATCACGGCAATCTTTCTGACTTTAGATAAGTTAATTGGCAAAGTACTGTTGCTATTTTTTAATAGAACAATCCCTTCCTGTGCAATCTTGCGTCCGGCAACAGCATGTTCCTCGGTACCGAACGATCCATAAGGACGTTTTGTGTTCATGTTCGTACGGAAGACCAACCTTAGGATATTGCGCACTTTTTTATCCAGCTCTTCTTCTTTAACTTCACCTGATCTCAATAATTTTAGGAAAGGATTAGCCAGATAGTAGTTGTCGTAAGCATTGGATGCACTCTTAGTAAGACCATCGGTCCAGGAACCAAATTCCATGTCCAGGCCATGATAGATGGCTTGCTTTGTATCATTTATGCCACCCCAATCGGATACAACAACCCCGTCAAAGTTCCACTCACCACGAAGGATGTCATTCAACAGAAACTGATTCTGACCTGCCCACTGTCCCTTATATTTATTGTAGGCTCCCATAATCGCCCAAGCCTTGCCTTCCTGCACTGCTGCCTTAAACGCTGGAAGGTAGATCTCGTAAAGAGTGCGATCGTCGACAGTAACATTCACCGTGTGTCGGTCAATTTCCTGATTGTTCAAAGCGAAATGCTTTACACAGGCCGCTACTCCATTTGACTGAACCCCCTGAATATAGGGAACTACCATTTTCGAAGCGAGAAACGGATCCTCACCCATATACTCAAAATTACGTCCATTAAGAGGGGTACGATAGATATTCACACCCGGCCCTAACAACACATTTTTATTGCGGTAACGCGCTTCTTCGCCAATTACCTTTCCGTAAAGGGCCGACATGTCCTTATTCCATGAAGCGGCGAGACAGGTCAAAGCAGGAAATGCAATGCATGAATCGTTTGTCCATCCTGCCTGGTCCCACTCATCCCAAAAAACTTCAGCACGAATCCCATGAGGCCCGTCAGTCATCCAGTTCTCCGGAATTCCCAACCGGGGTACTCCTGCAGAGCTGAACTTGGATTGAGCATGAACCATCGCTACCTTCTCTTCCAGCGTCATGCGCGACAAGGCATCTTCGATACGCTGCTCTATAGGTTTAGCTTCATTTAAGTAAACGGGTAAGTTCTCCTGGGCTGAAACATTAGCAGCCAGGCTCACCATTAGCAAAAGAGTAAAAAACGGTTTAATAGGTTTGAACATAACTTATCTTTAATTATTTAGTGTGTTTTATCCATTCTAACAGCAGACTGCAGGCTGGCGACATAACACTTCCGTGGTCAAATCCCGGAAGTTCATAGATCCTCACTTTTTGGTTCCCGGCATCTTTTAAGAGCGAAAGCAGGTAAAGATTTTCTTCGTACCGTGAAGTGAGCTCAAGCGCTCTGTCACCGGTGATTAGAAGCATCGGTGGGATATTTGCTCGTACCAGTGTCAGTGGGGCATATCGGTCTATGACCGGCACCTTCATATCCAACCCTCTCTCCTTTCTAATGGTATAATGAGTTGCCGTTTGGGCACTTATTGGTATAAGTCCTTTTATCCTGTCCGCATCAATACCGTGTTTATTAAGATATGATTTATCCATTCCTACCATCAGTGCGAGGTAAGCCCCTGCAGAATGACCGGCAACATAGATCTGAGATGGATCTCCGCCAAATTGGTCAATGTGTTTGAACACCCAGGCTACAGCTTCAGCAGCGTCTTCTGTATAGGCCGGATTTTTTGCTCTTGGGCTGAGGCGATAATTTACACCCACTACTGCGATTCCCCTATTCTGTAGTTGCAGAGGAATCTCTTTCTGAAAAGACTCTAACCCCCCGCCGTGGAACCAGACTACTGTTGGAAACTTCGTTTTGTTTACCGGGTAGTAGAGATCGAGATTACATCGCTCTTTTCTGTAAGCATCCGTTTCGTTATTTCCGATATAAAGCACATCTTTCTTTGTAGAATAACGAACTACATCGGCAGTTTGCCCGGCTACAGTAACTGCAAACAACAGCAGGAGAAGGATAATTCTAATTTGTTTCAAAATCTTCTTAGTTAAAGGTTATCAATAACGTGAGCCGGATTCTCGTCGCCGACTCACGTTACAAGATAAACACCTTATTCTATTTCTTTGTTACAGTCAACACCGCTTTGTCATTTCCGGCACCTAAGTCAACTGTAAGAACGTAGGTCGCTCCGGTTTCCAAAGTCTTGCCGGCCGCTATCCCCAGGTTTCCGGAATCCCTGCCATTCGTACCATCACCAATAAAGATCACATCACTTGTGGTACTGATGTTAGCGTGCTTGTATTCGCCACCCCATCCTTTTTGATGGAAGAACTTAAAGTTGATATTATCGGCTCTGAACGTAGTACCGGCAACACCTGTAACCTGATATTTCTTATTACCGATAGGTGCCATACACAGTGCATTGTCTGTGTTCCAGCCAACCTGGTTAGTGGCAATACCTGGTTTACCGATGCCTTCTCCGATAATCCATATCGCACCGCTTCCATCAGGTTGCAACGTAGCCAGGTCTGCACCATTCATTGCTTCCACAATAAAGTACTTAAGGGTAAAGTTTGCGGTTATACGGTACTTTCCACTAATAGGCAGAAATGTAATCTTGCCGTTTGCGTCTTTACTAAAATAATCCGGGTCAATAAACCAATTGCTGAGGTCTTCTATTCCATCAATTGTCACTTCTTGTCCCTGGTTTAGTGTCACATCAGTCTTAAACCTGTTATCATCAATCCTGTCCATCACTGTACCGTTCACAGCATACGCGATAATAAAAGGAGATGCCTGATAGTTGAACGTATTGAAGGCAATTGAGTACCTGCCAGAAGACGAATTCGAAAAAGGAATCTCACTCATGGAACCAAGAACAACTGCATTGTCTTCCCAACCAAAAGTCATTTCATTTCCTGAAGTCCCGACTTTAGGTGCTTTGATATAACCTTTAACCGAGAACGGGAACACTTCAGTAGCTGCATATTCGTGTAAACTGACACGATCCATACGGTGCTCGCCGGTTGCGGTTACCAGGGTCAGGAAAGGAAAATCAGGCCGGGTCAATGGCAAATCAAGTTCCTTCTCTGAAATCGTTAGACTTGTGTTTTGCAGGACCAATTTTAACGTTGCTGTTCCATTCGGCACATTGGCGTAGAACGGAATAAAGATCTTACCTGTGTACTCCCCATTTGTCTTGGTTCGGATAACAGTTTCCGAAACCATTTCGTCGCTGTAGAACAGCTGCGCTTTCAAGGTAGAAAGCGGAACTTCCGCATCAGAAACCTCAACCTGAAATTGCAAGCTGTCACCGAAATGAGCTGCCGTAAACTCAGATTTGGGAGTTATTACTGGATTTCCCGGAGTCGTGGCTTCATCTTTCTTGCATGAGTTGAAAAGCATCATCCCCATTGCAATAAATAGGATACCTATATATGTCTTCATAATAATATTCTTTGTTATTACCAACGATATGAAACAATGGATTTTGAAGGCACGTCATAGCTAAAATGCTTCGTTCCGTCACTTAAGGTTATTTTTCTGATCTCATTTGTGTCGTTAAGCAGAACCAGGGCATATGTACCATCGGTATTCTTGAATGCAGAGTAAGTCACGCCCTCTACAGAATAGCCGCTTGCCGCAATACGCATAGCGCCTGGCTTTACCACAGATGATAAGTGGCCAATAACATAGTAGTGTGAATTCTTCTTGATTGTCTTGTAATCTGACTTATTGATATCGACAGCACCGTAACATGTCTGGCAGCCCCCTGCCCTGTTCGGTCCTCGCTCTGTATCCAGCATCAGGTTCCATACAATTACCGCCCTGCTCCAATTGTTAACTGTTCCCAGCCCCACCTCTTTCATATCTTCCATTAAACGATTGGCTAGATTCTGTCCGTCGTTCCACGTGCCGATAGAAGTTTCAGTGAAGATCAGTTCCTTGTCGGGACGTTTCGCTTGAATATCCAGAAGTTCAGCTTTGTCTCCGCCATAGTTATGGTAAGCGGCACCTGTGATATAAGCTGCTGCTGCTGCATCCTCATAGATTTTAGCGGGATAGTCGTTTTGTGATGCGACGTTGTCGTAATTATAGTTATGGTCAAAGACATAAATCTTCGTATCAAGACCCGCAGCTTTTAATTTCGGACCTAAGGCATTTTTTATGAAAGCCTGCTGTTCTTCCCATCCCATGTAAAGTGATGCGGAGTTCGCCCTGTTCAACGGCTCATTTTGCGGAGTGATAGCTGATATTTTAATTCCGTTAGCCCCCATTGCCTGGATCCATTTAACAAAATAGGTTCCGTAGTCCTGATAATGTGCCGGGTTAAGCTGACCGCTGGTCCAGGAGTTGAATGGTTGCAGGTCGGTCAGGTTATTGACCTTCATCCAACGCGGACTAGTCCACGGAGAACCCAGAATCTTGAGGTTTGGATTGATAGCTAGTATTTCTTTTAAGACAGGGATGATGTAATTCATCTCTTCATTCTGAAGTCCGAAGTTTTCAATTCCCGGAGTATCCCAGCAGGTATACTCACTCAGTGAGAAGTCAGAACATCCAATGGCTATGCGCACATAGCTTTGACCCATTCCTTCTGTTTCAGAAAATGTTTCCTTGAGAAATTTAGTCCTGTCCGCCTCTGCCATTTTCAGCAGATTATAACACGTAGAACCTGTTATTGCCGCTCCGAAACCATCCATAGACTGATATGTCTGTGACGGATTCAAGGTTATTGTATTAGGCGACATATTTGATTTAGTGCTAAAATCAACGAACTTCTTAGCAAAGTCCTGTGAACGCGTATTCGTAGTAACATATACCGTAACGTCGCCACTTGCAGGAACTTCCGGCTCAACAAGATTCTCCGGTTCAGTTTTATCTGTGCCGCAAGCCGTGACTATGGAGCCTAAAAGACAAAAGGCCAGGGCTATACCCTTAGAATTTCTTATATATTTCTTCATCATCGTCGTATTAATATCCAGGGTTTTGGATCAGTTTAGGATTTTGGTCAATTACAGCCTGCGGAATCGGCAGGCGATAAGATGTTTGGTTAAATGGATATATTAAACCCTTTCTTCCTGAGTCTTTAGCATACACCGCGTTCATTACTTCCTCAACCTTATCAAGACGAACCAAATCGAACCAGCGCTGGCCTTCAAAAGCCAACTCCAAACGGCGCTCCTTCAATAAGGCGGTTAACATTGCATCCTTGTTGCTGCGCACGGAATTTGACAACTTTGCAAGACCCGCACGCTCCCGAATCCTGTCGATAATATCAGCTGCGGCAGACAGATTGGTATTAGTCCCCATGATCAAAGCTTCCGCTTTCAATAACAGCACATCCGCATATCTGTACTTAATGATACTGTTGTATGCAGAGCGCGTTTTATACATGAACGGATAATTACTGGATGGATAGTAATTGCTCCATGACGTCTGGTAGTACACCACCGACTCTGCAAAACGTTCCTGGTCACCTTCGTCCTGGAAAGCCTTGATCAGATTACGTGAAGGAGTGATCCATTTCGCCCATGTAAAGTTGTTATTGTAGTTTGCTAAATCGCGGCCAAGCATCCAGGTTACCCAGTTCCCATTTCCGGAAACAAATTGTGCCTCCAGAATAGATTCCGTAGTATTCCTCGCCTTGGCATCGGTATTAGCTGCATTCATACCAAACAGATCGCTAAAATCAGCAACCAGATCAAAGCCATCTGCAGCAAGTTCGTCTGCGTATTGCACAACTTTTGCATAATCTCTGATCGGTTTCTCAGCATAAACCTTGGTCAGCAGGGCACGGGCCACCGACTTGGTAAAAAGAGTTTTATTTGCGGGATTATTCTCCGGAGCAGAAACCAACGCCTCAGTCAGATCCTTTTCTATCTGCTTGTAGGCTTCTTCTTCCGTATTTTGGGCCGGGAAGTAATCATCATAAACTTCGCCGATGGTTTCCGAAGTTATATCACCCGCTTCTTTCGTAATTACCGGGATATCTCCCCAAAGGCGAACCATGTCAAACAACACCATAGCCCTGAAGATCTTCCCTTGCGATTTGATCTGCTCTCTTTCGGCCGGACTGAAAGTATTGTCAACTACCGAATCTACATTATTAATCAAACGGTTTGCCCGGGCGACATCCTCCATATACCTGTTCCAATCCCTGTTGATGACTGAATTTGACCCTTCAATGGAGTTCGATTCAAACGGAACTACCTCTGCCCCCGTTGTTCCGGCATATGCATTATCTGAATGTGATTCTGCAATCAGCAGAAGATCGAGGTACCAGTGCTCCTGGCGGTCCCTCATCTGGTTATATAGTGTTGTAAGATGACTCTGAACGGCCGCCTTGTCTTTAAAGACAACTTGAACTCCATCTTCGTTAACTCCTTCTGTTACGTCAGAGTAGGTATCCAAAGGATCTTTTACTAAGGAGCATGAAGCAGCGATTAAAAGTAAACTGCAAGCTAAGCCCTGATATATATATTTAAGTTTCATGTGGTTATATCTTAAAATTCAACATTAACACCGAGGACAAATGATTTACTCTGAGGGTAGGTACCCCAGTCTATTCCTTGTACTGCCCCGTTGTTGCCCCATTGATTGACTTCAGGATCCATTCCGGAATAGTTAGTCCAGGTTAGCAGGTTACTGGCGGAGACATAAGGTTGCAAGCGGCTTATCTTTAATCTTTTTAGAAGCTGACCCTGAATGTTATAAGAGAGTGAAACATTTTTTACCCGCAAATAACTGCCGTCTTCTATAAAATAGCTGGAATTCCTGATATCAAAACCAGCCTTTGGCACATCTTTAATCTGGCCTGGCACCCTCCATCTGTCTAACACTCTTGTGGATTGGTTCTTACCGTCGTACATACCTTCTGTCTCCATCCTGGAGGCATTGAAAATGTCATTTCCGTAAGATCCCTGAAGAAATACGCTTAAATTGAAGTTTTTGAAAGAAAATGAGTTTGTCAATCCGAAAATAAAATCAGCATTCGGGTCTCCGATATACGTTCTGTCAGTCGAAGATATCTTTGAATCGCCGTTCAAATCCCGATACATCAATTCTCCCGTTTCAGGATCAACCCCATCACTGATATATCCGAAGAACCCACCCAAAGAACGTCCTGGTTCGTTCCGAACAACCGCCTCGTTAACGGTATTACTGGTTACCGCATCACTATAGATCTTTTGCAATTGCAGACTCTCGAGCTTATTCCGGTTAAAGGATATGTTAAAATCAGTGCTCCAGGTAAATGGTCCGTTCAGATTTTGAGTATTTACCAGAACTTCAAAACCCTTATTTACCATTTCACCTTCATTCCTGGAAATCGTATTTGCAGCTGCAGCTCCGGCAGGTAAAGACACATTCATCAACATATCAGTGGTTCTCTTGAAATAATAATCAAGATTAACAGTGACACGATTCTTGAATGCGGTAAAATCTAAACCAACATTTGTCTGGGTTGTCGTTTCCCAGGTTAAATCAGCGGTGCGGAGATTCGCCTGACTAATTGTAGGAACGGCATTTTCCTGTCCTTCCTTGAACCATTCAATACGACCAATATTGTAGCGTTGTAAATAAGCATAATCACCAATACCGGACTGATTCCCTGTTTGTCCCCAGCCTCCGCGGATTTTCAGGTCATTCAACCATTCGATTCCGCTCATGAACTCTTCGGATGAAAGCCTCCATGCGGCAGAAAATGAAGGAAAATAACCCCATCGGTGATCAGGGTGCAGTTTCGATGACCCGTCAGAGCGGATGTTAGCTGTCAAAAGATACTTACTATCATAGTTGTAGGATACGCGCCCGAAATAAGACATGATCGCCCAGTCTGAAGCTCCGGAACCGGTATTGCTCCAGCCGATTCTATTTGCAGCATTAAGGGTTTGTATCAGATCGTTACGAAAATGAGAACCGTTTATATAACTGTTGGTATAGTCAGATTCGGTATACGAGGAACCGGCCATTGCTTCAATACCATGCTTATCGAACGTCTTATTGTAATTCACTACATTATCGAATGTTAAAACCGTATTCATGTTACGGTTGTCAGACGCTTCTCCATACTGATTTCGGCCCCAGGTAGTGGAGATTGGGTCAAGGAAAGTAGTGATCAAGGCATTTCGTCTGTCAACAGTAAAGGATGACTTAAACGTAATCTCCGGCGCAAAAGTAATTAACGCATTACCTGAAGCAATTAACCTGTTTTCCCTGTCATTGTTGTTTTTGCTGCGGGCCATATTTTCAAGGGGACTAGTAATATTACCAACCCCGTAAAAATTATTATAATACTGATTTGGATTATCCGGGTTCCAGATAGGCGCGTAAGTTGGCGTATTCACAACCGAAAGAATCACCCCACCACGGTTAGCACCCAAGCCGGTAGTAACACCGTTACTTGAATAATCTGCATAATTGATATTAGCACCGATAGTTAACCATTTGCGCACCTTGTTGTCAATATTTGCACGAAAATTATATCGTTTAAAAAACGAGGTATTCAGCACTCCGGTTTCGTTCAGATACCCGGCAGAAAGGTAGTATTTTAACTTCTCCGTTCCATCAGATATGGACACCTGATAATTCTGTAATTCGCCGGTTTTATAAGTCTCGTCGAACCAGTTAGTTTGATCAGTCAAGCCTTCCGGAAGCGTCACAAGACCTATCTCATTCTGCAGATCCCTGTATTGCGAAAAATTAAGCACATCAATTTCATTGGTAACTTTGTTCTGGGTGAACTGACCATTGAACGAAATTTTTGCATCGCCATTTTTTCCAGCCTTTGTGGAGATGAGAATGACACCATTAGCCGCACGGGAACCATAAATTGCAGCAGAAGAAGCATCCTTCAGTATTTGCATGCTCTCGATATCCGTAGGTGAGAGGAACCTGATGTTATCGACAGGCACACCATCAACCACATACAGCGGATCGTTACTACCGTTAAAAGAGGTTGTACCACGTACCCGGATAGACATTTCAGCCCCCGGTGTCCCGTTTGGCTGGATCACTGAAACCCCTGCTGCCCGTCCTTGAATAGCCTGGGCGGCAGACACGATCGGTCGCTGATCCAAATCTTTTGTCGAAATAGTCGAGATGGCCGTGGTGACGTCCTTACGCTTTACTGAACCGTAACCGATAACAACAACGTCTTCCAACTGATTATTGGAAGCCTTCAACTGGATGTCGACCTTGGCAGAATTTACCGGAATCTCCAAAGGATCATAACCGATATAAGTAACGACTAATACTGTTCCGGGTGCAACGCTTGCCAGAGAATAACGTCCGTCAACGCCTGAAGAAGTTCCGGTTTTCGTGCCCTTCGTGATGATAGAAACACCGATCAGCGTTTCGCCAGTGGCCGCGTCCGTCACAACACCTTCTACCCGAAAGTTCTGAGCAAAAGCAGGTGACAGCACCGCACAGCCGAAAAAAATGAAAAGCTGTAAAAGTCTTTTGGTAAATAAAAGCCTCATAAATTCATGATTTAGTGGTTAGTTAATTAAGTAGTGTGGTAAAGCGGTAGTAGATATTCGGGGTTCGCTTTATTGGTTAACTCAAATGTAAAGACATAAAATGCCCTTTATTTTTGTTGCACTAAAAAAGTACTTACAAAAAATCATTATCAACTAACAAACAGGTAGTTAAACAATTAAATAAGGCAAAAAAAGTACTGATTTGGGGGTAGATTGGTTGGCTAATCGCGCTTAAGTGTGCCTATCTCCTTCACCATTTCTTCAAAGCTATCACGAGACACGGCCTTATTACGGACCTTCGTCCGGTAATTGTAGACCGTCCTGAGTGAGTACCTCAGGAAACTTGCAATCTTGACGCTATCTGTAATGCCCAGTCGAATCAGGGCAAAGATCCTCAATTCAGTATTGAGCAATTCTCCATGACGGGGATAAATCCTTTCTTCAGGGACCAGCAACACATTGAAATCACGTACGAATGTGGGGTAAAGATTTAAGAAGATCGTATCAAAATTCTTGTACAGTTCTTCCAATTCGGTTTCGACGATACCGGTTGATTTAAGTGTTTTGAACAGCTCGTCCAATTGGTTATTTGTCGCTTTCTTATGCAAAGATTTACGGTAGTTTTCCAGCTTATCGATATACGTAGAACACAGATCGAAGAAATGGGCGATGTATTCTTCCTTAATGTGATTTGATTCTGAAAGATTATCATTTGCCTGCTGCAACTCGTTGTTCAGGTTGCTTAACTGTTCATTCGTTCTGAAAAGCTCTCCACGGATTTTCGAAACCCGTTTCATTTGTTTATAGGTATAAATTATACCTGCAATCAGAAACAAAGACAGGGTGCTTATCAAAATAAGGTACAAACGGAATTCCATCTTCTGTTTATTTTCCTTTTCCTGGAACGACGCATTTATAATAGGATAGAAAGAAGAGCCCTCTACCGTTCGATATCTGACATTGCAAAAAAGTGCGTCGCTTACGGCTGCCTCAATAAACCGAAAGGCCTGGTCAATATCACCTGCTTTATAAAAAGTTAGCGCCAGACTTTGCAGGGAAGCATTATCCTTAATGGAATTTTCTACATCTGTTATAGCTGAAATGGCAAAATATTTTTTCTGCAAATCACCCTTCTTGTCATTCATATACATGCGCCCCAGCAAGTAGGCTATCACCGCACGTTCGGGGTTTTTGTCGGTCGTTTTGTCTAATAAAGACAGCAGGGCAACCTCAGCACCCTTCCGCTTCCCTTTAAAGAACATGTTCTCCGCATGCGCTATCTGGTATTGCAGGGACCCTGGATTAAGTACCATTAGCAAAGAATCGCGGTACAACTCACTTTTGGTATAGTACAAATTATTGTTATTACTCTGCCCATAGTGACTGCAGAATTCGCTGTAGCACTCATAATAATCCGGAAGGAGCTTTGCGTCCAGTTTGGATCTGTCAATATTGTCCAGCAGGTTCTTTGATTCTATATAAAGACCCTCAGTGGAGTATAACCATGCCAATTCAATTTCCGCCTTATTGCGCATATACTGGCTTCCAAGATCTTTCGCTATCTGAACATTTTTGAGGATGTAGAATACCGCTGAATCTGATTTATACTTTTTGTATTCATAGCAAAGCTTCAGATTAATATCATAGGTCTGCTGAGGCGACAGATTTCCGATGTTCAGTAATTGCTTGATAGCCTGAATCTTCTCTTCCTTATTGGCCATATACAGCTGCCGGTTGTCCATAACTTTGTCAAGACGCTTAAATAGCGAGTCAACGTTGTGTATAGAAAAAGCCGAATGCCCGGTTAGCAGAAGAAAGAGAATCAGTAAGAGATGTTTCAAGTTTGGCTTAAAGATTTTGTTAGATTTTGAGGTCAGCAGTGAAATATATATTAAGGAAACTAGTTTATACAAAGGGTTCTTTCGAAATATTTAACGGTTAAAATTAGTCATTTTAGCTCAATTTTTGATCGGCTTTTAATACCAGATAGGGATTAGGATTCAGACATAGACTTAGCTATCTTCCTGTAATGTTTGATAAAATACCAGCGTGTTTGTATTTGAATTATAGCTCAAAGAACAACTTTTTATAGCTCAAATACTCCTATTTTTGAACTATAAAGCTAAATATAAAGAGCTATAAACTGATCCTTACAATGAATATAGGTCAGACGATTATTAAATATTCGCTCTTAGAAACAGAGCGCCTGCTAAAGAAAAAGAAACTGCCGCCGGAAAACCCAAAGATACTATGTTGCTGAACCATAAGGATGCTCTAAATTTCATCATCGAGAATCCTGATTATATAGTGCCGCTCAATATCCGGGGAATAGAGGACATTCATAGTTTGCTCATTAAGGATTTGGGGGTTGACCGAAACATCCGCCAAAGGCGGGTTGGTATCTCCGGAACAAATTATAGGCCGCTCGATAACGAACATCAGATCCGTGAAGCTTTGGATGATATGTGTAATCTTATCAATATAAAGGAAAGCGTATTTGAAAAAGCGTTGCTTGCCCTGGTATTGCTTTCATATATCCAGGCATTCGGAGACGGCAATAAAAGAACGGCACGCATCATAAGCAATGCCATATTGATCGCACACAAACATTGCCCTATCTCATTCCGGACAGTAGACTCTATTGAGTATAAAAAAGCTAGGTTGATCTTCTATGAACAAAATAATATAAGTGCCTTTAAAAATATATTTAAGGCCCAGTTTGAGTTTGCGGTTAAGACTTATTTTTAATCAGGGGCGCTTCCTGCTCTGTCAAGTCAGGTGTAAGACAAGAACGTTTTAATACTTGTACGGACCAGTAATATAATCAAATCCGCCTACTTTTTTAAAGACAGCACTCCCTGAAACAACTCCTCATTAAACTCACCTATAGTCGTATTTTTCAGCAAAGCATGAATCTCAGTCCTGATCGACTGAAACTGATGATGTAAGGGGCATGGAGTAACTGCGGAACATTCCTTCAAGCCTAATGCACAGCCATAAAACAGCCGGTCACCATCTACTGCCTCTACGATATCGCTTACGGATCTTTTGAGAGCCTGCTCTTCAAGAAAGAATCCTCCGTTCGGACCCTTAAACGAACTGATTAAGCCCTTTCTACTTAAGTCCTGAAGAATTTTTCCGAGATATAGTTCCGGGGAGTCGATACCTGTCGCAATTTCCTTAATGCCTACACGCTTCCCTGTCGCAGATTTCTGCGCAATATAAAACACTGCCCGGATTGCATATTCACATGTTTTTGAGAAGATAGCCATAAAACGATCAAAAGTAAAAAAATAAATATAGACACTGAGTTTTAAAAGATAGTATCTACTTTTATATTTAATATAAAAAGGTATTAATATCCTAACTATGACAAATGAACAGAAAGAACTAGTAAAAGGCACTGCCCCGATACTGAGAGAGCACGGCGTTGCCTTGACCACTTACTTTTATAACCGTATGCTAACTCATAATCCGGAGTTAAAGAACGTCTTCAACAGCGCGAATCAGCATACAGGAGCCCAGCCCACAGCGCTCGCCATGTCGGTATTAGCCTATGCTGAGAACATTGACAATCCTGCTGTGCTGGCTCATGCGGTAAACCGTATCGCTAACAAACACGTTAGCCTGGACATACGGCCCGAACAATATGCGATTGTTGGAAAACATCTGCTGGCATCTATCTCCGAAGTACTTGGTGAGGCTGCAAGTCCCGAATTGATAGATGCATGGGGCCTTGCTTACAACCAGCTTGCAGGAATCATGATTGGCGTAGAAGCTGATCTGTACAGCAACTCAGCCGAAAAAGAAGGTGGATGGAGTGGTTGGCGGCCTTTTGTTGTTAAACACAAGGTAAAAGAATCTGAAGAAATAACTTCGTTCTATCTCCACCCTTCTGATGGTGGAAAAGTCGCTGACTTCTTACCTGGTCAATATATCACGATTCGTCTGTATGTACCTGAGCTCAACGTTTTCCAACCAAGACAATATAGCCTTTCTGCAGCGCCAAACGGTGAATACTACCGGATATCGATAAAAAAGGAACATGGCAATTCGACACGTCCTGAAGGTTATGTCAGCAACCTTATGCACAATAAGGTTCAGCAGGGAGAAGTGATTGAGGTTGCTCCGCCATCCGGCGACTTCACTTTTGACGTAAACAAGAACACCCCTGTAGTATTTATTAGTGGCGGTGTCGGTTTGACTCCCTTCATTTGCATGCTTGAATCGATAATTGCCTCGGGTAAAGACAGACATACTACCTGGATCCATGGTTCCAGAGGTTATGCCGTACATGCTTTTAAAAATGTGGTAGAAGAACTTGGTGCAAAACACGGAAGGATGAAAATCCATACGTTTTATGACAAGATCGAACATGATCTGAAAGATGGCTTGTACGAAGGTTTCGTAGATCTGGAAAAGATACATGATGCTATTACGCCTGATGCCGACTACTACATTTGCGGTCCCGGCGAATTTATCAAAATACATTATGCATATCTTATAAGTCAGAACGTGGATAAAGAACGAATTCATTTTGAAGAGTTCGGACCGGCTGTGCTGGTAGTATAATAAACAGAAGCTGGCAGGCGACAGCACAATAGCATCTAATAGGCGTGTGGCCTGCCTATGAACATCTCGGATACAGCCTGTGGTCTGCTTGAGGTCTGCCGGTGGGTAAAGCCACGGTGATGCCACGATGATGCCACAGTGCGGCCACCTTTTCCCTGTAAAAGGTGGCTACACCGTGGCGGCAAGGTGGCCTCACTGTGGCATCACCCCCTAGCTGGTTACCAGCTGGTATCAGGCTGATGAGAAGCAAGTGTCCGGGAGTATAAGATCTCAGCCGAAACGTGTTGGGAGCCAAGCTATCATCAGCCTCAGCAAAGAAGCTTACCCTGATCGCTATATGAAAATGCAGGAATTGGGGTATGATGGTAACAGGCTTTTGAGGGAACTTCGCAAACGCTATTTAGATCAGCTTCTGGTAGGTCCTCCACCATAAATCGGGCATTTCTCCTGCTACGGCATTCTGATAGTCGTCGTACTGACACGGCACGAGGTGAAAGCGCTCATTGCCGGAGTGTCCGGTTGGGTATGGCACCTGCATCCACCAGCGGTCGGTCTTTTTACTTTTCACGAACACCAGTTCGTGGGATCCGTCTTTGAGAGTTGCGCGGTAAATCAGGTATTGTGATTTCGGCTGTAACGGAAAATCACGTTTACGCTGGTAGAATCCTTCAATGAAGTACCAGATCATCTGGCCTAGCAGCATAGCGGTTTGGCCCTCGCTATCGTATGCCGGATTGAACTCATAGAAACCAATGGAGCTGAGCTTATCACTCATACCTGCATAACGGCACAACTGGCAGGCTTCTTCGCCGTAAAATCCGTTTGGACTTGCATTGCTGTTTGCCTTTGCATCCGACGAACGTATGGCTGAAATATCAAAGCTCAATACACTGGCATTACGAATGATAGGTTCAGCAACGGATATCTTATTATAGAAATCACCGAGACGATTAACGTCAAACAACAATTTCTCCATGACCCTCAGGCTGTCCTGATTAACAAAATAGGTTTGATAACCGATATTGCTGAAGTTGAAAAGGTAGTTCGGCTGGTGTAAAAAGATCTTATTCAGATAAGAGTTTGAATAGGCTTCGATCGATGGATCGTCGGCAATATCATCCAGATCAAACTTATTGTCGATCACAACCAGATCGACCTTCTGCTCCAGGTCTTCATATGCCATGTACTGGGCATATGTGATATCTTGTCCGCCTCCAATGATCACCGGCACAATGTTGTTTTTTACGAGGGTAGTAACGACCGTCTTTACAGCGATATAGGTATCCGCCACGGTATGGCCGGCTTTAATATTTCCCAGGTCGGCAATCCTTGGTTTAAAAGCGCCGGCATGCAAACTGTAGAGCTTCTCGCGGATATAGTCGGGACCCAGCGAGCAACCTTCGTTATTCACCGCATGGCGGTCATCCAACACTCCGAACAGCACAATATCTACTGTATCCTCCTCCAGGTCAGGAAAATTATGCGTAAAAACACTCACCTGACTACCCAACTGGCTGCTATAGAACCCTGCTTCTGCACCGAATTTACGGTCATCGACCGGCACGAAAAAATCAACTAAAGACATATTCGCTCCAAATATCCATTTAATTCAGTTACTTTTGAAAGCAAATTCAATTTTTGCCGGATGATCTTAGTTACTGGCGCTACAGGCTTTTTAGGTTCAGAATTAGTTAAACAGCTGCATGACAGAGGCATGCCGGTAAGGGCATTGAAGCGTCTTAGTTCTGTTATTCCAACCATTCTTCAAGATTTACCCGATATTGAATGGGTTACTGCCGACATTCTTGATTACTTCGCACTGGAAAAGGCTTTCGAAGGTGTTACGCATGTTTATCATTGCTGCGCGATGATCTCTTTTGATAGTGCTGATAAAGCGACTATGCTTCGTGTAAACAAGGAAGGCACTGCCTACGTAGCAGATCTTTGCCTGCTTAATAACGTGGAAAAACTGGTGCATGTAAGCTCTGTAGCTTCACTGGGTGATCCAAAAGCGGGCGGCGAGGTTACTGAAAAGGATCAATGGGAATTCAATGGCACTCAGCATGGCTACTCCATTTCCAAATATGAAAGTGAAATGGAGGTCTGGCGGGGTATTGCAGAGGGACTGAACGCTGTAATTGTTAATCCTTCGGTGATTATCGGTAAGAATGCAGGAACCAAAGGAAGCGGTAAATTATTTGAACTTGTACGGAAAGGACTTCGCTATTACACACCGGGTTCACTCGGTGTAGTTGATGTGGAAGATGTGGCGAAGATAATGATCCGGCTTATGAATAGCGACATCTCTGCTGAGCGCTTTATCGTTAATGGGGAGAACATGAGCTATGAGCAACTGTTTTCTGAGACGGCAAAGTGCTTCGACGTCCCTGTTCCGAAAACAGAGTTGAGTAAGGGACAGATGTTCCTGGGCTGGTTGGGTGCGAAAGTCGCCTCGGTTTTAACGGGAAAAAAATACAGCCTGACAAGGGATACCGCGAAGAGTGCTTTTAAAAGATCCGCGTACTCGTCGGCCAAGCTTTCAAAATTCTTTCCTGAGATAAACTTCAAGCCTATTTCCCGGTCTATCAGGGAAATTACTGAGCATCTGAGGAATTCATACACACGCGACCGCCTGCAAAAGGAATAAATTTGAAGAAATCGGTTTTGCGCGTTTTTAAATACAAACTATTTTAATGAAAAATTTTTACATCATTGATTTCGACAGCACCTTTACCCAGGTAGAGGCATTAGATGAACTCGTACGAATTTCATTAAGTGATCATCCCGACAGGGAGGAGATCTATAAAAAGATCGAGGACCTGACCAATGCAGCCATGGAAGGCAGATTGTCTTTCAGGGAAAGCCTTACGCAAAGAGTCCAGCTACTGCATGCGAACCAGGAACACCTCAAGCAGCTGGTGAGCAGGCTGAAGAAGAAAGTTTCTGCTTCCTTTTCCCGTAACAGGGAGTTTTTCAAGCAACATGCAGACGAGGTCCTGATCGTATCGGGAGGTTTTAAGGAGTTTATTACTCCGGTGGTTCTACCGTTTGATATTAAAATAGAAAACATTTATGCCAACACCTTCACCTTTGATGAAGAAGGCAATATCACCGGCTATGACCAGGATAACCCGCTGTCGCAGGAAGGCGGCAAGGTGAAGCTTCTGAAGCAACTGCAGCTTGAGGGAAATATCTATGGTATCGGGGATGGGTATTCTGACTTCCAGTTAAAGGAGTCGGGATTGATCCAGAAGTTCTACGCTTTTACGGAGAATATCGCGAGACAAAGCATTCTGGAGAAGGCAGATCATATCACGCCGAGCTTTGACGAGTTTTTGTATGTGAATAAATTACCTCAGGCTATCTCCTATCCTAAAAACAGGATCCTTTGCCTGATCGTTGGGGATGTTCCGGAAGAAGCCATACAGGTTCTGAAAAAGGACGGATTCTCTATTCGCCATAAGGAAACTTTTGAAGAGAAATACATTGGCGATGTGGGGATGGTATTACTGGCTGACGGGGAAAAAGTTAGCGACGCGAAACTATTGAAGGCTATTAAGCTGAAAACAATAGGCTATCTCGGCAATAGCAGGGACAAGATCTCCCATGATATCGCTACTGAAATGGGTATTGTGATTTTTGATGATCATAGGCAGAACCCACGAAATGCCAAGTTCATTCCTAAGCGGATGGCTGATTTTATCAATAAGGGAGACACCTATATGAGCTCTAACTTCCCAAATCTACAGCTTCCGAAGGTTGGCAACGCTCACCGGCTGATCCACATTCACAAGAATATTCCGGGTATTATGGCGCAGATCAATAAGGTTTACGCTAACCATAACATTAATATTTCGGGACAATTCCTGATGACAAACGAGCAAATCGGTTATGCTATTACTGATGTGAGCGCCCGGTATGACAAGCAGGTACTAAAAGAGCTGAAGGAGATTGATCAGACGATTAAGTTCAGAATTCTGTTTTAACCTGCTTTATAGATTTTTTGAAGATCGTAAGGCCTTGACCCTGTGAATAATCCTCAAAAAACTGTTACTTTGTATATAACAACATAATACACACTGTCGTGACTGATACGTTAGATATAAAAATTACCAAAACTTCTGCTTCCCGTTTACAGGATACAGATTTTACAAATCTTCCTTTTGGGAAGGTGTTTACCGACCACATGTTCGTGGCGGATTATGAGGATGGAGAGTGGAAGAATTTTCAGATCGTCCCTTATGGTGATATGTCTTTTAGTCCGGCTATGTCTGTGCTGCATTACGGCCAGGCGTTTTTCGAAGGATTAAAGGCTTACAAACATGCGGATGGCAAAGCTGTCATCTTCCGCCCTTACAAAAACGCCGATCGTTTCAATAAGTCTGCATTAAGACTTTGTGCGCCGGAATTACCGAGAGATATTTTTGTTCAGAGCATAGCAGCATTGGTGGAGCTTGACCGTGGATGGATTCCTGAAGGTAACGGCAACTCGCTGTATATCCGTCCGTTTATGTTCTCTACTGACCCTTACCTGGGTGTGCAGCCCTCAAAAACTTACAAGTTCATCGTGTTAGCCTGCCCTGTAGGTGCATATTATTCCAAGCCTCTGAATGTGAAGATTGAAACGAAGTTTTCTCGTTCGGCTGAAGGTGGATTCGGATTTGCTAAGGCTGCCGGAAACTATGCAGGATCTTTATTGCCCGCTCTGGAGGCAATGAAAGAGGGTTATGATCAGCTGATCTGGACTGACGGTAAAGAGCATGCTTATATTGAGGAACTTGGAACAGCCAACGTGGTATTTGTCATCGATGGTAAGATCGTGACCCCTTCTACTCGTGACACGATCCTGGAAGGTATTACAAGAGATACGCTGCTGACTTTGGCTCGCCACTGGGATTTGCCGGTTGAAGAACGCCGGGTATCTGTTGAGGAGATCATCAATGCACTGAAAGAAGGTCGTATGACTGAAGCTTTTGGTGTGGGTACCGCTGCTACGATCACTCCTATTGCGGCAATCTCGCTGGAAGGTGAGCGTTATGAATTGCCTGATCCTGCTGGTGCGGAGTTTTCGGCGAAGGCTTTGCAAACGTTGAATGAGATACGTTATGGATTGCAGGCTGATACTTTTGAGTGGAATTATATAGTTTAGTCCGGCTGAAGGAATATTGGGCTCGCTAATGAAACCGAACCTAATATTCCTTTATATTGTGTCAGATTCGCTAATAAGCTATAGAGAATCAGCCCTAATTTAGGAATGTGAGGTAACCCTCAATCGATAGTAAAACCGACACTGTACAACAGCACATTGCTGGTCTTTGCCCTTTGTTCCCACGGAGTTCTATAAACGAAGGCCTCAAAACTCATCAATTAGCTACCAGAACCGGCACTATCTTTCTTCGCTTCAAGCTCCTTTTCTTCTTCCTTTTGAGCTTTTTTCAGCTTCTTCTCTTTCTTTTTCAGTTCACGCTTTTTCACTCGCTCAAGCTTATTCTCCCTCATCTTTCCTTTCAGCGCTTCAAAGTCTGATTTTACACCGCTTACTACTTCGCCGACCTTTGAGGCGACATTCCTGATGCGGTTCTCTTTCTCCCTGCTCACCCCTACGCTTTCCTTTACTCCCTCAAGTAAGCTCTTCCAGTAGAATTTGAAAAAGGCAAAAGATGGCGGTCTCCGCAGATAGATATTGCCGACCGTGAATACATTGTTGTTCTTGGGGTCAGGGTTGCCTACATTGAGAACGAACGTATTGGCGATGCCGGAGACTAAGCCCTGTTTTTTGAGTCGCCCGGTTTCATCGTCGATCTTTAGAAGCTGGACATTGAGGTTCGAGTAGTAGAACCTTACTGTTCCACGGGCAACCTTCTCGTTTGCCCTGATGTTGAATTGTAGCTTGCGAACGTTGAGCGACTGGACAGTAACCATTGCGAGAGGATTTGTCACCTGGTTCAGAGCCCTGCCATCCATCGCTCCAAGTGTACCGGTAGAGGTGAATGCTCCATTCTTGTCGGTCAGGTTAAAGTTAAACGTCACGTGCAGATTGGATTTGCCCATAAAAAGCGTAGACAGCTCAGCTCTCATAAATTTATTTTTGGCCAGTGCCGGGCGATCATTCGTGATGTTGTATATCGCTCCTCTTGTATTGGCGAAGGATATGGTTCCGGTCTTACCTGTCTTACTGTTAAATTCCTGATAGGCGATTTGGATCCTTCGGAGCTGCAGGGTATCGATACGGAGGTCGAGCGCGAGCTTCTGCAATTGCTGGTGCGGAAATTTTCCCGTTTTGTTCTCCACCTTCTTGGGTAATGCATTGGTATTGTAGATGCCTACCATACCGTCGGCAAGAACCATCCTTGTGACAAAGAAACGCTGTTCTTGTTTAAGTTTCTCCAGATCTATTCCTTTAAGTACGATCTGATTAAACCGGATGTCAAACCGGTCTTTCGACATTTTCACTTTGCGATAAAAGGCAGGTATTTTATACCGGGGTTCCATCCGGGCGTCGTCCATCACCAGACTCCTACCTTTCGTAGAGAACTTAACGGATTTGAATCTCAGGAAATACAGGCTGTCTGCTGTCGCGATTTTGTAGTTCTTTAGCTCCACATCTACGTTTCGGGTATGATAGAACCTGTCCTTATCCTTCTCAGACAGTGAATCAAGCAGAAAGTCTGTGACAGTGAGATTCAGGTTTTTGATAGCCGTTTTTTTCTCCTTTGGTGTGCTTTTGTTGATCAGCACGAAGTCAATGTCCTTTAGTTGAATGTCGGCTATGCGGATTTCTTTAAGCGATTTGGAGATCATTTGATAGAGCGACTTCTTTGAAGTTGTGTCTGCTTCCCTGTTATATGGCTGTCGCTTGTTGGTGATGATCATTTTAGGCTGGTCGATCACGATCTTATCTACATTCAGCTTTCGGGTATCGTATAGTTTTCTGGGGTGAAAATTGACCAGATCGAAACTTTCTACCTGGAGGTTGTACATATTGTCGGGAGCCCGTTTCAGGATCTCCAACTCCCGGTACCGGTTTTCATCGGGGATTAGTTTCAGGTTCTTGAGGGAAGCGTTTCCACTGATAAGATTGATGTTGAGATCGGTGTATTCAACCCTGTACAAGCTATCCGAAGAATTTAAAACCAACTGCTTAAGCTGCGTATCCAGCAAGGGCTTCCATCGACTGCTGAGATACCAGGCTCCGCCAGCCAGAAGGATCAGCAGAACCAATAGAATGATTAGTATCCACTTCCAAAATGAGACAAAAAAACGCCAGATAGCAGCCATATACTAGCATTAACCTGCTTAACACTCAGCTTGTTTGAGGCGCCTTGCAAATAAGATAATCGAGATTTAATTAAGACATGCCAACATGTCATAATAAATTAAATTGTTGCTACCTTTGCAGTTCTTAGAATAAGAATGATATGCATAATTTGGAGACAGGCGTAAAAGATCATGACGAGGCGAGACAAGGTGAAGCCTTATTGCTGGAGGCGACATCCGAGCTTAATAATGGCAGGAAGCTGTATATAGAAAGCTATGGCTGCGCTATGAACTTTTCTGACAGCGAGATCGTAGCCTCCATCATGACAGATATGGGCTTTAAGACCACATCTGACTATAAAGAAGCTGACGTAATATTTATAAATACATGCTCGATCCGCGAAAATGCGGAGCAAAGAGTTAGAAATCGCCTGAAGGAATTTAAGGCGATTAAAAGCAAGAATCCGGGAATGATGGTGGGCGTTCTGGGCTGTATGGCCGAGCGCCTGAAGTCTAAGTTTCTGGAAGAGGAAAAATTGGTAGACGTAGTGATAGGGCCTGACGCTTACCGTGACCTGCCTAACCTGATCGATCAGGTTGATGAAGGGAACCGTGCGGTAAACGTATTACTCTCCCGGGAGGAGACGTATGCTGACATTAGTCCGGTTCGCCTGAACACGAATGGCATTACTGCTTTCATCTCGATCATGAGAGGTTGTGATAACATGTGTTCGTTCTGCGTAGTTCCGTTTACGAGGGGAAGGGAACGCAGCCGGGATGCTCACTCGATCATTCAGGAGGCTAAAGACCTTTACGCCCAGGGCTATAAAGAAGTAACCTTGCTTGGGCAGAATGTGGATTCCTACAAATGGACTTCGGAAGATCAGATGGCGAAGGTAAACTTCGCCAATTTGCTGGAGATGGTTGCATTGGTAGGACCTGACCTTAGAGTACGTTTCTCGACTTCGCACCCTAAAGATATTACCGACGAGGTATTGTTTACCATGGCGAAATACGGCAATATCTGTAAATACATTCATCTTCCGGTACAGTCGGGCAACTCCCGAGTATTGGATATCATGAACCGTACGTACGATCGTGAATGGTATATGGGACGTGTTGAGGCGATCAGAAGAATATTACCGGGATGCGCGATATCTACTGACGTGATCACCGGCTTTTGTACAGAAACAGAAGAGGAGCATGCGGATACGCTGAGCATGATGGAATTTGTAAAATACGACTTCGCTTATATGTTCATGTATTCGGAACGTCCGGGAACATTGGCTGCGAAACGTTACACAGACGATGTGCCTGAAGATGTGAAAAATCGCAGATTTAATGAGATCATCAAGTTGCAGCAGAAGCACTCGCATGAGCGCCTGCTGGAGCAGATCGGTGAAGTACAGACCGTCCTGATCGAGAATTTTTCGAAGAAATCAGCTCTGGACTACTCGGGAAGAAATGATAAGAACGCGACGGTTGTATTCCCAGTAGATGAACGTTTCAAGCCTGGTCAGTACGTTAACGTGCTGATTGAGCGTTGTACTCCAGCTACATTGATCGGTAGAATTGTTGGATAGTTTAGATTAATACATGGATACACAGGATATAAAAAACCGGTTTGGCATTATTGGCAGTTCGCCGTTGCTAAACCGTGCTATAGATATTGCAAGTCAGGTTGCCCCAACCGATATTTCTGTGTTGATCACAGGTGAGAGCGGTAGCGGAAAAGAAGTGTTTTCGCACATCATCCACCAGATGAGTGCACGTAAGCACGGCGCCTTTATTGCCGTAAACTGTGGTGCGATACCTGAAGGAACGATCGACTCGGAGCTGTTTGGGCATGAGAAGGGCTCCTTTACCGGTGCGCATGAAGCCCGTAAGGGATATTTTGAGGTTGTAAACGGAGGAACTATCTTTCTGGATGAGGTAGCGGAACTTCCTATCGGAACGCAGGCGCGCCTGCTTCGTATTCTGGAATCGGGCGAATACCTTCGTGTAGGATCATCCAAGGTGCAGAAAACCGACGTTCGTGTGGTTGCTGCAACAAATGTGGATGTTTATGATGCGGTAAAAAACGGTAAATTCAGGGAAGATCTTTATTACCGTTTGAGTACTGTGCCTTTGAAAATCCCACCACTGAGGGAGCGCAAGGAAGATATATATTTATTGTTCCGCAAGTTTATTGCCGATTTTACACATAAATACAGAAGTCCCTCGGTTCAGCTTGATCCGGAAGCGAGACATATTCTAACCAATTACAGCTGGCCGGGAAATGTGCGTCAGCTGAAGAATGTAGCTGAGCAGATCGCAGTTTTGGAGAAGGACAGGAACCTGACAGGGCAAAGTATCCTTCAATACATTCCGCAGGAAGCCGGAACAAGCAATCTGCCGATGCGGATCAAACAGGATGCAAAAGAGGACTTTTCTGAGAGGGATATCCTTTATAAGGTGCTTTTTGATATGAAGCGCGATATGCTGGAACTGAAAAAGCTGGTTGCGGAGATCATAAAGAACGGAGGGAACTCTGCGTCGATCTCTGAGAATCATCACATGGTACAACAGCTGTATCAGGATGTCGAATTTCCGGCTATTGCTCCGGCGGTTCCATTTGTATTGCATAAGCCTGAGGCAGAGAAGAAGAACGAGTATAGTTACGTTCCGCATTCGGAAGAGGTGGAAGAATCGCTTTCACTTGTAGAGAAAGAGTCTGACCTGATTAAAAAGGCACTAAAAAAACATAAGGGAAAGCGTAAGCTGGCCGCTAACGAGCTTGGTATTTCTGAACGTACCCTCTACAGGAAAATAAAAGAGTTAAACCTGAATTAAGCAAGTACATGAACGTATTACTGAAAAGAACTTTTCTCTTTTTTATTCCCGTTTTATTTTTGTTCCAATCATGCGGGCTATATAGCTTTACCGGAGCGTCTATACCGGCGGACATGAAAACGGTGTCTGTTCAATTTTTTGAAAACAGCGCGCCATTAGTTGTGCCTGGCCTGAGTCAGCAGTTTACTGAAGCACTCAAGGAAAGGATCCGGAACCAGTCGAGTCTCAGCATCACCAGAGACAATGCGGACGGCAACTTTGAAGGTCGCATAACGGATTACAGCATCAGACCGGTTGCTGTGACGGGCAACGAAATTGCTGAGGCAACACGTATCAGTATCACGGTACAGGTAAAGTTTGTCAACGCTGTGGATAATGAATATAGCTTTGAACAGTCTTTCACCCGTTTCAAGGAGCTTCCGGGAAGTAACGTGCAGGCGCAGGAACAATCTGCCATACGTGAGATCAATCAATTGCTTACTGAAGATATCTTCAACAGAGCTTTTGCAAACTGGTAATCAAGGTATTTATTCTTTAACGAAACAACGTGGAAAAACTTCAGGCATCAGGAAACAGGGAATTTTTAAAGTTTTTGTCGCCCTCTGAAAAATGGACGGATGCGGATAGGGCTGCTTTGAAATATCTTGTTCTAAAGTTTCCTTACTGTCAGCCGCTGCACTTTGCGCATGCCTCTGCCCTGCGCACGGAAGATCAGGCGACTTATGAAAGTTATCTAAAAAAGGCTTCTGTGTATGCGCCAAGGAGGGATGTACTTTACCGGTTCATGAATGAACCTCAATATTTCCAGCCGGATATTGATCTGTCAGACGACGGCGAAGACATCAGTTTACCAGAACTTTCAGTGACCCTTACTGAGAGAGAAGCGGTCCATCATGATATTGAAACGGTTACCCCGGAAACAGAGGCAGCGGCATTTGACGGAGATGGATCTGATATAGAGGAGTTTGCTGAGGCGGAGGGGCCGGTTGAATTTGGGCAGGAAGATCCGATTGAGGAGCAAGAAAACGGGTCTGAAGATGCGTTGGAAGAACAGGAAGGCACCCTGCTGATAGAAGAATATGTTGAAGAGGACGAGGGGGAAGAGCTTCCCGACGAAGATGCTTCGGCTGTAGAACTTTCTGTTGAAGAAAGTATCGAGGAAGAAACGGCTGAAGAAGAAGCGAGCGCAGAGGAAAGTACTGTTGTTCAAGAACCTGCTCTTATTGAGACGGTGATCCCTGAATCCGAACTTCCGGAGCAGGAAGCAGAGGAAGAGCTTCTGGAAAAGGAAGCGGCAACGAATCATGTGGCTGTGGAAAGTATCGCGTCGTCTGACTACTTTGCATTTAACAAATCTGCCATTGACCCGCTTAAGAGTGAGTTAAGCGCTGTAAAAGCGGAGCCTGTTGTTGACAAAGAGAAAGAGGAAGTGTCCAGATACGACGATGATTCGCTTCCTTACACTTTCTTGTGGTGGCTGCATAAGACCCGCAAAGAGTTTGAGGAGACCTACCAGCCATATGCGCCAAAAGTGCCCGCCAGAAGGAGTACTGCACCTACAGCCTCTCCCCTGCTGAACCAGCAAATTATAGAGAATATTTTTCATATTCAGCCTGAGCTGAATACGATTGCTGCGAACGCAACTGTTGAGTTTGAGCTGAAGCGGAAAGAAGACATCATTATTGAGAGATTCATTAAGGAAGAACCTCAGATCAAGCCCCCAAGCACCGCAAAAGTCGATACGGAAAACAAGGCCAGGAAAAGTTCGGAGGACAATCTGGAGCTGGTTTCGGAAACTTTAGCTAAAATTTATACTGACCAGATGCTTTTCGATAAAGCAATTGAAACGTACAGGAAATTAAGTTTGAAATATCCGGATAAAAGTATTTACTTTGCAAGCCAAATTGAAAATTTAGAAAAGAGAATCAGCTAATTACAAGATATGTTTTACGTTATCATCATTGTTGCCATTATCATTTGCATCCTTTTGGGATTGATTATTTTAATTCAGGAGCCAAAAGGCGGAGGTTTGACTTCCGGGTTTGCTGGTTCTAACAATATTATGGGTGTGCAAAGAACCGGAGACTTCCTGGAAAAAGGAACCTGGATCTTAACGATCAGCCTGATGGTACTTGTATTATTTGCTAACGTAGTTGTTCCGCAGGGAGCGTCTCAGAGCAGAGAAGCACAAGAAATTCAGAACCAGATCAACAAGGGCTCCAATGCTCCTGTAGCACCTGCGCCAGCCCCGCTTCCGGGCTTGTCTGACACGTCAAAAAGATAACAAGCATTATTCTATACCGGAAGGCTGCACCGCAAGGATGCAGCCTTTTTGCGTTTAAGCACATTTTGCATAGCTTCCCTGACAACACTGACAGCATGACACCGTTTAGGCCTTTGGCACAGAATCTGACTGCTTAAGGACAAAACTAATATTCATTAAAAATGGCATTAAACATTAAACCAATCGCAGATAGAGTAGTAGTTGAAGCTGCTCCTGCTGAAGAAAAAACAGCATCTGGTATTTATATTCCGGATACAGCGAAGGAAAAACCTCAAAGAGGCACTGTAGTTGCAGTTGGTGATGGCAAAGTAGACGAGCCTTTAACTGTTAAAGTTGGAGACGAGGTTTTATATGGCAAATATGCCGGTACTGAGATTACCTATGAAGGTAAGGAATATTTGATTATGCGTGAATCTGATATTTACGCGATTTTATAATCCCTAAATTATTTATTAAAATATTCAATAGAAATGGCAAAACAAGTTAAATACAATGTTGAAGCGCGCGACGCCCTGAAAAAAGGTGTTGACACATTAGCAAACGCAGTAAAGGTTACATTAGGACCAAAAGGCCGCAACGTAATCATTGATAAGAAATTCGGTTCACCGGCGATCACAAAAGACGGTGTAACTGTTGCAAAAGAAATTGACCTGAAAGATCCTCTTGAAAACATGGGTGCTCAGATGGTAAAGGAAGTAGCTTCTAAAACTGCTGATATTGCAGGTGACGGAACTACTACTGCTACTGTATTGGCTCAGGCTATCGTTACTGCAGGTGTTAAGAACGTTGCTGCGGGCGCAAATCCAATGGATTTAAAACGTGGTATTGACAAGGCTGTTGCTGCTGTTGTTGCTAATCTGAAAGAGCAGTCTCAGACTGTTGGTGAAGACAATAACAAAATCAAACAGGTTGCTTCAATCTCTGCGAACAATGACGAGATTATCGGTTCTTTGATCGCTGAAGCAATGGCTAAAGTTGGCAAAGACGGTGTTATCACTGTTGAAGAAGCCAAGGGTACTGAAACTGAGGTGAAGACTGTAGAAGGTATGCAGTTTGACCGTGGTTACCTTTCTCCTTACTTCGTTACCAACTCTGACAAAATGGAAGTTGAGCTGGAGAACCCTTACATCCTGATCTACGACAAGAAGATCAGCAGCATGAAAGAGTTACTTCCGGTATTGGAAAAACAAGTTCAGACTGGTAAGCCTCTATTGATCATTGCTGAAGATTTAGATGGTGAAGCTCTTGCTACTCTTGTAGTGAACAAGATCCGCGGATCCCTGAAAGTTGCTGCTGTTAAAGCTCCAGGATTCGGTGACCGTCGTAAAGCAATGCTTGAAGACATCGCTATCTTAACTGGTGGTACCGTGATTTCTGAAGAAAGAGGTTACAAGCTTGAGAATGCTGACCTTACTTATTTAGGACAGGCTGAGAAAGTTGTTATTGACAAAGACAATACTACTGTGATCAACGGTGCTGGTAGCTCTGATGACATCAAAGCTCGTGTTGCGCAGATCAAATCTCAGATTGAAGCAACTACTTCTGATTACGACCGCGAGAAATTGCAGGAGCGTCTGGCTAAATTAGCTGGTGGTGTTGCTGTTCTTTACGTTGGTGCTGCTACTGAAGTAGAGATGAAAGAGAAGAAAGACCGTGTTGATGATGCTTTACATGCAACCCGCGCTGCGGTTGAAGAAGGTATCGTTGCTGGTGGTGGTGTTGCATTTATCCGTGCGGTTGCTGCTTTAGCTGATCTTAAGGGATCAAATGAAGACGAGAACACTGGTATCCAGATCATCCGTCGCGCTATCGAAGAGCCTCTTCGCCAGATCTGCGAGAACGCTGGAATCGAAGGTTCTATCGTTGTTCAGAAAGTGAAAGAAGGAACTGCTGACTTCGGTTACAATGCTCGTACTGATGTTTACGAAAACCTGATCGGTGCTGGTGTTATCGATCCTACTAAGGTTGGTCGCGTTGCATTAGAGAACGCTGCTTCTATCGCTGCTATGCTGTTAACTACAGAGGTTGTACTTGCTGATGATCCTGAAGAGGAAAAAGGCGGTGCTGGTATGCCTCCGATGGGTGGCGGTATGGGCGGCATGATGTAATCCACATCATCAGTCTGTATCTTCAGATACACTATATAATAAAAGCCCTGATGCGATACCGCATCAGGGCTTTCTTTTTACTGGTCTCTCTGTTTGTTTATTTAGCAGTGAACTTATAGATCGTTGTGGTTTTGTATGTATCTCCGGGATTCAGGAGGGTTGACGGGAACGATGGCTGATTCGGTGAATCAGGGAAGTGCTGCGTTTCAAGACAGAACGATGTTCTGAATTCATCTTTTACACCTTGTTTTAAAATATTTACGCCTTCCAGGAAGTTTCCTCCATAGAATTGCACTCCAGGCTCATTGCTCAGTACTTCCATTACGATGCCTGACTTGTCGCCCGTAGCGATAGCCAGGGTTTCCAGGTTAGCCGACTTCTTGTTTGCATGCACGAAGTTGTGGTCATAGCCGTTTCCGTATTTCAACTGAATATGGTCGGCATCGATCCTTGATCCGATAGCAGTAGCTTTTCTGAAGTCGAACGGAGTACCTTCCACTTTCTCGTTCTTTCCTGTAGGGATAAGCGTTGAATCTACCGGCGTAAATTCTTCAGCATTGATCTGAAGAAGGTGCTCGTTGATCGATCCACTGGCGATTCCGTTCAGGTTAAAGAAAGAGTGATTTGTCAGGTTCACAACTGTTTTCTTGTCTGTAGTTGCCAGGTAGTCAATCTTAACTTCGTTATCGTCTGTTAATGTATAAGTCACTTTAACGGTGAGGTTGCCGGGATAGCCTTCTTCGCCGTCCTTTGAGAGGTAGTTTAGCTCAAGCTGGTTATCGGCAGTTTGCTTTGCATCCCATATCACTCTTGAAAATCCTTTAGGACCTCCGTGAAGATGATTTGCTCCATTGTTGGTAGCCAGGGTATATTCAGTGCCATCAATACTGAACTTGCCCTTAGCGATACGGTTACCGAAACGGCCGATGGTTGCACCGAAGTAGGTGTCGGCACCCTTAGTATAATCGTCTACATTGTCAAAGCCGGCTACTACATCCAGGAACTTGCCGTTCTTGTCTGGTATGAGCAGGCTGACCAGGCGACCGCCGTAGTTTGTAATGGCAGCCTGTACATTATTTTTGTTCTTTAGAATGAAGAGATCCGTTTTCTTTCCGTCTATTGTAGATTGGAAAGATTCCTTGGCGGGAATAGCCGCCTCTGTACTATCAGTCATATCTGTGGTTTTGTTTTGATTTGTGGAGTTTGTGCACGCGCCAAGCGCAAGCAGGCACGCCGCATAAAGCCAGGATGTTTTCAGTTGGATTTTCATTTCGTATAAAGTGATTTAATTTGTAGTTCAGCATCAAATTTAACTTTTTAAATATATTAACCTGCAGGTTTAGTCATTTTATGGACCGTGAAATTGTGCATAATTTCCTCAACGTATGTGCTGATATTTCTTGAAGAAAAGGCCTTTTACTGCTATTTTAGCCCTGATGATACATCTTACCTCCAAGCTACCTTCTTCGGGTACTACTATATTTACTGTTATGTCCCGGCTTGCGCATGAAAGCGGAGCTATTAATCTCTCTCAGGGATACCCTGATTTTGACTGCGATCCTGAACTCATCGAGCTGGTAAACAAACACATGAGAGCAGGGCGTAACCAGTATGCGCCAATGACGGGTGTAAGCTTGCTGCGTGAGCGCATTTCAGAGAAGGCGAATATGTTGTATGGGGCCAACTATCATCCGGAAACAGAAGTAACTGTTACTGCAGGAGGTACACAGGCTATTTTTACGGCTATTGCCGCGCTGGTGCATCCAAACGACGAGGTTATTATCTTTGACCCGGCGTATGACTCATACGCACCTGCCGTTAAGTTGGTAGGTGGCTTTGTGAAGTCTTATGAATTGAGTCCGCCTAATTATAAGATCGACTGGAAAGCGGTACGAAAGCTCATCTCAGCACATACCCGCATGATCATCCTGAATACGCCGCAGAATCCGACGGGAACCACATTGAAGGAAGAAGATATTCAGGAGCTTATCGCCATTACCAACAATACCGACATACTGATACTGAGCGATGAGGTTTATGAGCATATGATTTATGACGGGCAGCAACATCTGAGCATGGCCAGATACCCGGAACTGCGTGAAAGAAGCCTGATCTGTGCATCCTTCGGCAAGTTATTTCATAACACAGGCTGGAAGACCGGATATTGTATGGGACCGGCTGCCCTGATGGAGGAGTTCAGGAAGGTTCATCAGTTCCAGGTTTTTAGTGTAAATACTCCGGTTCAGCATGCTATTGCTGACTTTCTCGCAGACAAATCGCATTACGAGGGCCTGAATGAATTCTATCAGGCTAAGCGGGATTACTTCGCTGGTTTGATGCAAGGCAGCCGGTTTAAGTTGCTTGAATGTGAGGGATCGTACTTTCAGACTGCACGATTTGATCGTATTTCAGGCGAAAGGGATACTGAGTTTGCAAAAAGGCTAACCACAGAAGTTGGGGTTGCCGCTATTCCGGTTTCTGCTTTTTATGCCAAGGGAACAGATTTCGGAATCATTCGCTTTTGCTTTGCAAAGAAAGATGAGACTTTGGAAAGAGCAGCGGAGAAGCTACAAAGAGTTTAAAGTATGCGCTCCTTCTTGTTAAGGATTTCCATGCTAAACAACATGGCGATCTTTTCTTTCAGAACTGTTTTCACCTCTTCAGCATCTACAGGGTGCCCCAGTTCGCGGGCCATGGAGGTTACGTCTTTATCGTCAATGCCACATGGCACGATATTTTTAAAATAGTCGAGATCTGAGTTGACGTTAAAAGCGAACCCGTGCATGGTAACCCATCTGCTGCATCTGACACCCATTGCGCAAATTTTTCTTGCTTTATCATTATCGGGATCGAGCCAAACGCCGGTGTAGCCAGGGTAACGACCTGCCGGGATTCCATACTCGGCAAGGGTCTGAATGATCGCTTCTTCGAGTGTACGCAGGTAAAGATGGATATCTGTGAAAAAATTGTCAAGGTCAAGAATAGGGTATCCGACTATCTGGCCTGGACCATGATAGGTAATGTCCCCTCCCCGGTTGATTTTATAATAAGAGGCTGACTTCTCTTCAAGACCTTTCTCGTCGAGTAGCAGATTTTCGGGTTTGCCGCTTTTGCCCAGTGTATAAACGTGTGGGTGCTCCACAAAAATAAGGTAGTTCTCTGTAGGAGTAGTTGTTTGGCTATCCCTGTTAGCGGTTTTTGATGCAACGATTCCGGAAAAGATGCTCTCCTGCCTGTCCCAAGCCTCCTGATAATCTACGAGTCCCCAATCCTGGAAGTTTACTTTATTATTTTTCATCGAGCATATTATTTGTGTTTACTGATGACGAAGCTATCATGGCATTGTTTATTGCTGTAAAACCTGCTACGTAGCCAATCATGTAATCGGCAAAACATTCATAGTGCACATCAAACCTCATTTCGTCGTCTGCCCGCAAGCTGGCTTCGAAACATCCCTCTCCCCTATAACTGAAAGGACGCAGATGAATATGATCCTTGAATGAGACGTTCGGCTTGCCATGGAGCTTATAGATCGCTTCTTTGGCACACCAGCAGGTGTAAAGATGCGCAATTGTATTTTCAGGATCAATAAAGGTAAGTTCTTCCGGGGACATGAATTTTTTCGCTACTCTGGTTATCTTGCTTTTGACCAGCTCGATATCAATGCCAACCGGCTTGTCCTCGCTTATCATAACGGCTGCGTAATCGAAAGAATGGCTGAATGATATATGGTGGGGAAAATTAACCAGATAGGGCTTCCCGTGATCGTCAACCCGGCAGTCGATGTACTGACTCGTATTTAACATCTTACGAAGGAGATTGCGTGTACTAAGCCAGTGCAGGTTCCGTTTGCCGTTGCTTAAACTGTCGAGGTAAGCATTTTCCCTGTCATTTAACTGCAGGCGTGAATATAGGTCTTCGGCAGATTCCTCTATTTTCCAAACTGCGAAGCTGGTCTTAGAATCAATTTGCTTGTGATAAGCTAGTCCCATTCTATGATTTTATTTTCATTTGATGCACGTTATATTGCAGCACCTGCTAGTTGAACACGTTGCCCCAGGTTTTACAGGATGTCTTTGAGACGTCCTCTATGGAGGATATACAATATTAAGACAAAAGGGTTTCAATATTGAGCGCAAGCCATAATATTTAGGTAAAAAATCTAAATAATAGCTAATTTCGGCGAAAGTTTCAGAATATGATCCTGTCGGACAAACGCATTTTAGAAGAAATAGAAAAGGGAAGTATCATCATCGAGCCGTTCAGAAGGGAGTGTCTGGGAACAAATTCCTATGACGTACACCTTGGAAAATATCTGGCGACTTATAACAAAAGGGTTCTGGATGCGAAGGAACATAACGAGATCCTGCACTTTGAAATACCAAAGGACGGCTTTGTATTGCAACCGAATACGCTTTATCTTGGCGTTACTGTGGAATATACAGAAACTCACAGTCATGTTCCTTTTCTGGAAGGCAAGTCGAGCACCGGCAGATTGGGAATCGATATTCATGCTACGGCAGGTAAGGGTGATGTTGGATTCTGTAATACCTGGACGCTGGAGATCTCGGTAACACAGCCTGTGAAGATCTATCCGGGAATGCCGATCGGTCAGCTGATTTACTTTGTTGTGGAAGGTGAAATTGAGACCTTATACAATACGAAAGACAACGCTAAATATAGCAGGAAGACGACGAAGCCCGTTGAAAGCATGATGTGGAAAAATACTTTCTAAGTATCTCTTTTATTGCTTGAAAGGGCGTATTAATTACTAAATTGGGGTCAGATTTGAACCCTATTATGAAGCGCTTTCTCGTCCTCTTGTGTGCTCTTATACTTTGCTCTACGTTAGGTTTTAATTTAGCTGCGCAAGAGGATCCTCTGAATGGCCTGATCAGCAGGCTACAGAAAATTTTAAGCGATTATCCTCAGGAAAAAGTCCACATCCATACGGACAAGCCGTATTATGTTGTAGGTGACAGCCTATGGCTGAAAGGTTACATTGTAAATGCCGAAAAAAACGAACTGTCGGACCTGAGCAAGATACTGTACGTTGATCTTATAAATGAGCGGGATTCTGTAAAGAAGTCGCTCCGCATCCCTGTAGTTCTGGGACTAGCCTGGGGGGACGTGGTTCTGACAGATTCACTTACTGAGGGCAACTACCGGTTGAGGGCTTATACGAACTGGATGCGCAACTTTGGCGAAGAGTATTACTTCGACAAGGTGATCAGAATCGGCAGGTCCTTGCCTAACCAGATCAATGCCTCCGTTAGCTATGCTTTTGATAAGTCAGGCTCAGAAGAGCATGTCAGGGCCGATATTTTGTACACAGATAATGAAGGCAATCCGGTATCCTCACGGGAGGTAAGCTATAACATTGAACTGGATAGCCGGGTAATTTCAAAAGGGAAAGGTGTAACGGATCAGGACGGCAAACTGACAATCGAGTTTACGAACAAACAGTCGTTTTTACTGAAGTCTGGCAGAATCTTTACGCAGATTGAAACCGGAGATAAGGCATTTCAGAACAAGTCTTTCCTGATCAAGTCGACTAACACAGAAGTTGACGTACAGTTTTTTCCGGAAGGCGGACAGCTGATTGAAGGCATTCGAGGAAGGGTTGCTTTTAAAGCTGTGGGCTCTGATGGATTGAATCGTACTCTATCAGGAGTATTAAAGGACAACACGGGTGCGGTGATAAAGGAATTTAAAACCGAGCATGCAGGAATGGGTACTTTTGTGTTCCAACCCTCTCCGGGTAAGACTTATACAGCCACTGTCACTTTTGAAGATGGATCTGAAAAAAGCTTTAAGCTGCCTGGAGCTCAGGCTTCCGGATATAATTTGTTTGTGAACAACGAGGATGACACCAGTTTGAAGGTAAGTATTTCTGCGAGTACTGACCTGGTAGGCCCATCGCCGGTGACCTTAATAGCTGAGTCGAACGGCGTAGTGAAGTTTGTTGGGCGCAACATGTTGAATAAGGCAAACCTGACTGCCTCTATCCCAAAAAACAGATTCAATACGGGGATAGTGCGTCTGACCTTATTCTCAGAGGGATTTAATCCGGTGGCGGAGCGGCTGGTGTTTATCCGCCATGCACCGTCTATAGAAATGACGATATCGAATAATAAGACGGAGTATGGACTTAGAGAGAAAGTGGATATGTCGATCATAGTCCAGGATACAGCTCAAGCTCCTGCGGCCAGTGCTTTTTCGCTGGCTGTGATAAATGAAAGCAAGATTCCCTCTGATGAGGATGATGAGACTACGATCTTATCTAACCTCCTCCTTAGTTCGGATTTGAAGGGCTATATTGAAAAACCGAACTATTACTTTTCCAGTTTTAGCGAAGCAAAAGATCGTCATCTGGATAACCTGATGATGACACAGGGATGGAGCAGGTTTACATGGCAAAACACGATGGCCGGCACTTTTCCAGCCATCGCCTTCAAGCCTGAAACCGGGATATCCATTAGCGGAACTGTTAAGACCCTCGGTGGTAAGCCGGTAGCAAATGGCAAGGTGATGATTCTGGCATCTAAGGGCAACGGGCTCCTCCTCGACACGCTTACAGGACCGGATGGGCGGTTCAGCTTCGACAATTTGAAGTTTACAGACAGCACCCGCTTTGTTATTCAAGCGCGGAATGCAAAAGATAAAAAGCACGTCGAGATTGAACTTGATCGTGTACCCCCGCAACTTGTAACTAAAAGCAAGAATAGTCCTGACATCGTTTTAAACGTTAATGCATCTATACTTCCGTATTTACGTGTACGAGGAGATGAATATGCAGAGCTAAGGAAACTTGGCCTGGTAAGGCGGAATATCATGCTTGACGAGGTGAGAGTGTCAGAGAAAAAGCCCGCCCTTAGGAACTCCAGCAATCTGAATGGTCCGGGCGGAGCAGATGCTGTTGTTACGAGAGAAAAATTACAGGACTGTGTAACACTTGAACAATGTCTTCAGGGACTTGTAGGTGTAACTTTCCAGGCGGGTATCGCCTATTCAACAAGAAGTATGAATACGCCTATGCAGGTCATCCTTGACGGGATGTATGTCGAACCGGAGTACTTATCGATGATTCACCCAGCTGATGTTGAGTCTGTTGAAGTACTAAGAACCATTGGCAATACCGCCATATATGGCATGCGCGGTGGTGGTGGAATACTGATTATTAACACCAGACGCGGCGAACCTAATTACTCTTACAACAGTTATACGCCGGGGATTATTACCTATAGTCCGGCTGGTTATCATGTAGCGAGGGAATTCTATTCTCCAAAATATGACAACCCCAACATCAATAAGTCGCTTCCGGACCTTCGTACCACAGTATTGTGGGTACCGCATGGTATAACCAGCTCATCAGGGAAGACTCAGATCAGCTACTTTACATCCGACAATCCGGGAGTTTACAAGGTTGTTGCCGAAGGGCTCGACAGTAAAGGCGGCATATTTAGGAAATTTTTCAGGTATACGGTCAAATAGAGGTCCTTAAAAGATATCCAACCTTTAGATGCAATCTGTTTTCGAAAATAGCCATATTTCACTAAATTTGGCTCTTATGAAAATTCGTTTTGCCGGAACAGAGACTGAAGTGGAGAGTTTTTCTCTGGAGGAAGTGTTAGCAGGTCTGAAGTCCAGCCACAAGTTGATACTTTGGAATGACGAAGTCAACACTTTTGAGCACGTTATCTTCTGTCTGATCAAATATCTGGATTACTCTGACAAGCAGGCTGAGAGAATAGCCTGGACTGTACACAACGATGGTAAGTGCGCTGTTCTGGAGGGTTCCTTTACTGAAGTGGAGGTTTATAGAAAAATCCTTAAGCAGGAAGGCCTTACCGTGAGCGTCGAGTAATAAAATAGTTACCAGAACCTATTCCTATTCAAATCACCTTTCTTTGCATCCTGCGTTTGATATGAATAGGCTATTTATGAGATCATTAGGTATTATTGTTTTTTTACTCTCTGTTGCAAATCTTCTTTTTGCACAAACTGGGGCAAATGGAGTAATTAGTGGAAGAGTGACCGACGCTGTAACCGGTAAGCCGGTTGATTTTGCATCGCTTGCCATTGTGGAATCTGCGAGCGGACAGACGGTGAAAGGGGGACAGTCTGCTGCTGACGGAAGTTTTACTTTCAGAGCTCTGCCTTTGGGAACGTATACCCTTAAGGTTTCGTTCCTGGGATATCAACCCCTGGACCGGGAGAGTATTTCACTGACTCAACAGAAGCCAGAAGTTAACCTTGGCGCGTTGAAGCTGGCTATGGGCAAGGCCAGCGTGCTGAAAGAAGTGGTAGTTGAGGCAAAAAAAAGCACGATACAGTTAGGTGTTGATCGTAAGGTGTTCAGTGTTGAGCAGAACCTGGTCAGTGCCGGAGGATCAGCAACTGATATTCTTGAAAACGTTCCTACTCTGTCTGTTGACATTGACGGCAATGTCAGCCTCCGTGGAACGAGCAATGTACGCATTCTCATAGACGGTCGCCCCTCCGCAATTGGAGGTGGAGATATAGCCAGCCTGTTGCAATCACTACCAGCGAGCTCTATCGAAACGGTTGAACTTATCACCAATCCATCCTCAAAATATGATGCTGAAGGGCAAACAGGAATTATTAACATCATCCTAAAGAAGAATCAGCGAGTAGGTTTCAACGGCGGCTTTTCCGTTTCTGCGGGAACCCTGGATAACTATAATGTGAATACCAATCTAAGCTATCGTGATGGCAAGGTAAATATTTATGGAAATCATAGCTATCGTTATTCAAACAGGGAAGGTTCAGGCTTCAACAATACTTTTTTTCTGGACAACAACAGCATTTTGAACAACACGACTTTGTCTAACCGTCATAATGAAGGCAATACGGCAAAGGTTGGTCTGGACTACTATATCAATGACAAAACTACAATTGGCATTTCGGGGAATGTAAACTATCGCTCGGGAGATGATACTGAGGATATTAACTATCTCTACCAGAATTATTCGACCGATCTTGATGGCACCAGCTTTAGAAGTGCGGATGAAACAGAGAAAGACAAAGGTTACGATCTCAGTCTGGATTTCATCAGAAAGTTTGCACGTCAGGGCGAAGAACTTTCTGCCAACCTATCCTATGGAAGAAGCACAGAGGATGAGGAGCAGTTTTTCAATCAGGACTTTTATACCTTCAGCGGGATCATGAGGGATACGCTGGATCGCAGGACAACTGCAAACGCGGAGAGCCGGGATAATTACAATTTCCAGATTGACTATATATTGCCTTTTAACAGTACCCAGAAACTGGAAGCTGGGTATCGGGGGAGCTTGCGGAAGAACGCAGAGTCTCAGGTTTCTGACAGGTTTAACCGCCTGACGCAAGATTTTGAGCGTGATTACTTTCTGACCAACGACTTCGACATGGAAGATCAGGTACATGCTCTTTATGGTAACTATCAGAATCAGATCACGGAGAAGTTTGGTTTCCAGTTCGGACTAAGGGCTGAACAGGCTAATCTGAACACCATTTACAGAAGCTTGGATCCGACATCTCTTGAGCCCGTTATGGCTGAAGGGAAACTGGACTACTTCCGCATATATCCGAGTGTTTTCTTAACACAGAAGTTAAAGAACGACAACCAACTTCAGTTAAGCTATACACGCCGGGTTAACCGCCCAAGGGGATGGCAGATCAATCCGTTCAGAGATATCGCCGATCCGAACAATATTCGTGTAGGTAACCCGAATCTGAAGCCTGAGGACATTCATTCCTTTGAATTTAGTCACATGAAATACTGGAAAGCGGTAACTTTTACTTCCTCTCTTTATTTCAGACAGGTGAATGATGTTGTTGAGGGAATCCAGCAGCGTGTAGACAGCACAACTACCCTTACCCAGTTTGCGAACCTTGCAAGAAATCGTGCTACTGGTCTGGAACTGATTTCCAAGGCAGACCTGTTCAAGGGTTTTAATCTCACTGGAAATCTAAACTTCTTCTACAACAACTTTTCCGGGAGCGAAGAGTTCAATATTGCCAGTAACGATGGCTTCAACTGGAATGCAAAATTGATGGCCAATGCGCAGATATTGCCGACCTTGTCGGCACAGCTGAACATGGAATATATGGCAAGACGAGTAACGGCTCAGGGGCGCGGAAGGGAAATGTTCGGCACAGACGCAGCGCTGAAGCTGGACGTACTGAAGAAAAAAGGTAGTTTGTCCTTTAACATGAGGGATATCTTCAACAGCCGCAAGTGGGGCATGGTCACCGAGACGGCAGAATTCAACCGGGAGTTCAGAAGACGGATGCAGGGCAGGATGAGTACGTTGACGTTTAGTTATCGGTTTGGTAATTCAGACAATCAGCAAAGGAAGAGGAAACAGGAAGAACCGCAAATTGATTCATCAGGTGAAGAATTTTAGTCAGTTTATTGTATACATTTGGACCTATAAACTTTCTTATAAATTCAATTATTGTTAAATGGCTAAGAGAAATCAATACCTTATTCCAATTATCCTTGTCACTTCCTTATTTTTTTTATGGGCTCTGTTACACAACATAAATCCCATATTAATTCCTCATTTGCGGAAAGCACTTCAGTTAAATGATACGCAGTCATCTTATATTGACGTTGCTGTGGCCGTTGCATACTTTGTCGTTGCTATTCCAGCGGGGCTGTTCATGCACAAGTTTGGATATAAGAAAGGCATCATTACAGGACTATTATTATATGTGATTGGCGCTTTGTTGGTTATTCCGGCAGCTTCATCCAGAGATTACATTTTCTTCCTCACTGCATTCTTTATTATTGCGAGTGGCGCCACGTTCCTGGAGACTGTTGCAAACCCTTACATTTCCGTTCTTGGAGATAAAGACACCTCTGAGCAGCGGCTTAACTTTGCTCAGTCTTTTAACGGTGTAGGTGCTTTTTTGGCACCCATTGTTGGAGGCCAGGTGATCTTATCGGGCATAGAACATACTCCAGCGGAATTGAGTGCAATGACTGCAACTCAGTTAAATCAGTATCTTCAGTATGAGGCCGATAGTGTAAAGATACCTTACCTGATAATAGCGGGAGTTGTAGTATTGTTGATCCTCCTGTTTCTCGCTGTTAAGCTGCCTGAAGTAAAGGCAGATGATAGTGAACTTCATGGGGCTCCGTCAAGCTTTTCTGTAAAAGTATTGCGTCATAAACATCTTTCATGGGCAGTATTCGCTGAGTTACTCTATGTAGGTGCACAGGTTGGAATTGGTAGCTTTTTTATAAGATACGCTAAGTTCGTTGCAGATGTAAACGAAAGGGACGCGGCATTTATATGGGGTTCATTAGCAATGGTGGGCTTTATGGTCGGCCGTTTCGTTGGGACTTTCCTGATGCGGTATATTAAAGCAGCCAAGTTATTAAGCCTTTATTCGGTGATCAGTATATTGCTTCTGATCGTCTCCGTGGCCTTTGAGGGCAGCGTGGCCCTATACGCCCTGGCGGTGGTGCCTTTCTTTATGTCTATTATGTTCCCTACGATATTCGCATTGGGTATTAAGGGACTCGGTGAAGAAACCAAGATTGCTTCCTCGTTCCTGGTTATGGCCATTATTGGCGGTGCTATTATCCCAACGATTATGGGATATATTTCTGACCAGACAGGAAGTATTCAAGTTGCTTATATCGTACCTATACTATGCTTCCTTTTCATCCTGTATTTTGGTATAAAAGGACATAAAATCTCAACTGAAAATAGATAGATATGTTAAAATTAGATTCTCATCAGCATTTCTGGCGTTTTGATCCAGTGCGAGATGCGTGGATTGATGATGACATGCATCTCATTCAACGGGACTTCCTTCCGGAAGACCTCAAGCTTGAACTTGATAAGCAATCCATTAATGGATGTATCGCAGTACAGTCTGACCAGTCTGAGGCGGATAACGCTTTCCTAATAGAACTTGCGTCAATGCATCCTTTCATTAAAGGCGTTGTTGGATGGGTTGATCTTCAGGCAGAAAACATCGAGGAAACCTTGCAATTCTATAGCCAGTATAAAATCATGAGGGGCTATCGTCATGTATTGCAAGGTGAAACGAACCGGGCATTGATGCTGGAACCTGCATTTAAGCGAGGCATAGGACTTTTAAAGCGGTTCGGCTTTACTTACGATCTTTTAATCTTTAGAGACCAACTCTTTTACGCCTCTGAGCTATGCGCTGCTTTTCCGGAGCAAAGCTTTGTATTAGACCATATAGCCAAGCCAGATATCCGGAACCAAACTATACACGATTGGCTCCCCGGCATAAAAGAATTGGCGAAAAACCCTAATGTCTATTGCAAAGTGTCAGGAATGGTTACTGAAGCAAATTGGCAAAGCTGGAAGAACGAGGACTTCTATCCCTATCTGGACGTTATCTTTGAATCTTTTGGAATTGAGCGCCTTATGTTTGGTTCCGATTGGCCGGTATGTAATGTAGCCGGTGGCTACACTGCTGCGGCTGACATGGTCAAGAGCTATTTATCGCAGTTTTCGGAAGACCAGCGAGCATTATTTTGGGGCGGTAATGCTTCTCGCTTTTACGGTATAGATTAATTTATTTTAGATTTGCTGCTCAATATTTATTAATGAAAAAACTAGTTTGTACGACTCCTGGCAGTTTTAGCTACCAGGAAGGCGAATATCCTGCACAAAGGAAGAATTACTCTATTCTTAAAATTAAGCGTATTGGAATCTGTGGAACTGACCTGCATGCATTTGAAGGTTCACAGCCATTTTTCGAATATCCGAGGGTTTTAGGGCATGAGCTTGCTGCAGAATTCATTGAAGGCGATAACGCTGAGGGATTCACTCCTGGAGAGCGGGTTACTTTTATCCCTTACTTCAACTGCGGTGAGTGCATTGCATGTCGCTCGGGTAAAGGTAACTGCTGCACCAGCATCAAGGTTTGCGGTGTACATATTGACGGTGGAATGGCCGAATACCTATCGGTTCCTTCCTACTCACTTATTCACGGCGAGGGCCTTAGCGAAGACGAACTTGCCCTTGTAGAACCTTTGGCAATTGGTGCGCATGGGGTAAGCAGAGCGGATGTCAAACCAGGGGAATTTGTGCTGGTAATTGGAGCCGGACCAATTGGTCTGGGTATCATGGAGTTTGCACGTATTGCAGGCGGTAAGGTAATTTCAATGGATATCAATGACAACAGGCTATCCTTCTGCAGAGAAAAACTTAAGGTTGATTATACTATCAATCCTATAACTGATGATGTCGACGCTAAGCTTAAAGAAATCACAAATGGAGACTACCCTACTGTAGTAATTGATGCTACTGGGAGTCAACGAGCTATAAATAACGGATTCATGTATATGGCTCACGGAGCGCGCTACGTATTAGTGGGACTACAGAAAGGCGAGCTTATTGTTAGTCATCCTGAATTCCATAAACGTGAAGGAACTTTAATGAGCAGCAGAAACGCTCATCGTGAAGACTTTGAACATGTTATCAGATCCATGAAAGACGGATTGGTTAACCCTGCTACTTACATCACTCACCGGGTTAAATTCGAAGAAGTTAAGGATCAGTTCGAGTCTTGGTTAGACCCTAAAAACGGCGTTATAAAAGCTATGATTGAAATGTAATATTTCACAAGTCAATAAGAAAGCCGAGCCTCCAAAAGGTTCGGCTTTCTTATTGTTGTCCTACTCCGAATTAAATATCTCCCGGTCCTTTACGTATAAACAAAAGCACCAATATTCTATTTGACTCTGAACAGCTCCCATATCAATGTGTACGACCTTTCGCCTTTAAGACAGGGATTAAAGAGAAAGGGCTCCCACGTTGAAACGAAGAAGCCCTTTCTCTTACAAATTACTATTGACCGCTAACTACCAGAATATGGTGTACAGTGCTGTAAGAATACCAATAACCAAGATTGATCCTGCAATAAATGCAGGGTGTGCCTTGAACATTTTAGTATCTACTTCCAGAGAAACAGGTTTAACACCGTTTCTGCTTTCATACATACTGATCAGATACATACCCACCATACAGATAATGAATACAAATCCCATTCTATCAAGGAAAGGAATCTCAACTAAACCGGAAGCAGCACTCTTAACTGCAAATCCATAAGGGATCAGGAAGCTTAGATCAACCCATTCAGGCATGAACTTGAACACCAATGAGAATAAGAAACCGCCAACCGTTGCAAACAATGCAGCGCTAGAAGTAGCTTTTTTCCAGAAAAACCCGAGGATAAACATGGCAAAAATACCGGGAGACACAAAACCTGTGTATTCCTGAATGTATTGGAAACCACCTTTTTTATCAATTCCCAAATGTGGTGCAATAATAACACCAAGAATCATTGAAATAATAACACTCAGCTTACCAACGTTAACCAATCTCTTTTCACTTGCTCCTGTATTGAACACTTTTTTATAGATATCCAGAGTGAAGATAGTGGCTATACTATTTGCTTTACCCGCAAGTGACGCCACAACTGCAGCAGTTAAGGCCGCAAAAGATAAACCTTTAAGACCCGGAGGAAGTAAGTTCAATAACACGGGATAAGCCCTGTCCTGATTAAGTTCCCCGTTCATTGTCATATCTGTAGGGAACGTTCCTGAACCCTCTTTGTACAGAATATATGCTGCAATACCCGGAAGAACCACGATAACAGGCATAAGTAATTTCAAGAATGCAGCAAATAAAATACCCTCACGTGCAGTCTTAAGGTCCGCACCTAAAGCTCGCTGAACGATGTACTGATTACATCCCCAATAGTTCAGATTCACAATCCACAGACCGCCAAGTAATACAGTCAGACCAGGAAGATCCAGGAAGTTTTCGTTATCCTGATGCAGAATCATCTCGAAGTGTTCAGGAGCTTTATCCATCATATGGCTAAAGCCGCTTAGCACGCCTGAACTGCCATAGTGTTCAGCAACAAGATTAAGTGCCAGATAAGTAGTAGCCAGACCTCCCAGGATGAGGAAGAATACCTGAATAACGTCTGTATAACCAATAACCTTCATACCGCCCAGCGTAATAATGATCGCGAAGAAAGCCAGGAAATACATACAGACTGTCAAACTAATACCGGAAATTGCACTTACCGCAATAGCTCCCAGGTACAGAATTGACGTCAAGTTTACCACGACATATAGCAATAACCAGAAAATGGCCATAACCATCGCCACCGTTCCATTGTATCGCTGATGCAGGAACTGCGGCATGGTAAAAATTTTATTCTTGAGATAAACCGGAATGAAAAAGACGGCGACGATGATCAGCGTCAATGCAGCCATCCACTCGTATGCAGAAATAGCTAATCCGATCTGGAAACCAGAGCCGCTCATCCCTACAAATTGCTCGGCAGAAATGTTAGATGCAATCAGTGAGGCACCAATTGCCCACCAGGTTAAAGATCCTTCTGCGAGGAAGTAGTCCTTTGAGCCCATGCTCGCGGCTTTTTTACGATTATAGATCCACAGTCCATAACCTGCTACTATCACAAAATAGATAAGAAAAACAATGTAATCCTTCGTGTCAAGCGTATTCATTTGGTTTATATATCTGTTTAATTATTTACAATATTCCCGTTTTTGCCTGGTAAGACCCCGATTCCTTTCAACGCTGATCTCCGACAATTCCTTAAGTGTGCTATTAGTAAGTGTCCAACAAACACCCTAAATTTCTGCGCCTCAAAGTAGGAATATTTCTCTAATTAATACATAATTATTTATTATTTATGGTCTACGCCCGATTATCAGAGCTTTACTCTGCTTTTCGACCTGATATCAGATGACGAACTGCCTATCAGAATATTGAACTCACCCGGTTCAAGCACCCAATCACCTTGTCTATCATCATAAAAACTAAAAGCAGACTTGTCTAACTTCAGCTCCACTTCCTTGGACTCGCCCGACTGAAGAAAGACTTTCCGGAAGGCCTTCAATTCTTTAGCAGGACGCTTCAGAGACGACTTCCTGTCTGCCACATACACCTGAACAACTTCCGCACCACTTCTGGCCCCGGTATTCTGAAGCGTGAACCGGACCACCGCAGATGTATCTGATACCGAAACCGCTGCTTTACCATATTTATACTTTGTGTAAGACAAGCCATGACCAAAACTGAAAAGAGGCTATACCTTGTATGTATCGAAATACCGGTAACCAACAAAAATATCTTCATTGTAGCGAACATTAATACTATCGCCCGGATATTCCCCTAACTTGTGAGCAGGAATATCCTCCAGTCGCTGAGGAAACGTCACCGTTAGCTTGCCTGATGGATTAACCTCACCAAAAAGTATCTTAGCCAAAGCATTTCCACCTTCCATACCAGGGTAACCTGCCTGAATAACCGCTTTTGCACCTTTAACCCAAGCCATCATATCTATGGCACCCCCACCATACAATACGACCACCGTATTCGGATTTGCTTTAATTACCGCCTTAATAAGCTCATCCTGTCCGAAAGGCATTTTTAGATTGGGTTTATCAAATCCTTCAGTGTCATAAGCATTGTCGTCCCACTTGCTATAGTCATAACCGTGGATCCAGCCTCCCACAACAATAGCAACGTCAGCTTTCCTGGCAGCCTCTACTGCTTTGCTAATAAGACCCTCGTCGGCTTCAGCGCTTTTGGTTATAGTATATCCTTGCTCAAACACCACACCTATATCATTTCCGGCAATTTTCTGCAAACCCTTCAATGGAGTAATTTCATATCTTGGCCTTACCTGTGAGCTACCTCCACCCATCGCATTTTCGCGGTTTGCATTAGCGCCAATAACTGCGATTGTTTTGATTGAAGATTTATTTAAAGGCAAAACACCAGTATTCTTAAGCAGGATGATTCCCTCCTCAGCAACCTTGAGCGCCAGTTCCGCATGTTCTTTAGTTGCATGAGCACCTTGCGGACGCTTTTCAAACATGTGCGTCTTAAACATCACTCTCAATATACGACGTACCTTATCATCGATAACCGACTCCCTAATCTCACCACTTTTCAGAAGCTTTAATGCCGCATCAGCAAAATAGAACTTATTGAAATCGGGATTAGGAAGCATCGAAAGGTCTGTCCCCATTTCCAGGTCAGCTCCACCCAGCAGCGCCTCCTTCGTATGATGAATAGCACCCCAGTCGCTCATCACCAAACCCCTGAATCCCCATTCCCCTTTAAGAATCTTATTCACCAAAAGGTCGCTATACGTACAGTACTCCCCTCTGAACTTATTATACGAGCCCATGACAGTGTTTACCCCACCCTCAACAACCGCGGCTCGGAAAGCCGGCAGATAAATCTCTCTCAAAGCCCGGTCGCTCATCTCCACATTGATGCCCGAACGCATGATCTCCTGATTGTTTGCGATGAAGTGTTTCAGACTAGCCGACACACCCTGATCCTGAACACCCTTAATATATCCGACTGCCATCCTCGATATGAGATACGGATCTTCGCTCATATACTCAAAGTTCCGGCCATTTAGTGGTGTACGGATAATATTGACACCCGGACCCAAAATTACATCCTTCCCTCTGTAACTTGCTTCCCGGCCTAATACAGCGCCAAAAGCATATCCAAGATCCGGATTCCAGGTCGATGCCAGAGTAATTCCAACAGGAAGATAAGTGGATGAGTCACCACCCTTATTATCCAACACCCAGTCTCTCCCATGCTCCGGACGAACGCCATGGGGGCCGTCGGATGTAGTTAATTCAGGGATTCCAAGACGAGGCACACCCGTAGAAGTAAAAGATGAATTGGCATGAATCATACCCACCTTTTCTTCAAGAGTCATTTTCTTGATCAGGTCATTAATTTTGTTCTCCGTCGAGGGATCTACATTCCGTTGCGCCTGTGATGAAGCAGCCGTAATAGTCAGGCACAGAATAACACAGTAAAAGATCGGTAGTACTTTAGATTTCATAATGATTAGTGATTAAGCGTCGCTCCGGCGACCAATACTTAATCGGCCTCCCGTTATGCGAACTCAAAACTAGGGAGTATCACATAACCGGAGGTATCAGAATGTTACCGATCAGGCGTCATTTTGTTAACCGGCCTACTTAATCTTAGCAAATTCCGCTTCTGTTACCGTAAAGATCGTACCGTGCCTGATTCCCCTAGGCATGCTGATCGTCTCTGAGACATCCTTCCAGTTCTTCAAATCTGTTGAAGCGATGGCTCCATACTTATGATCTCTGTATTTATCAAAAAACACAAGCCACTGTTCACCCTGCCTCAGTACCGTCGGACCTTCAGCCCAGTAATTACCCGTGATAGGCTCGCCTGCCTTTGTATATGGACCGGTAAGATTCTTAGAAAAAGCCATTTTCAAGTTCTTCTGTGCCGGATCACGTGTTTCATCCTTCAGAAACATGACCCATCTCTTGCCATCCTGAACGATAGACGCATCAATAACATTAAAACCCGGATCATAGAGCAGCTTTGTATCGCTGAACGTTTCGAAGTTGCGGGTAGTCACATAGTACATCCGGTGGTTATAGCTATCATCTGCGGCCACCTGAGTTTCAGGGAAACGTCCCCTTATCGTCGTTGCCCAATAGATCATATACGTCTTCGACTTCGCGTCGTACGTAATTTCAGGTGCCCAGGTATTCCTGGCGCCCTCTTCATGCTGCATTACAGGAATAAACTTCTGATCTGACCAGTTGACCAGATCCTCCGAATTGGCGTAACCAATACCCTTATCCGTCCAGCTAACCGTCCAAACCATGTGAAACTTTCCATCTCCACCTCTTATAATACATGGATCACGCATCAGTTTATCTTTCCCAACCTGGGGTGTCAGGAACGACTGGTCGTTTTTCAAAGCCTCCCACTTATAACCATCCCTGGAGTACGCAAGATGCAAGCCATCCTCACCATTCCCCTTGAAATACGAAAACATATAAACCTTGGCGTCTTGAGCAAGAGCCGAAAAGGTTAAAAATAAAAACAGGAGTGAACAAAATCCTTTCATTACAGCAGTTTATCAATTAGTTTAAATAAAAAGGCAAGTTATCAGAAATTCAATAATAATCATACCTTTTTATTCCTGACCAGATCCAGGCACTCACTACTTCGTCTTTACCACAAGTTCCGCAGATTGCAGACCTGCAGATGAAGCTTCTACCCTGATCTCCCCGGCCGCTCCAGCCGACTGAATAATAACAAGAGCCAGCCCATTAAACGCCTTCCGGCTGTCAGCCTTAAACCGCTCGTGACTGGTCGGACTGCCATTATCCACTGCATTCAGAAAACCCTTCCCCGTTATCTTAAACTGTACCAGATTATCCGCAGATGGCACCACATGTCCCTCTTCATCCAGAACCCTGACAGTAATGAAAGAAAGATCCTTGCCATCCGCCTTAATATTACTCCTGTCGGCAGTCAGCTCAATCTTCGCAGGCTTACCGGCTGTGTGCAGATCCTTCGTTAAAATCTCCGTCCCGTTTTTACGAGACACGGCATAAAGACTCCCGCTTGCAAAAGGCACACGCCACTTCACATGCATCTCACCACTTGTTTTACGTTTCGAACCCAGCGACTTACCATTCAGAAAGAGCTCAACCTCATCGGCCTGACTGTAGTACGCCACAACATCCACCGTATCCCCCGCTTTCCAGTTCCAGTGCGGATAAAGATGAAGCACAGGCTTATCCGTCCACACACTCTTATACAGCCAATACACATCCTTCGGGAAGCCTGCCAGATCCACAATCCCAAAGTAGGAGCTCCTGGCCGGCCACGGATAAGGTGTAGGCTCACCCAGATAGTCGAACCCTGTCCACACATACATACCCGAAACATGAGGATTTTCATGGAGGGCCTTTAGGCTTTCCTCATGCGTAGAGCCCCATGGCGCACTTACATGATCATACGCAGAAACCGTAAAGTCCGAATTACCACCACCTTTTATAGGCTTATCCCAGGCCTCCGGCCACCGGCGGATGGTATCAAAAGGGACAAGGTCATAATGCCCTCTCGTTTGCAAAGCAGAAGTACTTTCCGTAACAATAAGCTTCTTCCCCGGCCAGCGCTCATGAAATTCCTTCCAAAGCCGATGATTGTAGTTATACCCTATCATGTCGAAGGCCCCCGATTTAAGCAGGTTATTATAAGTATTCACCTCATTGTTAGCCGTTGTAACAGCACGGGTAGTGTCCAAACTCCTGACGATCGCAACCAGCTCTCTCGCAATCGCCCGCCCTGTAGTATCACCTTTCACCTCATCGCCCCATTGCTCCTGAATCTCATTTCCTACGCTCCATACAAAAACGCTGGGGTGGTTCCTGTCACGGCGGATCAAATCTTCCAGATCCCTCCGGTGCCACTGGTCCCAATCCAGGTGATAATCAAACGGATTTTTCTGCTTCTTCCACATGTCAAAGGCTTCATTCATTACGATAAAGCCCATCTTATCGCAAAGCTCAAGAAGCTCCGGAGCAGGATGATTATGCGCTGTGCGAATACCGTTACATCCCATTTCCTTCAGAATTTCCAGCTGGCGTTCCGCTGCACGCCAGTTAAACGCCGAACCGAGTGCCCCAAGGTCATGATGATTGCAAACTCCCTGAATTTTCATCGGTACCCCATTCAGGGTAAAGCCTTTTTCAGCGTCAAAATTAAAGGTCCGGATACCGAACTTCGTTTCATACGTATCCGTCAACTTCTTACCTACATAAACATGACTCACAGCCTTATATAGCACCGGAGTTTCGACAGACCATAACTGAGGCCTTAAAAGCTCCGCTTTTTGATTAAAAAGCACAGATTTACCGGACTCCACAACCTGAGTATGCCAGAGAGAGGCAACCTCTTTGCCTTCGCCATTCCTGAGTATCGTATTTAACCTTACCGAAGTTTTTTTGCCGGAAGCATTCAGAACGGTCGTTTCTATCGAAACAAGTGCCCGCTCTTTAGAAACTACAGGCGCCGTAACAAAGGTGCCATATTGGGGCACATGCAGAGCGTTTACCTTGACCAGGCTAACCTTTCTGTAGATCCCTGACCCCGAGTACCATCTCGAATTAGGCTGCCGGGAGTTGTCCACCTTTACAGATATCACATTCTTTTGGCCGAACTTCAAAAACCCCGATAATTCATACCTGAACGAAATATACCCGTTAGGCCGTTTCCCAAGATAATGCCCGTTGATCCATACTTCACTGTTATGATACACCCCGTCGAAGTCTATATACACCAAACGCCCTTTATCTGAAGCCGGAACATCAAAAGACTTGCGGTACCAGCCGGTTCCTCCCGGCAGAGCCCCGCCACCAGGTGTAGCTGGATGATCCTTGCTAAAATCACCCTCAATGCTCCAGTCATGCGGCAAATTCAGCGATCGCCAGCTATTATCCTTAAACAAGGGATCTTTAGCATCCGGAACATCTCCCAGATGAAACTTCCAGGATTCAGTAAAGTCAATAACCTGCCGGGGGTTATCCCCATCCAGCAGAAATTGAGGAATATAAAAAACCAGTAACAGTAAAAATCTGAACATACCCGATGGGATTAAATAAAAAAGACCCCTGCATTGAACAGGGATCTTTACTAACCAACTAAACCAAATTATTTCGAACCTAACACATAATGAAAAGCAAACCATTCATCCTTCTCGGCAGTATAAGAAGTCCCGAACCAGATTCCCTTACCAGCCTCCTTGCCCGGAAAAGCCTTAACCACCTTAAACACATTTTGCGTCGGATTCATCCAGCTATCCGGATTCTGAATTAATGTATTACCAATTAAAGTCACTTCATTCGTTTCCTCATTGATGGTGAACTGCCCACTGGTATAAACACCGTTCTGATTACGGGTGTAATTCTGGCCACCCAGGCGATCAAACAAGATCCAGGAGTTACCCGCTACAGCATCCCACGATTCGTTCCAGCCCCAGTCTCTTGAATCGTTTGACGACTTCGTCCAGCCTTTACCCTTCCCAATCCAATCAACAGCGTTTCCGCTGCCATCCAGGAGCCACATACGTCCGGAGGCACTGCTGCCCGCCAGCATACTAAGCAATTCCCCCTGCTTAAAAGTCGGGTTGAAGCCTTCGTCCGGACCGGTTTCTACAGGAACCCAGTTATCTGAATATTCTTTCGAGATGAAGTTATAGACCAGTATAGCAGGGCCCTCCCCATCAACATCCTTATCACGCAATACTCCCAGACGAAGACTATTCTCGCTCACCTCAATTATGTCATATTTCGACCAGTTGCTCACACCCGTAAGCCCGTTTTTAGAAGGCTTGTATGAACGCAGAATAGTTGCGCCATTCAGCGTAAGCGTTTTAGTGGCAATATTCAGAGAGAATGTCCCATTCTCTTTCATTCCTCCTTCTATCAGCTTCTCGTTCCTGAAGAAAGGCCCACCCTTGAGACTGAAGGTCATGGAGCCATAATCTCCCTGCTCCATAACACCCGGATAAACGTCCGCAGGTCCGGGCCACCACCATACCTCGGTGAAGTTAGCCGGGTTAAGGAACGTTATCGGTCCTGCGCCCATTTTACCCTCCGTATCCAGTAGCCAGACTTTCTCGTTTCCAGGTCCACCGGTCAGGTCAATCCACTCCTTATCCTGCACATAACTCAGGTTATCAGCAGAAACCACAACCGGAACCGAATCGAGCTTAACCTCACTCCCACCGGAGAGTACTGAGAATTTCACCATATAATTTCCCTTAAATGCAAACCTGACGGTATCTCTCATTCTGGTAGATCGTCCGGTACCATAATCCCATATCGGCAGAACGCCCTGGGTCTCATTTGTAAGGATCACCGTATTACCTCCCGGATCTGCCGCCAGATCCTGAACTACCGTAAACTTCACGCTCGACTTATCTATCGTCGGCTCCAGATTATAATTCTCCTTCTGGCATGACATCATAACGATGATCGGCAAGAAGAGAACAGCCAATATTTTACTAAAGCGTATCATATCTATATTTTTTATATCCATCCTGTTTTTCACTTACCAGCCCGGGTTCTGTTTTAAAACACCATCAGACAGCGTAATCTGCGTGTAGGGGATCTGCTGCAACCCTCCGGTTTCCACAATTTTAGAGGCAGATATTACTTTCGGCGCACTCTGACCCGCACTCAGCAAGGTGGTATTTTCTGCAATTTCCTGTGCCGCAACATTAACACCACGGCGCAGAAGGTCCCAATACCGGATACCCTCGAAAGCAAACTCCAGCCGTCGCTCTTTCATAATATTATCCTGCGTAACAGGGAGCGGAGTAAACGCATCCTGATAGGCACGTCTTCTCACATCATCAAAATAAGTCTGTGCGTTTGCACTTCCCAGCTCAGCAGCCATCAGCAAGACGTCTGAATAACGTATAGAAACATAATCCTGAAACTGACCAATCATGAAGTTAACTGCTCCTTTGCTCACTGCGACACTGTTACCGGCTTCATCTACTAAGGGTGAATACTTTTCAACGTAGAACCCGGAATATTCTCTTTGCTTACTTTGATTAGTAAATCCAACATTTTCAGCAGCTACGGCGATTATGGAAGGTGCCCGGCGGGTATCAGTAGCAGTATAGGCATTATACAGCTTCGGATTCACCGTCCCAAAGCCCCAGCCGTTTCCATACGGAAATACAAACTGCTCGCGCATCCCAAACAACACCATCCAATGGTTTCCATCTGTATTGCCATCATAATCACTGGTGTAGGTGTATTTAATAGCAAATACAGTTTCTTTATTGTCTTCACCCTCGTAAGCAGTAAGAGACGAAGGCCATAGATTAGCAAAGTTGCTTACCAGGCTGTATCCACCAGTTGTAATTATATTCTCCAGATAGGCAAGTGCCTCGACTTTACTAACTTCACCAACGAGGTCAGGCTTTGCATAATAGCCTGTATAGTAAAGAAATACCCGACCAAGCAATGCCTCGGCAGCAAATTTTGTTACCCTTCCATGGGTGGCAACTGGTTGTGCGCTATAGGCAGTGGCAGGCAGATTGTCGGCGGCAAACTTCAGATCTGCCGCAATCACTTTATACACCTCGTCGGGTGCAGACTGTGGCACATTCTCGGCCGATGGTGTTGTAAGCAGTGGAATATTGCCGAAAAGCCTCACCATATCAAAGTAGAGGTAAGCTCTTAAAAACCGTGCTTCTGACTCATAGGTACTCCTCAACGCCGAATCTGAGCCCCATTCTATTTGATCCATCTTGCTGATCAAAACGTTACAACGGTAGATAGCCTTGTAGTAGGCAATCCAGTTCGGACCAAAGTTGTTCTGATCAGAAGGTGAACGCAGCTTGTCAAACTCATCGATCATCTGATAGTTATAACTGTCTGAAGCACCACCGCCACCGAAGCAATTATCAGACATGATTTCAGAAGCAACCGGAAAGCTCATTCCTTCTCCCCATACGGATTGTAACCCGTCGTAGCATCCTACTAAAGCTTTATATGCATCCTGGGGTGTTTTATAGTAATTGGTTTCAGTTACTGATGTGATAGGCTCTACATCAAGGAAGTTCTTACAACCTCCCGCCGATAGAAGAGCCAAAGCAAGCACATATATTTTTAAAGTTTTCATCTTATTCAGGTTTGTGGTTAGAAACGAATGTTAGCACCTAAAAGAAATGTTCTTGGACGGGGGTAATAACCCAGGTCTATACCAGACGAAAATCTGTCCCTCTCTCCGTTGTCAATTCCATATCCGATCTCAGGATCCATGCCGGTGTACTTAGTAAAGGTGTACAGGTTCTGTGCTGATGCGTAGATCCTTACCTGGCGCAAATAACCTTTCTTAATCACTTTTCCAAAATCATAACCAAGGGTAATATTGCTAATGCGCAGATAGTCGCCTTTGTGTACATACAGGTCAGAGAAGTTGATCCAGTTGGTCGAATTCTCGGTCACCCTTGGCAGTGTGTTCGATGAACCCGGGCCATGCCAGCGGCCTAAAATAGACGTAGTATAATTGGCATACTGATTAGCCTGATTACGATATGACTGTACAATTTCGTTGCCGATTACACCTGATGCAAGGAGTGAAAAGTCGAAGCCTTTATAGCTGGCCGACAAGTTGATACCATAGGTATAGTCAGGATTCGGGTTCCCGATCATACCCCGGTCAAGGTCATTGATAACGCCATCATCATTTGTATCCACGTAGCGTACGTCTCCAGGCTGAGCTGATGGTTGAATAAGCAGGTTGTCTGATGAACGGTGAGCGTTTACCTCTTCTTCAGACTGGAATATTCCGGCTGTAGTCAAACCCCAGAAGTAGCCAATCGGGAACCCCGTCTGCGCGCGGTAAAACTCTCCTGAATTATCGAAGAGCTGATTAGTAGCACCGTGGATAATACCGTCAGACGTCGGGATTTCCGCAACTTTATTTTTGTTATAAGCGCCGTTTACCCCGATGGTATATCTGAAGTCACCGGCAGTACCGTCATACGAAAGGCCGAGTTCTATACCTTTATTCTCTACGTTACCCCCGTTGATGTACGGCGCGTCGGCACCTGCTGTTGCCAGAATAGGAGCAGCAATCAGCCAGTCTTTAGTCGTTTTCTTATACCAGTCGAACGTCAGATTAATTTTGTCTTTAAACAGCCGCGAATCGAATCCCAGATTAAGTTGTTCAGAAGTTTCCCATTTCAGGTCCGGGTTGCCCAGCCTGCTCGGATAGGCACCTGGTGTAAGCTCTCCTTCCGTATTGCCGAAACTGTAATTGGTATTTGAAAACATAACCGGTGCAAGGTATTGGAAAGCGATAATGTTTTGATTACCCACCTGACCCCAGCTCGCTCTCAGCTTCAGGAAGCTCAGCCAGTTGTTTGTGGGAGCCAGGAAAGACTCATTCGTTAGCACCCATCCTGCTGATACAGATGGAAAATAGCCCCATCTGTTCTCTTTAGAGAACTTTGATGATCCGTCTGCACGGAAAGTCATGTTCAAAAGGTACTTTTCTTTGTAATTATAGTTCAAACGCCCAAAGTACGAAAGCCGTTTTTCTTCAAACACGGTAGGGCCTTGATTACCCGGACGGTTAGTTGGTCCGCCTCCTACTGAAATCGTTGCTCCATTGGTATTCAATGCATTAGATAACCATGCATGTTGCAGGTCATTAAAGATAAGATCAGTATTCACACCCCAGATCACCGAACGGTCAGACTGGAATGTTGAAGATCCCGCCAGCAACTCAATGTTGTGGTCAGTGTTTACATCGAAGTTATAGCTTAGCAAATTGTCAAACAGCAGAGTCTTCCCTTTTCCCATGGACTGATCTACCCGCGTCAGATCACTGAAAGAATAGATAGAGAGTTCGTAAATGGGCGTAAAGGACCGGCTCTCTTCAGCAAAGTAGTCGATACCCAGGCTTGTACGGAACTTGAGGTTTTTAATAGGCTCTACTTCAAGATACACGTCACCGATCAACCGCTGATTATTCCTGTCGTTCTGGTTACCGTACACCATCGCGGCATAAGGGTTAGACTCCCCATTATACCATGTCGAATTCTTGTTGTTAAAGAAGTTGCCTGCTTCATCGTACATCGGCACAAAGGGGCTGGTATTGAAGGCCCCTCTCAGGGAGTTACTATATTGATTGCCAACGCCAATACCGTTGCTGGTGATGTAGTTGAATGTTAGATGCTGACCAACTTTTAGTATATCATTATAGAGATTATGCTCTGAATTTATCCGGAAATTATAGCGGTCATAGTTAGAAAGATCCTTACCTCCTACAATACCCTCCTGGCCGGTGTAAGATAGAGACGTTGAAAAAGTGGACGTTTCACCGCCTCCCTGAGCACCTATGACATGGTTCTGGGTCAGCGCATCATTCACAAACATCTCATCTATCCAATCGGTACCGGTTCCCATTTCAGCAATCTGCTGAGGGCTGAAACGAGGCACCTTCCCTGCATTTACGGCCGCCTCATTCATGATCGAAGCATACTGTTGTGAGTTTAACATCTCAACCTTACGTGCAACATCTTGAACACCAGTATAAGAATCAATAGTAAAAGATGCAGATTGTCCCTTTTTACCGCTTCGTGTAGTCACCAACACAACGCCATTAGCCGCCTGCGATCCGTAGATAGCAGCCGAGGCTGCATCTTTCAAAACGTCGATTGACTCAATGTCAGAAGGATTCAGGTAATTGATATTCGGTGTCTGCACTCCATCTACAATATACAGCGGACCGGAGTTGCCGATCGTTCCAACACCCCTGATGATAACCCTCATGCTTTCACCGGGCTGTCCGGATGTAGAAGCGATCTGAATCCCCGGAGCCTGCCCCTGCAAAGCCTGCAAAGCGTTCGTGGTACTCTGCTTTTGCAGATCCTCTCCCCTCACCTGAGCTGTAGCTCCCGTCACCAGCCTCTTTTTCTGAACCCCGTAGCCCACAACAACAACTTCTTCGAGGGCCTTCACATCGTCTTCCAGCTGAACATTGATCACATTTCCCGTACCTACCCGCACTTCTTTACGCTGGTACCCTATCGAAGTGACTTCCAGCACATCGCCCGTAGTGGCACTGATGCTGAATGTACCCTGTAAATTTGTGCTTGTCCCACCCGGCTTGCCCTTTATTTTTACCGCTGCTGACGGCACAGGCTGCCCGTCTGATACACCGGTCACCTTGCCGGTAATGGTACGGACCTGCGTATATCCCTGGATGCTACACAGCATTAAGGATATGAAAGCCCATAAGAGGACTTTCCTTTCTTTCTTTGTAGTTATTCGTTCCATCGCAATTTTATAGGTTAATAGTTAGTTCAGATTTTTACGCTTACCTTTTGTCCGTTATAGCTCAGCTTTTGCTTTGCCGCCGAATCAAAAGACAAACCACGTTTAGCACGAGGAGTCACCACGAAGATTTCGAACGTCCGGTTCTGAAGCATTCCTTCAAAGCTGCCCTCACGCTGTCCGATGGTAAGCGTCTTGTCTTTTTCATTATAGGAAATAGGGATGTTAGAAAAAGCGTTCTTCTCATAGTTGTAGTTCGTTCCTTCATCTTCATACAGAGTAAAAGATGCATCTTTTCCAGTGTAGACATACAGCCTGATGGGATCAGCAGGTTTCTCGGAGGTATACTGCAATTCCGGACCGAAAGGCAGGATAGACCCTTCTTTCACAAAAAGAGGCATTCTCTCATAAGGGGCGTCCGCAGTGATCTTTTGCCCGCCCTTCAGATAGGTTCCTGAATACAGATCATACCAGCCATTTCCTTTGGGTAGGTAAACTTCCCTGTTCTTCGCTTTATATTCAGAAACCGGGTTGATCAGTAACGATGGTCCGAACATAAACTGATTGTCGATATTCTTAACAGCATCATCCTGAGGAAAATCCATCACCAGACCACGCATCATTGTATAATGCTTATGGTAAGCCTGCCCCGCCATAGAATAGATATAAGGCATCAGACGGTACCGCAACTTATTATAGTACAACATACTGTTATAGGCTGGATGGCCCTCAGGAGCAATGTTATAAATCTCTCTGAACGGGAACTGTCCATGCACCCGGAAAATCGGAGTAAAGGCACCAAACTGATACCAGCGCGCATTCATCTCGCGCCACTCGTTCAGGTCCTCTCCCTTAGCATTCTCAAAGCGGCGCTCCACGGAGAAGCCGCCAATGTCCATGGTCCAGTAGGGAAGTCCGGACATAGAGAAGTTGATACCTGCGGAAATCTGATCTCGCATATCATGCCAGCGGGATGAGATATCGCCGCTCCACGTAACGGTAGCATAACGCTGCAAGCCACCATAAGCCGAGCGGGTTAGGATGAAAACCCGGTCATCAGGGTTTTCCTTACGCTGACCCTCGTATATACCTTTTGCGTTTAGCAACGGGAAAGCATTAAAGTATCGTGCTCCCGAACCAAGAGAGGGTGTAAAAATCGTTTTTCGTGTTTCTACAGACAGGTTTGAATGAATATCCGGCTCGGTAGCGTCAAGCCACCAGGCATCGATACCTTTCTTGTATAACTTATCATTCAGAAGGTTCCAAAAGCCCACCCTCGCTTCCGGGTTAAAAGGATCATAAAAAGTCGACTTATAGCCCTTTCCTATCCAGTCCCTTCTTCCGTCTTCCACGTTACGTGTATATAACCACCCTTTTTTTGCGAAATCATTATAAGCGTCGGTACCTTGGTAGAATTTAGGCCATACAGAGATCATGAGCCTGGTATTGTACTTGTCATGCAGATCAGAGATCATCTTCTCAGCCGAAGGGAAACGCTGCTCATCAAATTCCTGACTTCCCCATTGATCCTCCTTCCAGTAAGACCAGTCCAGCACAATATTATCCAAAGGAATCTTCCTGTCGCGGAAGGTCTTCACCGTGCTCAGAATCTCATCCTGTGTCTTATAACGCTCACGGCTTTGCCAGAAACCCATAGCCCATTTGGGCACGATAGACGCCTGACCTGTAAGTAAGCGGTAGCCCGCGATAACTTCATCCAGATCTTTTCCTGAAACCACGTAATAATCCACGTGATCTCCCGCCTCTGATGAGAACGAAAAGTGATTCTTTTCATTCTCAGGAATAGGACTTTGCCATTTAAGCGACAAGTATGATTCTCCACCGTCAGGAATCCATTCAATTACCACGGGGTATTTGCGCTTCTCTTGCAGAGGGATCTGCAACTCGATTGCCCCTGCGTTCCACGGCTGACGCCATCTGTCGGCCTGTAACTTACCGTCCACCCATATTTTGATATAGCCGGCATATTTGAATAAGAAGGTATGCAAACCTGAATGGGGAGATTCAATAGCACCTTCCCAACGGACCTTTCCGTTCACGAGCTTAAAACTATCCGGAAAATTTTTCAGGTCTTTCAAAAACGAATAGTCAATATCTGATTCGGCGCGACTTATTGCCTCACGGGTATTTTTAAGATCCGAATATGTAGCTGTCAACCAGCCCGCTTCTCCCGATTTAGAATATAACTTAAGGCCTGTTAACGGTTGAAACGTGCGGATGTCGCCTACCTTGGTAATGGAATAATTATCCCATAGTATTCCATAGTTATTCGTTGAAACAACAAAAGGAATAGCCACATCCGTATTATACTGCAACAGATCAACCTGATGCCCGCGATAGTTCATCACACCGTTCTGATGCTGGCCCAGCCCGTAGAAGCCTTCAGTATCTCCCACTTCAAACCCTTGCCTGATTTTGTAAAACTTATCGCCGGAATGAGAATCTGCTACAAATGTTGAGGCATCCCTTTTCAGCTCGGCTACGATAGGCTTACCGGAAGCGTCAGTAAAACTTACCTTGCCGCCAGGCAGTTCGACAACAGCCTGCATAGAGCGTGTTTTAAGGGTTATCTGTTCAGAATTTTGCGTCATATCCCAGGTTGTATTTCCTGCAGACAGCGCTTCGGGCACCATCAGACTCTTATGTGCAGCCGGAGCTCCTGAGGGAGCTGAAGTTACCCGGATGATGTTGTCTGATATAACCTTGAGTGTTATGGTCTGCCCGATGACAGCAGTTTTATCATTCAACGTGATAGTGACACCGTCGCTCAATTTCTTTACATCAGCGTTTTGAGCGGAAACAAATACAGAAAATAATAGGCAGAATAAGATAGCAACTAAGATATTCTTGTGCATAGCAATTGGTTATGGTTTATACTGGTTATAATAGAGACGTAAAGCTATAAGATGGCCGTCCCGGACAGGGTATGGAAATGTTAACATTTGGGTATAATAATGTTAACAGGCCCTGATGCAGTGAAGAAACGGCTATTTGCCGGCCTCTTCAACTTCAGTGGAACTGCTCGGAACGCAGTGAGCTTTAAGATAAGATGAGGGAAGTACGCCGAACTCGGCCTTGAAGTATTTAGCAAAAGTCTTAGGATTATTGAAGCCTGCCTCGTAGGCAATCTCAGCCACGGTAAGCTGTGACTTCTCAAGTAGCCTGGCCGCTCTCTTAAGACGCATGCTCCGGATAAATTCGATGGGAGTTTGCCGTGTTAGCTGTAAAAGCCTTTTATACAGGGCAACCCGGCTCATAAACATTTCTCTTGCAAACTCCTCGACCGAAAAGTCTGAATTGGAGATATTTTTTTCGATGATTCGCAGGGCTTGCTGAATAAAACGTTCGTCAGCGGACTGCACTTCTATATCGCTCGGCTTCACCTCGACTTGTTTCTGATAGGTTTTGCGCATAGACTCCTGCCGGATGAGCAGGTTCTTAATCTTCGACAACAGAATTTCAAAGTTGAAAGGTTTAGTCATATAGTCGTTAGCACCTGTTTCAATTCCCCGCAGAACCTGCTCCTCTCCCATCAGGGCTGTCAGCAAAATAATCGGAATATGGCTGGTGCGGTTATCTCCCCTCAGCTTAGCACACAGGTCGATACCATTCAACTCCGGCATACTCACATCCGACACGATCAGGTCCGGATGCATTGCCAGGGCTTTATTCCAACCGGTCTTGCCGTTTGACGACTCTATAATATTGTAAAACTGCTTAAGGTTGTCTTTCAGGTAAAAACGAAAGTCATCGTTATCTTCAATCAGTAAAATAGTAGGCTTTTTCTGGTTCAGCTTCGGCTGTTCCTCCTGGTGACTTTCCAGATGCGATACCAACTTAGGCGCCATAACCGGTTCATCAAAGAAAAGCTCATTGTTGTTGACAGAAATAGCCATGAGCGGGAAGTTCACAATAAAACAGCTGCCCTTTCCCGGTTCACTCTCAACTCGTATGGTTCCTTTATGCAGATGCACAAATTCTTTTGTTATGGAAAGGCCGATCCCGCTTCCCTGGTTGACCATGGAACCTGGAACATCATTTTGGAAGAAACGCTCGAAGATCTTTTCCTGCTTATCAGCCGGAATTCCAATTCCGGTATCCTGAATCATGACTTCCACATTTGAAGTCTGATCTTCCAATAGCTCACAGTTTATGGTCATACTGATTTGCCCTCCTTCAGATGTAAACTTAAAAGCATTCGACAAAAGATTGAAGAAAATACGCTCCAACTTGTCGTTGTCAAAGTTTGTTACAAATGAACTGAGGTCTGACCGGAAAGTGTACCTTATGTTTTTCTTCTCTGCCAGATCTGTAAACGACTGAAAGCTTTCATACGCAAAGCCGATGATATCGTCTTCCAGAGGTTGCAGCTTCAGCTCTTTGACTTCCATCTTTCTGAAGTCCATCAGCTGATTTACCAGATTGAGAAGACGCCGGGCATTTCGCTGGATAAGTGTTAAATGAATTTTAGCGTTTTCTTCTGGATTCTCCTTCAGAAGCTTATCTAACGGGGCCAGGATCAATGCCAGGGGTGTACGAAACTCATGGCTTACATTAGTGAAGAACTTAATTTTCATCATGTCCAGCTCATGCATCTGCTGAGCCGACTTACGTTCCTGTTCCAGTGCAAACTGTGCTTTTAGCTTTTGTATACCCCTTTGTCTCAAGTAGTACAAGAATCCCGCAACAGTTAAAACGTACAGGATATAAGCGGGAGTCGTTTTCCAAAAGGGCGGGAGAATCTTAATTCTCAGAAAGGTTCCTTCTTGACTCCATACTCCATTGTCATTGGCCGCCTTTACCTTAAACCTGTATTCTCCCGGATCCAGGTTGGTAAAAGTAGCTTTGCGGTCCTTACTGTCGGTAGTAAACCACCTGTCGTGGAAACCCTCAAGCATATAGGCATACTTATTCTTCGCGGCGTTCGCAAAGTTAAGTGCCGCGAATTCTATGGAGAAGAAGTTCTGATCATAGTTTAGTTGTATATCACAGGTGAGCGATATCGATCTATCTAATATGGTATTACCTTCAATCAGCTGTCCAGGCTTAACGCTGATATTGAACAACTGAAAGTCGGTGAAGATTACTGTCGGCGACTGTTTATTTGCTTTGATGATCTGCGGATCAAATAGATTGAAACCGTTTGCCCCGCCGAAGATAAGTTCTCCACGGCTCGTTCTGAGTGCGGCGTTCTCGTTAAACTCCATGCCTTGCAAACCGTCAAGATCATCGTAATTCTTGAAACGAATGTGCAAGTCGCCATCTCGTTTGCTTAATGTAAGTTCAGAAATTCCTTTAGTGGTGCTGAGCCAAATATTTTTGCTCTTATCCTCAAGAATAGTGAGAATTGTATTGTCGGGTAACCCGTCCTGGCTTCTTAGCACCCGAAACCTGTCCTTGGCAGGATCATACACGGTTAAGCCATCCTGCGTGCCTATCCATATCAGACCTCTGCTATCTTCTATCAGAGAAAGTACATTGTTGTTACTCAAGCCAGGGTTCGCTTTTTGCGATGCGGAATAATGCTTAAAACGACCTGTCTTTTTCTGCAGGACATCTACTCCTGCATCAGTTCCAACCCAAATGTTACCGGCTTTATCTTCCAGCAACGCATTGATATAATCAGAGTTTACCGAATTCTGTCTGCCAGAACGAAAATGCTTGAACGTTTTGGTTTTTCTGTCAAACAGATCCAAGCCTCCGTGTAAAGTTCCCACCCAGAGGTTAAGCTCTGAATCTTCCATTATCTCCCAAACACGGTCGTCCGAAAGACTGGAGGCGTCGGTTTCAATGTGCCTGTAATTAGTGAATTTCTTACCGTCGAAACAATCAAGTCCCCCGAAGTAGGTACCAATCCAGAGCTTTTCATCATGATCGATCCATAAACTAACCACCACGTCATTACTGAGAGTATTACTGTCGCCCGGATGATGCTTGTATCTTTTAAAAGTATTTTTTTTTCTGTCGAAATAAATCAGTCCGCCTCCGTTGGTTCCTATCCACAGGTTGCCCAGCTTGTCCTCGACAAAACGATTCACGTCATCGTAAGGGAAACTGTTAACTTCTAAAGGTTTATGCCGGTAATGAGCAAACTTGATTATGCTTTCGTGGTAATAACTCAATCCCTTCTTAAAGGTGCCCACCCACATAATACCTGTATCGTCTTTGTAGATAACAGGTGTGCTGTTTTGAGCGATGCTCTTTTCATCAGCTTCCCGGCTGACGAGGAAACTCAATGAATTACTCTTTTTATCGAGAAGATTAATACCGCCGTGGTCTGTTCCGAGCCACATGATTCCCTTCTCGTCCTGACTGACACTATAAATATTATTGGTATTTAGCCTTGGGGAACTGGATGTGGAATAGTGCTTTACAGACTTGTTTGTCCTGCTTATCAAATAAACACCTTTGGGTTTATCTGCTGAATAGATCCATGCGTCGCCATCCCGGTCTATGAAAATTTTATAGTTGGCTGCATCAGCGATCCGCATGCTGTAAACTTTAGAATAATTCCCAGCATTATACAGCTCAACCTTTCCTGAGGCGTTAGACGTCCAGATTGCCCCATCGCTGGCTATAGCGATGGAGGTAATCGGCGATAAGCCGACTTTTTCTATAAGTCTCGCCTTAGTATTATTCTCACCAAGTTCGTAGAGACCCGTCGATGTGACAACATAAAAGATACCTTTCCCATTACCTCGAATATCCGTCAATGAGCCTTCAATAGCTTTGGAATTCAGATACCTTTGCGGCTTTCTTTCGAAGGTTTCCGTTTCAGGGTGATAAATAACGTAACCTGCCCGCGTATTTACCCATAATTTATTATGGGGACCAGATTGTATGTTTAGGATATTGTCGTCGTTGATCGTGGTTGAATCATTTGCGGTATGTTTGAACACCTTGAACTTATAGCCGTCGTATCTATTTAGTCCGGACAGTGTGCCAAACCACATAAAGCCCTGCTTATCTTTTAAAATGCTGTTTATCTGATTGTGTGAAAGGCCTGATGAAATGTGTAGCTGCGAAAACTGGTGCTTACTAGGTTGCGCCCAAACCGTTGCCCAGGCAAACAGGATGAAAATGAACTTAAGGGTTCTGGCGAACATTTAAAACTGGTTAGTTTAAAGAGTTTTCTTTCATTTCGAAGATAAGTATTATTGAGCCAATTATATGTAACTAGAGATTAAAAAATCATCTGATCGGAGACTAAAAGATAAGGGCCTGACGGAATTTTCTTTAAAACAAGAAGCCCTCGGGCTTTTGACCGGAGGGCTTCTTGTTTGGCTATTATTGCTTATAAGTTATGCTAACTACAAATCAGTAATTGGCTTATATACGGGAACAAGGGACTTCATAACTGCCCATCCGATCAGGTAAGCCACCGCACAGATAGAGAAGATGATGAAATATCCGGCTTCTTCACCTTTAAAGCCCATGAAAACCATTTGTGTCTGCCCGGCATGATCAAACAGAACACCAGAGCCCTTGTTGATCAAAAACGACCCAACACCCCCTGCCATACCACCGATACCGGTAATGGTCGCAATCGCTTTCTTGGGGAACATATCGCCGACTGTGGAAAAGATATTAGCTGACCACGCCTGATGAGCTGCTCCGGCAATACCAATAATGATAACAGGTAACCAGTAAGTGATCTGGCCCAAAGGCTGTGCAAGCAGAGCAAGCAGAGGGAAAAATGCAAAGATTAGCATCGCTCTCATACGACCGTCGTATGGATTCATTCCTTTCTTATCAACAAAATAAGATGGCAACCATCCTCCGATGATCGAAAGGAGCGTGATCATGTACAGCACGAACAGAGGAAGCGCACTTTCGGTTGTATCCATTCCATAGACTGAACTCAGGTAAGCTGGAGTCCAGAACAGGAAGAACCACCAAACTCCGTCTGTCATGAATTTACCAAAAGCAAATGCCCAGGTCTGCTTGTATTTGAAGCAGTCTTTGAATGAAATCTTTCTGGCAGCTTCGTCTATAGGGTTGGCAAGCGTCATTGAGCTTACGTCAACGTCTTGTTGGATGTATGCAAGCTCTTCCGCATTGACCTTAGGGTGAAGCTCCGGCTTCTTATACAAGAATATCCACGCTCCCATCCATATGAAACCCAATGCTCCAATGATAATAAACGACATTTCCCATCCCCATGCTGCTGCGATGAAAGGGATTGTGATCGGAGCAGCTAATGCACCAACGGTAGCTCCTGCATTGAAGATACTGGTTGATAACGCTCTGTCTTTCTTAGGGAAGTACTCCGCTGTAGCCTTGATCGCTGCCGGGAAGTTTCCTGCCTCTCCAACGGCCAAAACGAAACGGGCAAAAATGAATAAAGTAACACTGGTGGTGACGACCATTGCTGTATTATCAACCATGGCGATTGATTCCTTTGCACCTTCAAAACCAACAAACCAGTTTCCTGTAAGGATACCTGACGTTGCAATTCCGCAGTAAGCGTGTAAACAGGCACCAATTGACCATATACCGATGGCCCAAAGGAAGCCCTTTTTAGTATCCATCCAGTCGACAAACCGACCGGCGAATAGCATACTTACTGCATAAAAAATGGAGAACAATGCGGTAATATTACCGTAATCATTATTCGTCCAGTGGAATTCCGGAACGATAAAATCCTTCCACGTAAGAGAAAGAACCTGCCTGTCCAGATAGTTGATTGTTGTAGCAAAAAACAACATGGAACAAATCGTCCATCTGTAATTACTTACTTTCTTAGTACCCATTTAGTTTAATTTAGTGTTTATTGGCAGCCTGTTTATCTAACAGACTTAATTGTTTCAATTACTTCTTTGGTTAGTGTAACTAGCTCGTCGTACTTTTTATTTTCCATGATGTCTTTGGTAACAAGCTTACTTCCCATCCCAACAGCACAAACACCAGCTTTGAACCAACCTTGAATGTTATCACGACCCAAATCAACACCACCGGTAGGCATGAACAACAAGTTCGGAAATAATTCTTTGATTCCTGACAGGAATGACGGGCCTAAAATATTTCCAGGGAAAAGTTTTACAAACTTAGCACCCATCTTCTCTGCTTTAATTATTTCGGTAGGTGTCATACATCCAGGTACCCAAAGCATGCCATTTTTATCAGATACTTCTGCCACGTCATCAACGAGTCCGGGACTAATAATGTAATCGGCACCTGCGTCAATAAATGCCTGTGCAGAAGCAGCGTCTTTAATAGTACCAACACCCAGGTACATTCCCGGCATTTCAGCATCAATAACCTCACGCATCTTTTTGAAGTTCTCTAAAGCAGCTTCACCACGGTTTGTATATTCTACTGCCCTGATTCCAGCGCTATATAATGCCTTTAGTAAATCTATACTTACTTGTGCGTCTTTGTTGAAATAAAGTGGTAAAATCCCTTGCTCAGGAATTACTTTTAAAACTTCTTCTTTCTTGCTCATTTTTTTAAATTTTCTAGGAAATATATTTAGCATAAATGTATAAATTTTATGCTATGTTTATTTTAAAGATGACAAGTGTCATATATTATAATACGGCCTAAAATTGCGAATTTTGTAAGAAAATGATCATCCTGTTGACATTTTGTAAATAAATACAAATCTTTAATCTTTTTACTTTCCTCGGAAACGATTGCGTAATATTTTCATAAAAGAAACATCAAAGGTGGGTATGGTCTGACTTTATTAAAGTATTTTTGGTCATTCTATTATCAAACCTTTATAATATTAATTTATAGTATTAAGATGTCAAAAAAAGTTGTAACCCTAGGAGAGATCATGATGCGTCTTTCCACTCCAGGATTTGAGCGTTTTGTCCAAAGTGATTCTTTCGATGTTACTTATGGCGGTGGTGAGGCAAACGTAGCTGTTGCCGTGTCTAACTATGGTCTTAATGGAGTATTTGTGAGTAAGGTGCCTGATAATGCATTAGGACAGGCTGCTATAAATCATATCCGTCGTTACGGTGTTGAAACTCAATATATCGCACGCGGTGGTAAAAGATTAGGTATATATTTTCTTGAAACTGGTGCATCTGCCCGTGCTTCACAAGTTATCTATGATCGTGCTGATGCTTCTATCGCTGATGTTGATGCTTCTGAGTTTGATTTCGATGCAATATTTGAAGGAGCTGATTGGTTTCATACTACAGGTATTACTCCTGCTTTAAGTGATAAGGCTGCTGCCTTAACTCTTGCTGCTTTAAAAGCTGCTAAAGCAAAGGGAATTACAACAAGTATCGACCTTAACTACCGTAAAAAACTTTGGAGCAAAGAAAAAGCAAGGGAAGTAATGACTGAGCTTTGTAAATATGTTGATGTTTGCATCGGAAACGAAGAAGATGCAGAGACCTCATTAGGCTTCAAGAGCGCTGGTACTGATATCACGAAAGGTGAATTGAACCTGGATGGATACAAGGATGTATGCAAGCAGATGAAAGAAAAGTTCGGGTTCAAATATATCGCTTCAACCCTTCGCGAAAGCCACAGTGCATCTGACAACGGATGGTCTGCTTTGGTATATGATGGAAACGAATTCTATCACACTAAACAATACGAAGTTCGTATCGTTGACCGCGTAGGTAGCGGTGACTCTTTTGCAAGTGGTTTCATCTACGGTTTGGTAACTGGCTTGCCTATGAACGAGGCTGCTGAGTTTGGTGTTGCGGCTTCTGCCTTGAAACACACTATCCCTGGTGACCTTAACCACGCTACTTTGTCAGAAGTTAGCACCTTGATGAAGGGTGATGCTTCAGGCCGGGTTCAGAGATAAGATTAATCATTCATAGAAAAATCCGCCTTAATTATATTTAATGGCGGATTTTTCATTTAAAACCAATTTTATATGATCATAGATTCATTAGAGAACGCATCAAAATATTACAGCGTTCACCCTCGTTTTGAAAAGGCTTTTGAATTCCTGAAATCTCAGGATCTTAACGCTTTAGAAGTAAGCAAGTTCCAGATTGATGGAGCTGACCTCCATGCTGCGGTTTCCGCTAAGGAAGGTGTCGCTGTTGAAGCTGCCAAGTTTGAAGCTCACAACAATTTTATCGACATCCAGGTTTGTATTTCTGAACAAGAGAAAATGGGCTGGAGTACCCGTAGTCAGTGTACAGATCCTAAAGATCCTTACAACGCTGAGAAGGATGTTATTTTCTTCAACGATCAGCCGGGAATGTATTTTGAACTGAAAGCAGGGCAATTTGCCATCTTCTTTCCTGAAGATGTCCATGCACCAATGATTGGCGAAGGTGTTATTAAGAAACTTGTTATCAAAGTAAGAAAAGACTAGTTTCTTTTTTAGCGTTTATAAACAAAAGACCGGTTCAATGAATCGGTCTTTTGTGTTTATAAACGTGTGATGCTTATAGCGTTACGCCTGTTTTGAAGATAGCAATCTCACGGAAGCCTGACTTCTCGTGATGTGCTTTCTCGCCGCTGGCAACGCGAACTATCTTGTCTACGAACTCTTCCAGAGCTTCATCGAAGGTCTTGTCCTCTGCAAGTGGTCCGGCATTATAGTCGATCCAATGAGGTTTTCTTGATGCAAGATCAGAGTTGGTGGCGATCTTCAATGTTGGAATAAAGCTACCGAATGGAGTACCGCGACCTGTCGTGAATAGAACAATATGACATCCGGAAGCACCTAAAGCTGTAGTTGCTACCAGGTCATTACCAGGTGCACTAAGCAGGTTCAGACCTTTTTCCTTAGAACGCTCGCCGTATTTTAATACGTCCACTACGTTTGCAATACCACCTTTTTGGGTACAACCAAGTGACTTATCTTCCAGCGTTGAGATTCCACCTGCCTTATTACCTGGAGATGGATTCTCATAAATAGGCTGCTTTTGGTCAATGAAGTACTGCTTAAAGTCATTGATCAGGTGAACTGTCTTTTCGAAAACATTCTCATTAACGCAACGATCCATCAGGATGGTCTCTGCTCCAAACATTTCAGGAACCTCGGTAAGGATAGTTGTTCCTCCCTGACTGATCAGAAAGTCTGAGAAGTATCCTACCAGTGGGTTAGCCGTGATGCCAGATAAACCATCAGATCCTCCGCATTTCAAACCAACTTTAAGTTCTGATATCGGAATAGGTTCTCTTCTGTCTTGACGAACTTCAGCATAAATCTCTTTTAGCAGTGCGATTGCAGCTTCAACTTCATCGCCAACTTTTTGACTTGAAAGGAATTTAATACGGCTTTTGTCATAGTCTCCAAGTCCTGTTTCAAACTCGTCTATACGGTTATTTTCACAACCTAGGCCCAGTACAAGCACTCCTCCAGCATTTGGATGCAGCGCTATGTCTGACAATATTGCACGGGTATTCTCATGGTCGTCACCTAACTGAGAACAACCGTAGCTGTGCTTAAACACCTCGATACCTTCGATATCGGTAGGATTAACTTCGGCCTTAAATTCGCGGATGATTTGCTCAGCTATACCGTTTACACAACCAACAGTAGGCACGATCCAGATCTCATTACGGATACCAACGTCACCATTTTTTCGTCTGTAACCATCAAAAGTCATATTACGCTGAGGATGTGCTAGCTCGTGAAGTGCAGGATTGTAGGAATAATCGAAGACCTCCCCTAATTTAGTTCTTACGTTCTGAACGTGAACATGTTCTCCGGTTTTGATATCTGCGGTAGCTTTACCAATAGGGTAACCGTATTTCAATACGTCTCCTCCTTCAGAAATGTCAACTATAGCTATCTTATGCCCACGCTCAATATCATTAAGCAGTTCGATAGTCGTTCCTTCTACCTCTATTGTCTCACCTTGACTGAAATTCCTTAGAGCGATAACCACGTTATCGCGGGAATGTATTTTTATTAGCTCTTTCATTATATGCCCTTACCTTATTATACCGTCTCTATAGCTTTTTCCATTCCACTTTTGGTGATATTCACCAGATGGCTGGTCACTGACTTAGTCAAACCTTCAACAGTGTTGAGGTCTAACTTCCAGTTCTTTTCGTAACCCAACACTTCTCTTACTACGTCTTCTACAGATTCATCTGTTCCATCATATCTGCTCCATGCGTTCTTTAACAATACCAGGATCGCAGCGTCATCATTCAGGGAGATCTCTTCTTCGCCTCTCTTACCTCTGTAAAAAGCAATTGTTGCTGCTAAAGAGAAAGCTAGCTTCTGAGGAACCCTACCTTCATTTTTGATATACTCCAAAACAGACGGAAGTACCCTTGTTTCGAACTTAGGGAAGGAGTTCAGTGAAATACTCATCAACAAGTGTTTGATGTATGGATTTCTGAATCTGTCGATCACCTCTCCTGCGAATTTCTCTAACTCTTCCCTTGAAAGATCTAATGTCGGGATGATCTCATCAAAGATCGCTTCCTTGATGAACTTTCCTACAACAGGATGCTCTACAGCTTCTCTAACTGTATCAATACCATAAAGATACGCAACAGGAACGAGAGTAGTATGTGCACCATTCAAGATCCTCACCTTACGTGTACGGTAGGGAGCGATGTCTTTTACATATAGTACATCTAGCCCAATAGATGGGAATGGAAGTTCTTTCTGAAGTGACTCAGGAGCCTCAATTACCCATAAATGAAAGTGCTCTCCTTCTACAACTTGTTTATCTTCGTAACCCAGCTCCTCAGTGATTTCCGCAATACGCTCTCTCGGATATCCGGGAACAATACGGTCAACAAGTGTATTGCTGAAGGTACAAGCTGATTCCAACCAGTTAATAAACTCTGTTCCGAAATCCCATTTCTGAGCCAGCTGAAGAAGGATCCGCTTAAGGTTGTCAGCGTTCTTTTCAATTAGCTCGCATGGGATGATATGTACCCCTTTAGCCTGATCGCCTGAGAAAGTTTCAAATCTGTGCTTCAACCATACAGCCAGCTTTGCAGGATACGAATTTGGAGGAGTAGCTGTAGCTTCGTCCTGGTCATCATATGCAATACCTGCTTCTGTAGTATTGGAAATAATGTAACGCATCTCAGGAAGTTCCGCAGTCTTAAGATATTCCTGGAACTGAGTATAGGGATTGATACCACGACTGATTACATCGATCGTTTCATGGATGCTTTCCGGTTTGCCGTTCTTAAGTCCTCTCAGGTATAGGGTATATAAACCATCCTGTTCATTCAGCATATCTACCATACCTTTGTCAATAGGCTGCACTGCGATAACAGAACCATTGAAGTCTGTTTTCTTGTTTAACTCGTGGAACATCCAATCTACGAAACAACGCAGGAAGTTACCCTCTCCAAACTGAAGTACTTTTTCCGGACGGTTAACGTACTCCGAATAAACCTTTTTATTTAATTGCATATGTTATTGTATCTTACTTTAATTAATCTTCTTGACTCTCTATATTAATTTTCGCTACCCTAAGTACATCCTGGTCTGTTGCATCTCCTTGCTCCTGCAGTTTACCAAAGGCCGCTGCGGTGGCATAGTTTAACGTCTCCTGAGGGTCATGTTGCAAATAGGACCCATAAATCAGACCGCCCATGAAACAGTCTCCACTACCAGACCTGTCTACTACGCCAACTGTTCTATATTCGGGTGAATTATATTGCTCGCCATTAGTATATAGACTTGTGTAATATAAAAGATCTACCTTATTACTGTCGAAGCGAAAGGTATTCGCTACCATTTTGCATTTCGGGAAGCGATCCATTATCTCAAGGGATGTGCTCTTAGCATGATCGAGATAGGCTTGTTTTGTTCCTTTGTCATGAATGTTATCGTCAATTGATGTGCCAAGCAAGCTATTGGCAGACCATATATTTCCCATAACAACGTCACAATATTCCACCAGCTGTGGCATTACTTCGATTGGCTCCTTACCGTATTTCCAGAGACGCGAGCGGTAATTAAGATCTACCGATATGCGTATGTTTTTTCGGGATGCGGCTTCCAGCCCTTCGAGACAAACGTCGGCAACATTTGCATTAAGAGCCGGACTGATCGCCGTGAAATTGAACCAGGATACATCACGCAGGACTTTGTCCCAATCAATCATTCCCCTTTTTAAATTAGCGAAAGAGGAGTGCTCTCTGTCATAAACGACGCTGCTTTTCAGATCAGCACCTCTATCCAGATAATAGACACCTATACGGTCACCCGCAAAAATCACGGAGGAGGTATAGATGCCTTTATATTCGAGGTAATCCGTAACGTACTTTGACATGAAATTGTCGGGAAGGACGGTACAATACTTAACAGGAATGTTCCAGCCTGCCAAAGCCGTCGCCGTGTTTGCCTCTGCTCCTCCGACATACAATATGAAAGGGTGTTTCTCTGCTTCTTCACCAGAAGAAGGAGAAACCCTCAACAACAATTCTCCAAAGCACAATACTTTACTTATCACCAGCTTATATAATTTTTTGCGTTATAATAACAGATATCCTTCACTACCTTACCTATCCACTCGATGTCATTGGGCAACTCACCGTTCTCCACTTCTTCACCGAAGAGATTACAAAGAATTCTTCTGAAGTACTCATGGCGAGGGTAAGAGAGGAAGCTTCTGGAATCTGTAAGCATTCCAATAAAACGGCTTATAAGACCCATATTGGATAGTGCGTTCATTTGCTTAATCATTCCATCCTTCTGATCAAGGAACCACCAGCCAGAGCCAAACTGTACCTTACCGGCAACAGAGCCATCATTGAAGTTGCCAATCATGGTTGCGATGAGCTCGTTATCTGCAGGATTCAGATTATAGATAACTGTTTTCGCAAGCTGATCACTTGTGTCAAGACCGTTTAAGAACTTAGACAGCTGTCTTCCCTGGCTGAAATCGCCAATGGAATCCCATCCGGTATCTGGCCCCAAAATAGAAAGCATACGGCGATTGTTATTTCTTAAAGCGCCTAAGTGGAACTGCTGAACCCATCCTTTCTCGTGATCCCATTTAGCAAAGTGAACAAGCATTGCAGACTTAAACTTAAGTACCTCTTGTTCTGTAAGTGCGCCGTTGCTTCTTATCTTTAAAAAGATCTTGCTGATCTCCTCCTCTGTATAATCCTCCGCATAGATCTGCTCTAATCCGTGATCCGATACACGGCAGCCATTCTTGTCGAAATAGTCGTGTCTTTGCTTTAACGCCTTCAGATAGGTATCAAAATCTGCGATACTCAAGTCTGTTACTTTTTCAACCTTATTAATGTATTCGTTCAGGCTGGCAACATCATCGGCAGCCATTGCTTTGTCGGGACGAAATGTTGGTCTAACTTGTAGAGCTATCCCCTCTGCGGCAATCTTTTGATGATGTTCAAGAGAGTCGATAGGATCGTCCGTAGTACAAACAGCTTCTACTTTCATCTTGTTCAGGAGACCACGCACTGAATACTCGGGTGTTGCCAGCTTTGCATTACAGGCGTCATACACCTTCTTTGCAGTGCTATCCGACAGAATATCGTTCACATCAAAGTAGCGGCGTAATTCCAGATGAGTCCAGTGATAAAGAGGATTCCTCATCGTATAAGGAACTGTTTCAGCCCACTTTTCAAACTTTTCAAAATCACTTTTGCCGCCGGTAATATAATCTTCGTTAACACCGTTGGTTCGCATTGCACGCCACTTATAGTGATCACCGTACAGCCACACCTGAGTAAGATTCTCGAAGCTAGCATCATTCGCTATCTGCTCAGGAATCAAGTGATTATGATAATCTATAATAGGCATTTCTTTTGCGAACTCATGATAAAGACGCTCAGCCGTGCGATTAGTTAATAAAAAATTGTCGTCTAAAAACTGTTTCATGTTCTCTATATATTAAACTTCCTAAGAAGTATATTCTCATTTTTTTATTGCCTGCTGTAGTAGCCATTTGGCCAGATCGTTCGCGGCAGCGAAATTGTCGAAATCGGATGGCAATTTACGACCATCTACATATTCGTTATACAACCAGGGGTCTCCAACAGCAAAGACAGTACCTTTACCAACTTTTGCCGTAGCAATAATAGCATCGCCTTTGTCTTTAATAACCGGCTTTGCTGTCCCGGACAATTTCAAAGTACTTAATTCCTTAATATACAACTTCTTTGCTGTCTTGAAGATAGAATTTCCGGCAGGAACATTAACTGCAGCCATTTCAAATTGGTTGCCTGTAACCGTATTCCGCTGGTTTTCATTAAAATTAATACCAAAGGTCTGAGCCAGCTTATTAAAGTTCTTGAACTCGCAGTTACCGATATCATTTGACATTAATACGAGAACACCTCCTGCTTTAACCCAATTAGATATTTCGTTTATATCCTTCTGACTAACAAAATTTGGCTTTACTGCTTCTTTCTCCGTATCAGGATCAACAATGATATACACGGACGAATTTTTAAGGTTGGCTGCAGAAGGTGCCACCTCTAAACTTGTGGTCTTAGCTCCTGAATAGTTGAAAAGATTCTTCCAGAACCAGAATCCACTGTTTGCCTGATCTTCCCAGTTATAGTGGTAACGAACTTCTTCTCCGGTTGGACCTTTCTTACGCTCGTTATTGAAGTAGTAATCCAGGGTAACTGTCTTTCCAAGACCCGGCTTCGGTAAAGCCGCAAGTTCCATTTCATTGGCGGCACTGATGAAAGCACCTACGCCTTTAGCATCGTTCGTGATAACCTTCTCACTCATATAATACTCATAGCTTCCGTCGCGGTAAGGTTTACCGCCTAGCCCAGAAACAGTGACTGTACCTTTGAAATTGATCTTTTCAGCGTTCACTTCTTCTACGAACTCCTTCTTCATGCCATCAAAGCCTTTTTTGGCCACTGAAAAATAACGCTCAGGAAGATAACCTTGTCTAACACCTTTTGCGATAGCATATACAAACATGCTGGCGGCAGAAGATTCCAAGTAATTACCTTTACCATCAGGTACATCAATGATATCATACCATAGCCCTGAAGGTTGTTGCACTTTCGATACGGCTTCAGTAAACCGATTCAGTATATCAATCAGCTTTTTCCTTCCAGGATGGCCTGCAGGGAAATATTCCAGAGCGTCTACGAGTCCCATACCGTACCAGCCCATCGCCCTGCCCCATACATGTGGAGAACGGCCCGTTTCCTTATTAGCCCATTGTTGCTCTTTGGATTCATCCCAGGCATGATATAATAAGCCAGTTTTAGGATCTCGGGAATTCTTTTCCATAAAGATAAACTGGTTAGCAATATCGTCAAATGCTTTCGTGTCATTCGTTATTGCAGAATATTCGGCGTAAAAAGGCTGTCCCATATAAAGACCGTCAAGCCACATCTGATAAGGATAGATTCGTTTATGCCAGAATCCGCCTTCTTTTGTACGCGGGTGCTCATCCAACTGATGACGCAGGAGCTGCGCAGCTTTCAGATACTTTTGCTGTCCTGTAACGTTATATAGCAAAAGAAGCGCTCTTCCATTTTTTATATTGTCGATATTGTGAGATTTCTTGTCATAAGTACGTATGTTGCCGTCTTCGGTAACAAAATAATCCATGCTCTTCTTGATGTATTCGAAGTATTTTTTGTCCCCGGTACGCTGCCACACCGCTGATACACCCTCCAGGATTACACCCTGATCATAAGTCCATTTAAAGGGGCGGCCAGTCCAAAGTGAGTCGGCCCAAATATCGAGTACGGTAGCAGTCATTCTTTCCGAAAGAGGCGCCGACTGGGCAGTGACTTCACGACCCGGCAAAGAGAATGCGAGAGCCAGAGCGATTATTAAAGCTATTCTTTTCATAAAAAGGTCTATCTTGTTTTTAACGCTTTTTTGGTTGCTCCATATTTAAAATCGGCGCTACTCTTTGCGCTTTTTAGATCTGAGTTTCTCACAGCGATATTTGTGCTTTTTTCTCCCTTTATATCAAAGAGAAGTTCCGCACCGTCATTGTATTTAAGGCCGTCAAAAGTCAGTTCCCTGCTGTTCAATATATCTACTACAGGTTGAGTATCCTTGACAATCAAATTTACATTTTTAAAGTGAATACCCTTAGCGTCCTGTGTCTGGATTCCCTTATTCGCCTGAATTGTGATATTTTCAAGATATATATCTTGGATATTCATTTCCGGCAAGCCCCTTACAAAAATCCCTCTTGCTGCCCCGTCACACACCAGATTGTTTACATGGATGTCCTTGAATTGCGGCGTTCCTTCGTTTACCGGCATTATAGCCACCTTCGGCACTTCACCCGCGCCATCCTTCACGAAAACCGGGCTCTTTGCACCATAATACATATCAAACAAAACAGCATCTCCGGGAATATCTTTCATCGCAATGTTCTTGATATATACCTTTTCCACAACACCGCCTCTCCCACGAGTAGTTTTGAACCTTAGGCCGATATCCGTTCCAATGAAAGTACAGTCGGTTACAAAGAGATTTTTGGCGCCGCCAGACATCTCACTACCTACGACAAAGCCGCCATGAGCGTGATAAACAGTACAATTTTTTACAAGAACGTTTTCTGTAGGCATTCCTCTTTTACGGCCTTGCTCATCCCTTCCGGACTTAATACATATAGCATCGTCACCCACATCAAACACACTGTTCTCTAACACTACATTCTTGCATGATTCAAGATCCAGCCCGTCGCCATTTTGCCCGTACCATGGATTTCTAACCATGATATTACTGATCGTGATATTTTCGCACATTATAGGATGGATGTTCCAGGCAGGCGAATTCTGGAATGTTACACCCTCTAATAGAACATTCTTGCTTTTAGTAAGAACAAGCAGATTAGGTCTCAGAAAATCTTTGATATCCTCGTAGTCTTTCGCTGTCTTGCCAGGGGCTATAGCACCGGCGTTCTTACTCTGAGATCCTTTTAGCGAACTCGCTGAAGGATACCATATTTTTCCATTTTGATCCACCATTCCGCCGGAAGCAACCAGCTTCTCCCATTGGCCGGCAGTCAGCTTTTCGCGTTTAACCATCCGCCAGGCGTCACCGTTTCCATCAACGATCCCTCTTCCGGTGATAGCAACGTTTACAAGACCGGTACCGGATATCGGCGATTGGTTTCTCACTGCTGCAAGGCCTTCCCAGTTTGCCTCAATCAGCTTATACTGTGACTTATCGCGGGTAAAGCTTAACACAGCATCACTTTGCAGATGCAGGTTAACGTTACTCCTTAGCTCAACTGGACCGGTAGACCACAGACCTGCAGGTACAAGAACGACACCGCCACCATTTGTGCTGCAGGCCTCAATAGCGGCATTGATACTCTTCGTATTTAAGGTTAAACCATCATTGATAGCTCCGTACTTAACAATATTAAATGTATCGGCTTTAAAGATGGGTTTTTCAACTATAGGCAGAACACTGATTGGCCAGGAAGGCGAGTGAGACTGGGAAAACGATTGAAATCCAGTCAACTGTAAGACTGCGGCAACGATCGCTATCTTTAATTTTTGTGTGTTGTTCATGTTTCCTATTAAGCACTGAACGATATACCTATTCCAGGTATCAGGTCATCCCTCTCACTCATTCAGTTAATGTTTCAATTATCTAATCTTTATATGGTTAGTATAAACGATTTAAGCAAGATTACAGACTTTAGCCTGAAAAAAAGATGAATTAGGAATATAAATTTACGCAAACGTTATCGGAGGTAACGATGTCGATATATATAAAATGAGAGGGATCCGGCGATAGCCGAATCCCTCTCATCAGATTCCTTGTATAATGAAAAAAGCCACCCAATCGGGTAACGTTTCTATATCTGCTGGAACTTATCTCAAATCCTTAATCGCCACAGCATCCATATCAGAATAGACCAGATTCTCACCAGCCATCGCCCATATAAATCCGTAGTTAGAAGTACCACCCCCAGAATGAATTGACCATGGAGGTGAAATAATCGCCTGGTGATTCTGAACCACTAAGTGACGCGTCTCCTGAGGCTGCCCCATAAAGTGGAACACCACCTGATCTTCCGGAACATCGAAATAAAAATACGACTCCATCCGGCGGTCATGAACATGCGACGGCATAGTATTCCATACAGATCCCGTACTTAGAATTGTAAGACCCATTACCATTTGACAGCTTCTGGCGCCTTCAAGGTGTATATATTTATAAATAGTACGCTCGTTAGCAGTATCCTTACTTCCAACAGTTGTCGGGAAGGCATTTTCCTTCTTCACAAGCTGATGAGGATACTCTTTATGAGCGGGAACTGAATAAAGGAAAAACTTTGCTGGATTTTCTGCAGAAACACTGGAGAAAACTACAGACTTTGAACCCTTTCCAACATACACTGCATCTAACCTGTTTACTTCATACGCCGTTCCGTCAACAGTTACCTTTCCGTCTCCTCCAACGTTTATAACACCAAGCTCCCGTCTCTCGAGAAAATAGTCAGCGCGCAGGTTTTCGTATACCGGAAGCTCCAGCGCTTCATTCACAGGAACGACGCTACCTGTAATTGCGCGGTCATAATGCGAGTAAGTGAAATTGAACTGACCTGCCTGCATGAGGTCCTCTAACAAAAAATTCGCACGAAGTTCTGCAGTGCCTAAAGATGCTACTTCTTTAGGACCTTGTGCATACCGTTGATTCATTATCATAATTCAGAATTATTAGTTTAAACTTTTAACGTCCCATCCAACCACCGTCGACAGTCAGGATGGTCCCATGTACATAATCAGCTGCTTTCGATGCAAGGAAAACAACCGGACCCTTGAAATCTTCCGTCTCACCCCATCGCGCTGCGGGTATTCTGCCTAATATCGATTTACTTCTGTCTTCATCTTTTCTCAGGGCTTCGGTATTATCGGTCGATATATATCCCGGTGCAATACCGTTTACGTTAATACCTTTTGATGCCCATTCATTTGAAAACGCCTTAATCAAGCTCCCGATAGCGCCTTTACTAGCAGCATATCCCGGAACGTTGATACCTCCCTGAAATGTCAGCAAAGATGCCGTAAATATGATTTTACCCGACCCGTTCTCAATCATTCTTGCACCAATCTCACGGCTGATCACAAACTGGCTATTCAGGTTAATCTCAATTACCTTATCCCAAAACTCGTCCGAGTGTTCAGCAGCAGGCTGCCTTAAGATAGTACCTGCATTGTTAATAAGGATATCAATTACCTTGTTTTCGGCCAGAACCTTCTTCGAAAAGTCCTTAACCGCGCTACGGTTACTGAAGTCACACTGATATGCTTTGAAATCTCTTCCCAATGCACGCACAGCATTCTCAGTTTCGCTTCCGCTAAGCTCCAACGTAGCCGAAACTCCAATAATATCCGCCCCTGCCTCAGCAAGTGCCTCAGCCATGGCTTTCCCAATGCCACGATTACACCCTGTTACCAGAGCAACTTTGCCCGATAAATCAAATAAAGAATTGTTGCCCATTACTTTTTAAGATAAAATGTGTTGCAAAACTACTGTTTATACACAAATTAACTAACGCCATCATGGGTTATTTGAAATTTGACCGGATGCATACAAATAAACAAAATTTACAGAGCATCGATTCTTCGGATGACAAAAAACCATACAGGATGACTAAGATCATTTTTTTGACGAAATTTATTTACAACCTTGCAATACTTCAACTAACAAATCATTTCACATTATAATTGAATAAAATGTCTCTTTCTTTATTTGACCTTACAAGAAAAAGAGCACTGGTAACCGGAGCAACACATGGCTTGGGCATGTCAATGGCTGCTGGCCTTGCAAATGCAGGTGCTCAACTTATCATCAATGATATTTCACAGGAAAAGCTGGATCAGGCTATTGAAGAGTATAAGAAAATGGGCATTGATGCCAGAGGATATCTCTTCGATGTAACAGATGAGGCGGCGGTAATTGCTAACGTGGCAAAAATTGAAGAAGAGGTAGGTCCCATCGATATACTGATAAACAACGCCGGCATCATAAAGCGAATACCCGTGATAGACATGGAAGTTGCCGATTGGGAACAGGTATTGAAAATAGATCTTACCGGACCGTTTATCATGGCAAAGCACATTGGTCGTCACATGATCGAACGCCGGGCAGGCAAGATCATTAATATGTGCTCAATGATGAGCGAAGTGGGAAGAAATACAGTAAGCGCTTATGCCGCAGCCAAAGGGGGGCTAAAAATGCTCACTAAGAACCTGGCAACGGAATGGGCCCCTTTCAATATCCAGGTCAATGGAATTGGGCCCGGCTATTTCGCCACTTCTCAAACTGCACCTATCCGGGTGGATGGTCACCCTTTCAACGATTTTATCGTCAGTCGTACTCCGGCAGCGCGCTGGGGAGAAACAGACGATTTACAAGGAGCTGCAATATTTCTTTCATCCAAAGCTTCAGATTTTGTGAACGGACACATCCTGTATGTAGACGGAGGAATACTTGCATCTTTAGGAAAAGCCGCAAACGAGTAAGTTGACGTTGGGCATCTTCCCTTATCAAAGGCCGGAGTTCATCCGGCCTTTTTTATTTTTCAGGAATCCAGCCGTCGAATATTTTCGCTATCTCGTATTCCTTAGCTTCTGAGTCTGTTAGCTGATGTGACCAGGACACACGTTTTTGCGGCTTGAAACCAAGTCCGGTATTCTTATATTCTGCATAATATGCAGTTTTCTCATTAGATTCTTTACCCCAATTATTCCAACCATCTGGATGAATAATATCACCCAGTTCACACCTGATAAACACAGTCTTTGCATATGGTCGCCACGGACGGCCTAAATAAAAACTGTCTGACCCGCCATTCCCTGTTATTCTGCAATCCATAAAAACATAGCCATATGAAGTACTGTCATGTGTAGAAGCAGCCGTTATATAGCCCCCCTTTTTGCAAAATATCTCACAATTCTCAAAAACCGAAGTAGACGAACCAAAAATAAAGTCGACTGTTCCTTCGATGTAGCAGTCTTTATAGTATTGCCTGCTTTTATAGCCATACGTATAGAGCGTATCCTGGAAACCCAGAAAGCGGCAATTCTTAAATTGTACTTTGTCACCTGCAACCCAAACAGCTACGGCTTGCCCAACAGGCCCTGATGAATTCTGAAAGGTTATATTTTCAGCACTGAACTCATCTCCGTAGATATAGAAGCTGGATGAACCTGAAGTGCCCATCTCTTCGCCAAAAACATTCTTTTTGGCATTATAGTCGTCATAAGTTAAGATCGTTTCTTCAACGCTTTCACCGATAAACTTTATCCTCGCTTTTGAACCGGCGAGGACAAGCTTCTCTTTATATACGCCCTTCTTGATAAAAATGACAGTGACGTTTTTTCTAAAATCAGGAACAGCATCTATCGCTTGCTGAACGGTCTTAAAGTCGCCGCTTCCATCCGCAGCAACAACGAAATCTGCTTTCTTTTGTCCGGCTATTGCAGCTACAAAGCAGCCGACCAAGCAAAGTGTCAGTAAAAACCTTTTCATTATGATGAACTACTTGTTTTTTGTAATGATATGATCAGCAAGTTCTAAATTCAACGATCGTATCTCTGCAAGCACCAGCTGAGCCATCTTTCTTGCTCCAAATTCGTTAAAATGCGTATCGTCTTCACTACCATTCGGATAATTGGGATGCTCCCCAGGCATGAGATGGTTATAAAGAAATTTAGACTTTTCGGGGCCCATTTCAGTCAATAATTCCTGGCTCTTCTTATCAAGATCGATCAATGGAACCTTGGTCTCACGGGAAACCTGCCTTACGATTTCAGAGTAAACCTGATGAGTGTCTTCCAACTTTCCAGCAGAATCAAATTTTCTTCTTGCTACAGCCGTTATCAGAACCGGGTTGGCCTTCTTACTTCTCGTCTCCTTTACAAACCTCGTCAGGTTGGCTCGAAACTCAGCCTCTGTGGTTGCGTTCCTTTTCGTTTGGATCTCGTCGTTGTGTCCGAACTGTATCAATACGTAGTCCCCCTCTTTCAGACTGTCCATCACGGCAGACCATCTCTTCTCATTTAAAAATGACTTTGTGCTGCGCCCATTTTGCGCACGGTTATCCACGCGCACTTCCGGCTTGAAGAAAAACTCAAAAGGCATGCCCCAACCAGCTTCAGGATATGCCTTGACCTGCTTTTGAGACATGGTCGAGTCGCCAATGAGATATACCGTAATCGCTTTTTCTGCCGGTGAGGTAAAAGACATAAATACTACAGTGAACAATAGCCACTTAAACTTCTGAACTTTTCTAATCATATCTAACTACAATCTTGTTTGTACTAAACTATTTAAGTAAACCTCGATATTGCTAAATTCTCTGGAAACTTTAAACTCACTTCCGTCTTTTGGATTCTCCGCATCCAATCCATTGCCCTTTTCCCAGTTATCGGGTATACCATCCCCATCAGAGTCTTTTGGTGCTTCGCAAGACTTTAGTTCAGGCCAGCCACCAACATCAATTTGAGAATCAATGATGCCGGTTTTTCTCTTTCCTATATCTGATTTACCTGACTTTATCCCTTCAATAAGTCTCCTATCAACAGCGTCGCGCCTAAGTGACGAGCCGCCATACTGCAGCACCGCCATGTAAGCATCGCGGGCACTGATCTCTTTCAATCCCACGGTTTTGAATGGTGTAGTTGCTCTTGCTGAGTCTGGACTATCGCACTGCACTCCTCCTGCCCAGTTATCATTGGAAACCTGAACATTATTCTCAATCACGTTTCCGGCTACGTAAAATTTTCCGTAAGGTGCCGATGGATTAAGAAGTCTACCCAATTTGCTCTCAGGCGTTGCGGGACCTGGCTTATAATAGTTATTTACTACATTATACTTGCCCTTTTCCCCACCGTAGATATTGTTGATCTCCCAATTAAAGATAACGTTGTTTCGAAAATCAACCAATTCAAGCTCTGAATTGGGAGTTGAAGATGATCCGCTGAATCTGGGCATACGGCTGTGATGACTAGCAATAAGGTTATGATGAAATGTAGCACCCTTACCTCCCCAGATGCCACCGTATCCGTGTTGTCCTTTCTCATGTACAGAGGCATTCAGACTTTCAGAAACAATGCACCACTGAAGAGTAAAATCAGAATTGTTGTAAAACGAAGCACACTCATCTGTGGCCCAGCTTATCGAGCAGTGGTCAATTATCACATTCTTCGCTCCTTTTGTTCCACCCAAAGCATCACCTTGCACACCCTTTTCATCTCCCATCCTGAAACGCATGAAGCGGACAATTACATTATTCGCTTTTATAGAAACAGGATAATTTTTGGTACAAATTCCATCACCGGGTGCTGACTGACCTGCAATGGTCAGATCTCCATTATTCACATCAAGCGGGCTTTCCAGAGGAATTGTTCCGGAGACTTCGAAAATAATGATCCTCGGACCTTTAGACTGGATTGCTTTTCTCAACGATCCTTCGCCAGAGTCATGCAGGTTAGTCACCTTCAGTATCTTACCCCCGCGTCCACCGGTTGTAAACTTACCGAAGCCCTCCGCTCCCGGGAATGCCAGGGTTTGTCCGAAACCACTTTCTGCAAAGAAAATTCCAACACAAACCAGAATGAGGATTCGCACTATAGTTCTTTTCATAATTTTTAGTATGCTGGCTATCGGTTAGGATAAGCTATTTAAAATAGCAGGTTTTATAAATTTATTGGTATTGTCCTGCAATATAAGAACAGCCTCACTTAATAATCAGAATCTGCATCCTTATTTTTGTGCAATCGTTCCCGACTGGAGTTCGAGAACGAAGAGTCAGCCAATTATTGGCTATCATGTTTGTTGCATCTCAAATGAACTGATTTTATTAAGTATCTTAGCTTTATAATATCATTGTCCTAATCGGGTAAAAAATGAGATTTAATACAGTAACAATTAAGGACATAGCTAAAGCCCTCGGCCTTTCAACATCAACCGTTTCACGGGCCCTGCGCGGAGGTTATGAGATAAGTGAGGAAACTAAAAAGACTGTAACTGCATATGCAGAGAAGATTAATTATCGCCCCAACCCAATTGCACTTAGTCTGAAAGAACGCCGTAGCTATTCCATAGGAATCGTTGTTTGTGAAATTGCCAACAATTTTTTTTCTCAGGCGATAAATGGGATGGAATCGGTGGCATATACAGCCGGATATAATGTAACGATCACCCAAAGTCACGAGCGCTTTGATCGTGAAGTGCTGAATGTCGAACACCTAGCATCTCGCTCCGTAGACGGTTTATTGATTTCCCTTTCATCAGAGAGTGCCGACGTTTCTTATCTCAAAGACCTTCATCAGAAGGGCTTACCTATCGTCCTCTTTGACAGGGTAACTTCGGAAATAGATACCCATAAAGTAATTGCCGACAATTTTAAAGGTGCTTATGACGCTACGGACTATCTTATCAAACTAGGTCATAAAAGAATCGCACATTTTACGAGTTCTGCGCATTTATCGGTTACTGGAGAGAGACTCGAGGGGTACAAAGCCGCATTGCTAGACCATAACATCCCTTTCAACGAGAACTATGTAAAGTTCTGCGGCCACGGTGGAATCAATCAGGAAGAAATAGATGACGCTACCAAAGAATTGTTGGCGCTCAACGATAGACCAGATGCCATATTTATTGCGCAGGATAAGTTAAGCACTGGATGTCTCCATGCTATAAAAAAAATTGCTCCCGATTACTTTTCAGGAATTAAGATCGCAGGGTTCACCAATTCAAATGTGGTCGATCTCTTTAATCCACCAATCACAGCTGTCAGACAGCCCGCCTTTGAGATGGGGCAAGCAGCGATGGAGCTCTTGATCCACCTGATTGAAAGTAAAAAGCCGGTCACCGAATTTGAAACGAGGGTCCTGCAGACTGAGCTGATTGTAAACAGCTTTAAGTATTAAAACTTTGTACAGCCCGTTCATCGATTATTTAAGGCCATTAGTCTAATTAATTTTAAATACTAGAAAAGATAGTGTTGATTTGATTTAAGTATTAGAAACATGGAAACCAAATCAACCACTATCTCGCCATTTATTATGTTATTGATACCAGCTCTGCTTGCCATGCTGGTTACTTTCGGTCAAACTGGAGAAAGCCGTACAAAAGAAGCAAATACCTTCAGCTTCCTCAGTGTACCTGCTTTTAAAGGGCTGCTGGATGCCAGTGTAAACTGCCGTCTGTGGTAGATCACTAGAGATCAATACTCTGATGCTGTTCAGGGATTGACACGTTTTTAAATCCGATATCCCTTAGCTTACCTGCAAACACCCGCTGTACCTGGTCCTCTCCATGTACTAGAAAGATCCGCTTTACTTGCTCAGGATCCTGACATGACAAGAATTTAAGCAGATCATCGCTGTCTCCGTGCGCACTCATGGATCTGATCACGCGGACTTCAGATCTGACATCATACTCGTCACCAAAAATCTCTACAACCTTCTTCCCCGCCATTAAATGGCCCCCCAGCGACCTCGGTTCGCAATACCCTACAATCAGGATCGTATTCCTATCGTTCAAAATACTGTTCTTAATATGATGCTTAACCCGCCCTGCCTCAGCCATTCCGGAAGAAGATATGATCACACAAGGACGTGGATCTTCATTTAACGCAATTGATTCTTCTAATGATTGTATAAACTTCAGGCCTTTAAATTGAAATACATCCTCATCGTACTTTAAAATTTGTTGTACCCGACTATTGTATACTTCCGTGTGCTCTTTCAAAACCATCGTAGCCTTTTCTGATAATGGGCTATCCACATAGAATGGCACATCCGGAAGGATTCCCTTCAGCTCAAGGGCATTCAAGGCAAACAACAATTCCTGCGTTCTGCCTACGCTAAAAGCCGGAATGATAACCTTCCCGCCTTTAAGTACACAAGTTTGATGAATGATCTCGTACAACTGACGCTCAATTGGGTCCAGATCCTTGTGATACGAGTCGCCATATGTCGATTCAAGAATAATATAATCCGCCTGAGAAAACGTTTGCGGATTCTTAAGCAGCATATCCCCGTATCTTCCAACATCACCACTAAAAGTGAGTTGTGTAATTTTTCCGTCTTCAAGTAACGATAGATGGACGGCCGCACTTCCAACAATGTGTCCTGCGTCAGTAAAACATAACGTTATGCGAGGGTCAATCTCGAAATCCTCGTTGTAGTCTACAATTTTAAAGAGACGCATTGCTTCAACAACATCCTCCTCAGTATAAAGTGGCTTTATGGGTGCCATGCCACGTTTTTCCCTCCTTCGGTTCATGTAAGCGGCATCATTTTGCTGAATACCCGCCGAGTCATTAAGCAAAACCCGGGTCAAATCCATTGTAGGAGCGGTAGAAAAGATCGTTCCTTTGAAACCTTCAGCCACCATTCGTGGTATTAATCCGCAATGATCGATATGTGCATGTGATAAAACCAGGTAATCAATTTTGGCAGGATTAAAGCCGAAATGTCCGTTAAGCTCCTCCGTATCTTCACCAAGGCCCTGAAACATCCCGCAGTCGAGCAATATCTGCGTCCCGTTTATAAGTTTTATGAGATGCTTGCTGCCTGTAACAGTGCCAGCTCCACCGTGAAAAGTTATCGTCATGTATGTGATTTAAAATTTCACAGACAACAAGAGACAAAAACATATGTTCTGTCAGCCTCAAAATAAAAAAGCCCAGTGCTTTCGCTACTGGGCCTTTCTCACAATATCTCCTTGCCTCGTGGCACAAAAATAATTAATTAATTTCTTCTTCTTTAAAAAACTTAGCGTTATAAAAATCGCGTCGCATTCTATTGATGTTTGTTAAAGAAATTTCCTTCGGACATTCTATTTCACAAGCTCCTGTATTCGTACAGTTACCAAAGCCTTCTTCATCCATTTGCGCAACCATTGCCTGAACCCTACGGTAGCGCTCTGGCTGTCCCTGAGGTAGCAATGCGAGCTGAGAAATCTTCGCAGATACAAATAATGAAGCTGACGCATTCTTACATGCAGCCACACATGCCCCGCACTGAATACATGTAGCTGAGTTGAACGCTTCATCAGCAATCACCTTTGGAATAGCTATTTCATTTGCATCTGGAACACCTCCTGTATTTACAGAAACGTAGCCTCCAGCCTGCTGAATGCGATCAAAAGCTGATCTATCTACTGCCAGATCTTTAATTACCGGAAACGCAGTAGCTCTCCACGGCTCGATCGTGATCGTTTCACCATCATGAAAGCTACGCATATGCAGCTGACAGGTAGTGATCGCACGCTTAGGGCCATGTGGTCGTCCATTGATATATAGGGAACACATTCCGCAAATACCTTCACGGCAATCGTGATCGAAATGGATAGGATCTTCTTTCTTTTTTACTAAACGCTCATTTACAACATCGAGCATTTCCAGAAACGACATATCAGGAGATATATCGTCTGCTTTATATGTTACAAATTTCCCCTTTTCTGTAGCATTTTTCTGTCTCCAGACCTTAAGGGTTAAATTCATGTTTCCACTCATGGCTTCTCTAGATTTCTTTTAAACTATTTATAACTACGTTGGGTCAGCTTCACATTCTCAAATACCAGCTCCTCTTTATGCAGCTCAGAAGCGACATTGTCACCTTTGAACTCCCAGGCAGCTACATATGCAAAGTTCTCATCGTCACGTTTTGCCTCTCCTTCTTCAGTCTGGCTTTCTTCCCTGAAATGTCCACCGCAAGACTCTTTACGATTTAGAGCATCATCAACCATAAGTTCACCTAACTCTATAAAGTCCGCAACTCTTCCCGCCTTCTCCAAAGACATGTTCATCTCTTCATTCTCTCCCAACACAATAGCGTTTTTCCAGAAGTCAGCCTTCAGTTCCTGAATCAGTCCTTTTGCTTTCTTAAGTCCCTCCTCATTACGAGCCATCCCACAGTACTCCCACATGATCAAACCTAAGTCTCTGTGATACTCGTCAAGCGTCTTGGTTCCTTTCATTGACAGGAAAGTATTGATCTGATCTTCAACATTTTTCTTCGCTTCTGCAAAAGCAGGATGTGAAGTATCAACCGGAGCAGGTCCGGTGGTAGCAAGGTAATCTCCTAAAGTATATGGAATCACGAAATACCCATCAGCTAAGCCCTGCATCAGTGCTGATGCACCTAATCTGTTTGCACCATGGTCAGAGAAATTACACTCACCCAAAGCATAAAGCCCCGGTATAGTAGTCATCAGGTTATAGTCAACCCATAGTCCGCCCATCGTATAATGTACCGCAGGATAGATACGCATCGGCATCTCGTAAGGATTCTCGTTAGTGATCTGGTAGTACATATCGAAGAGGTTACCATACTTCGCCTCTACTGCACTTTTCCCAAGGCGGCCTATTGCCTCCCCAAAATCCAGATAAACGGATTTACCGGTGGCACCTACTCCTCGACCATCATCACATGCTTCTTTAGCGTTACGAGACGCCACATCTCTTGGAACCAGGTTACCGAAAGAAGGGTATTTTCTTTCGAGGAAATAATCACGATCCTCTTCCTTGATATCTTGTGGCTTAAGCTGTCCTTTACGAACGCGTTCTGCCATCTCCTGCGTTTTTGGCACCCATACACGACCATCGTTCCGAAGCGACTCAGACATCAGTGTCAGTTTCGATTGATGATCTCCAGTTACCGGAATACAAGTAGGATGAATTTGGGTATAGCATGGATTCGCGAAGAGCGCACCCTTCTTATATGCTCTCCAGATTGCTGTGGTATTGCTACCCATTGCATTAGTCGATAGATAAAATACGTTACCATAACCACCTGTGCAAAGAAGTACTGCATGGCCTGCGAATGATTCTATTTTGCCTGTCAGCAGATCCCGGGTGATAATCCCTTTTGCCTTACCATCGACAGTAACCAGATCAAGCATTTCATGACGGTTATACATTTCGACCTTTCCAGCATTGATCTGACGATTCAAAGCAGAGAATGCACCTAGCAATAACTGCTGTCCGGTTTGGCCCCTCGCATAGAATGTACGCGATACCTGCGCACCTCCAAATGAACGGTTATCAAGTAAACCACCATATTCACGTGCGAAAGGAACACCTTGTGCAACACACTGGTCGATAATGTTCACAGACTCTTCGGCTAAACGATGAACGTTCGCTTCACGTGCCCGATAGTCGCCACCTTTTATAGTATCGTAAAACAGACGGTAAACACTATCACCGTCGTTCTGGTAATTCTTAGCAGCATTAATGCCACCCTGCGCCGCAATTGAGTGCGCCCGTCTCGGGCTATCCTGAAAGCAAAATGCTTTTACGTTATATCCGAGCTCCGCTAATGTAGCTGCAGCCGACGCACCAGCTAACCCTGAGCCTACAACAATGACGGTATATTTTCTTTTATTGGCCGGATTAACCAGCTTAAGATTGAATTTATGTTTGGTCCACTTTTCAGCTAACGGACCCTGAGGAGTTTTTGAATCTAATATCATTTCAAAATTATATTTATCCCCGTAGGGAAGGATTCATCTTAGTGAGCGAAATACATGTAAATCGGCATTAACGCAAATACCGCAGGAATGATTATACTAAATACCCACAAACCAACAAAATCGATTATCGGCTTATACTTTACGTGATCAAAACCAAGTGTCTGGAAGCCGCTTTGAAATCCATGGTACAAATGGAACCCAAGAACGATCATGGAAATGACATACAGTATCACATACCATTCTTGTTGAAATGCTTCCTGAACAACACGGTAAAGATCCTTCGCTACCATCACTTCTGTCTGGTTCTGCACGTCAACGAACTTCGTATGCACTAAAGGATTCCCGTCAAAAGGAAGCTGCGTTACACGAACAACCTCAGGGTTCTGCAGGCTCATTTCATACTGTACGTATGGAAGACCTCCCCAATGGTATTCTGCCCAGAATGTCTTCATGTGTATAACGATAAACACCAGGATCACTGTACCCAAAATTCCCATATTGCGTGAACTCCACGTACTGTTAGCTGCTCCGTTAACCTGCGCATATCCAACAGGTCTCGCTTTTTTATTGCGCATCGTTATAATAACAGCGTACACCGCATGAAGTATGATCGAAAGATACAATACATACGACACAATTTTGATCGGCAGGAAATGAGTCATAAAGTACGAATACTCATTAAACGCCTTTCCTCCATCATCATTGAAGAGCTGAAGATTACCAATAAGATGGATCACGAGAAACAGGCTAAGAAATAAACCTGTCAATCCCATTATTAACTTCCTCCCCAGGGTAGAAGAGAAACCTTTACTTAAACTGCCCATTTCCTTTCTTGAATTTTATGTAGAAGTGCAAAAGTATTTAATACTAAGACAATAATATAACGTATTTCATTAATAAACGGCTTATTTACCTAATTTAGAAACAATCTAAGCATTAAGATGAAGTACCTTGTTGCCTAATACACCGAAGATGTCTACCGAGTCCTCAGCTTGCAGGCAGTACTTACCTGTGAACCTGCCGAAGGCGGGCATGATAGCCTGATATCTCTTAAAATAGAAACAAGATAGTACTGTAGATTGTCGTCCCGCACCTCTCAGCTTTATGGCAGGGTGAATATGCCCGCTTATGCAATAGAAATCACCTGAGCAGTCGCTTTCTTCCGGCTCGTGAGTAAACTTGAATGGAGATAGTACAAGCTTGTCATAAACTTTGAAACCGGCATTGATATAGTAGTCCGGATGAAGTATATCATGATTTCCTTTAATCAGTACCATATGTACCTTTGGAAACAACTCGCTCCAGAGCACCAGCCAGTTCCAGTCGTTATTATGTTCACTGTGAAATAGGTCACCTAGAAATATGATTTGTTCAGGCTTATACCTGTCGATCAGGTCTGAAAGAACTGAAAGTTCCTCCTGTTCAAGCAATTTAGGAATTGCGATTCCTGCTTTTCTAAAATGTCCAACTTTACCGATATGTAGATCGGATACAATAAGTGTTTTTTGTTCTGCCCAAAATATTGCCTTTTCCGGAAGGAGTAAGAGACGCTGACCCTGCAGCTCCCACTCCACAACCCTTTCCTCCATATCCAAAAATACAAAAACGCACGAAATACGCGCACAAAAAAGCCCGGTAGTACTGAAACTACCGGGCTGATTATAAAATTTGGCACCGACCTACTCTCCCACATGTTACTGCAGTACCATCGGCTCTGGCGGGCTTAACTTCTCTGTTCGGAA
>Ga0160433_100076_pt1 | contig 103716 bp, 87 predicted proteins | sample HID1972K_E0MG_FD_108235 | JGI IMG/M metagenome (GOLD analysis project Ga0160433, IMG submission 108235) | Enriched pill bug-associated microbial communities from UW Madison campus, WI, USA - HID1972K_E0 MG | ecosystem: Host-associated > Arthropoda: Insects > Digestive system > Unclassified ...
CATGAGTGTACTTGTAAACAAAGATTCAAAAGTTATCGTTCAAGGTTTTACCGGGAACGAAGGCACCTATCATGCATCACAAATGATTGAGTATGGAACTCAGGTTGTAGGTGGTGTAACACCTGGAAAAGGTGGTCAAACACATTTAGATCGGCCTGTATTCAATACTGTTCATGATGCGGTTGATAAAACAGGAGCCAATGTATCCATTATATTCGTTCCTCCTGCTTTTGCTGCTGATGCAATTATGGAAGCTGCAAGTGCAGGTATAGCAGTAATTGTTTGTATTACAGAGGGCATTCCAACAAAGGATATGATTCAGGTGAAATCATATTTAAGTGATAAAAATTCTCGTTTAATCGGACCGAACTGTCCGGGAGTTATAACTGCTGATGAAGCCAAGATTGGTATCATGCCAGGCTTTATATTTAGAAAAGGAAAAGTAGGTGTAGTTTCGAAATCAGGAACTTTAACATATGAGGCCGTTGATCAAACCGTAAAAGCTGGATTAGGTATTAGTACAGCTATCGGAATTGGTGGAGATCCAATAATTGGTACCACTACAAAAGAAGCTGTAGAGTTGCTTATGAACGATCCGGAAACCGAAGGTATTATTATGATCGGTGAAATTGGTGGAGGAATGGAAGCTGAAGCTGCTAAGTGGATTCAGGAAAATGGAACGAAACCGGTTGTAGGATTCATTGCCGGACAAACAGCTCCTGCTGGACGTCGTATGGGGCATGCTGGTGCTATTGTAGGAGGTGCAGATGATACAGCCGCCGCAAAAATGAAAATCATGAGTGAATGCGGTATCCGTGTTGTTGAGTCTCCTGCAGAAATAGGAAAAGCAATGGCCGAAGAATTAAGCAGACTTGTAAAATAAGTTACAATATTTTTACAATAAAAAAATGCCTGATGAAAATAACGTCAGGCATTTTTCGTATATTGTTATATATCTCACTGATCATTATAGATTATAGATAGATGATATTTTCAATTTACTTAACTAATAAATGAAACGTTTAATTCAATTAAGTTTAATAGGCATAAGTTTCTTCTTTATTATAAGTGCATGCGGCTATACAACAGCTAAAGTTGCTCCAAAGGAAGAACTCAATGAAAGTTTAATAAAAAATAATACTAGAAAAATGGATACTACACATTATAATAAATTAACAGATGAAGAAAAATATGTAATTCTTCAAAAAGGTACAGAACGACCTTTTACAGGTGATTTACTAGAGAATACTGCTAGAGGAACTTATACATGTAAACAGTGTAATGCACCCCTATATAGATCTGAAGATAAGTTCGAAAGCGAATGCGGATGGCCAAGTTTTGATGACGAGATCGCCGGTGCAGTAAAGCATATACCAGATGCAGACGGTGTACGTACTGAGATTGTATGTGCGAAATGTGGAGGTCATTTAGGCCATGTGTTTATCGGAGAGCATTTTACAGATAAAAATACCCGTCATTGTGTGAATTCAGTATCAATGAACTTTGTACCCGAATCAGTGATGTAAAATACATTTACCAAAAGCATAACATTTTATTTTTTACAGAATTCCGTACTTTTAGAAATCTACAAAGTACGGAATTCTGTTTTTTAGCGTTTTGTTTTAATTGTAATGGATTAAATAATTTTGTTTTGAGATATACACTTTTCTGTTTTATAATAAGCCTTTTCGTTTTTAATAACTCTTTTGCCCAAGAAAAACTTACATCTTTTGTTAATCCAATAATTGGAACCGATGGACAAGGTTATACCTTTCCTGGAGTGACGGTGCCTTTTGGAATGGTACAATTAAGTCCGGATAATGGACAAATAACAGGCTCGCCGAGTGGCTATCTTTACAATAATACCGAAATTGCCGGATTCAGCCATATGCATTTGAGTGGTACCAATATCAGTGATTGGCTTGATATATCTGTGATGCCCCTGCTTAATCCATTAAAAAATCCGGATACCATATTTAAAGCAGCAAGCTTTTCTCATCAAAACGAACAAGCTTCACCAGGTTATTATGCAGTCAAATTGGATAATGGAATTCAGGTAGAATTAACTGCAACAGAGCGTGTCGGTTATCATCGTTATACATTTCCTGCACAAGCCGATCCTTCTATCCGTTTTGACCTGGGCTTTCATAAAGATCCTGACATACCAACGGAAACATTCATTAAAAGGATAAATGATTCAACACTTGTTGGCTATCGGTACTCGAAGGGATGGGCAAGTAAACAACGGGTATATTTTGCGGCAAAAACCTCTGAACCTGTAAAAGAATTCTACTTAAAGACGGAAATAAATATAGAGTTGGGCGATGTTAATATCGGTTTGGAATCAGACGAAGAAGGAGAGGGTGTTATCTCTCAACTAATCTTTGACCATACAGAAGCACCTAAAATTATTGAATTAAAAGTGGCGCTTTCTATGACAAGCATGGATAAAGCGTTGCTGGCCTTAAATGAAATACCTGAATGGAATTTTAATGCAATAAAAGAGCAGGCTGATTTAAAATGGGAGAGGGAGCTTGAAAAAGTAAAAATAACAAGCAACGACTTACAGTTAAAGCATATTTTCTATACAGCCTTATATCATACAGCACTTGCTCCTGCTTTATATTCAGATGCGGATGGAGAGTATAAAAATGCTCTGAACGAAACACATCGTATGGCAAATGGAGAGATGAGGTATACTGCCTTCCAATTAGAGGATGCATACAGTGCGTTAAATCCACTATTTACAATAACACAGCCAATACGTTATACAGCGATGTTAAATAGTCTTCTGGCCTTCTATGATGAAAATGGATCATTGCCGGTCTGGGATTTGAGTACAGCAGAGATTGACACGAGTGGTGTCAATCCGGCCATACCGGTTTTAAGTGATGCAATTCTAAAAGATTGGCCGGGAATTGATGTGCAGAAAGCTTATGAGGCTATGCGTGAAATTGCCTTTCAAGGTAGAGATCCCTTAAAGCATACTTTACAGTATGCGTATTATGATTGGTGCTTAGCAGCTGTTGCAAAGAAATTAGGTAGACTAAGCGATTATGCAATCCTTTCTGAAAGGGCACTTGCTTATAAAAAAGGAAATGCATGGCAAAACTCATTCTTTGTACCCTATGATATCCGCGGACTTGAATCTCTTTATGAGAAAGGTGCTTTGGAAACCAAGCTTGACTCTTTGTTTTCACGTTCTCCAATAGAAATGCAAGGGAAAGACTTTTATTATACTCCCTATATTTATAACTATCTGGGTAAACCCTGGAAGACTCAGAATCAAGTGCGTCAACTATTTAATTCTATGTATCAGGATGCGCCCAATGGATATTTACATGGTTTAAGTTCTGCACAAATAAATGCGTGGGCAATCTGGAATACCATAGGATTTTATCCTGTAAATCCGGTAGGGGGAGATTTTATGATTGGAAGTCCTTTAGTAGATGCTGCCACATTGCAATTAAAGGGTGGTGCACTATTGGAGATCGAAGTATTAAACAACAGTGTTGCAAATAAATACGTGCAATCCGTTAAGCTAAATGGCTTGATCTATAAAAAAAGCTATTTTTCTTACGATGATCTCCTTCATGGGGGTAAAATAATATTCCAGATGGGACCTGAAGTCAATCTCGAATGGGGTTCGGATGAATCATGGTTACCTGCCAATATTTCACAAACTGTAAATACCAACTCTGCTAAAGATGCTGCGCGAAAAGATATTTTCTCAAGTATTTCAGAATTCTTTAATAATCTGTTTAAATAGACGAACTTGTTTAATTGATAAGGAAGCTAAACGACTGTTGTTAATAGTGGCAACTCTTCAATGAATTGATACATTTCATTTTCGAAATCAACTTTGCAATAATAATGAGTTAACCCATTACTTACTAACAATAAAGGGATTTTATGAACGAAGTTATAGCGCGCAATCTGGTCAAAAACTGCTTGCGTTATTTTTATATCCGGTGCTTTAAATTCAGCAATTAATATTCGTTTTCCGGCTGTATTAAATACGATCAAATCAGTCCTTTTCTGCAAATTGTTTAACTTTAGTCCTCCTTCCGATTGGATCAGTCCTTTTGAAACTCCTTTCTGATTAATTAAATGCTGTATCCAATGCTGTCGTACCCATTCTTCCGGAGTAACAAGAAGGTATTTTTTTCGTAGTTCATCGAAAATATAAACTTTCTCGTTTCTCCTTCGTAGCTGGAAAGGGTAGGGCGGCAGATTTAACGGAGTTCCTTTAAACATCTTTCAAAAATATGCTTAATTTTGAAAGATTCCATAGATAAGAAATCAACATTCGATTATTGACCATATGACTTTTCAACAGCTAATAACCGACTTAAAAAACCGGAAATTCAGTCCCATTTATCTTTTGAATGGTGAGGAACCTTATTACATTGATGCTGTAAGTAATTATATTGAAAAGTACATTCTTTCAGAAGCAGAGAAAGGCTTTAATCAAACTATTTTGTATGGGAAGGAGACTGATTTTATAACTATCGTGAATAACGCTAAGCGTTATCCGATGATGGCAGAAAATCAGGTGGTTCTGGTCAAAGAAGCACAGAACTTAGACTGGAATAAAGACAGTGTTGAAATATTGCAGGCTTATCTGGAGAATCCTTTGCACAGCACAATCTTAGTATTATGTTATAAATATGCAAAGTTTGATAAGCGGAAGAAAATTTATAAGATAATGGATACCAAAGGGGTTATCCTGGAATCGAATAAGATTTATGATAATAAGGTAGCCAGTTGGATCACAGACTATACAGAAAATGCCGGACGTAAGATCCACCCTGCTGCTGCATCTTTAATGGCGGAATATCTCGGCACAGACTTGTCAAAATTGGTCAATGAACTGGATAAGATATTTTTGAACGTTCCTCAAAGCCGTGAAATAAATAATGAGGATATCCAGAACAACATTGGTATTTCTAAAGATTTCAATGTATTTGAGCTGAATAAAGCACTTGCATATAAAGATGTGCTAAAAGCAAACCAAATTGTCGACTATTTTACTGCTAATCCACGTTCTAACCCTGCACCAGTAATATTAGGTGCTCTGGGAACCTACTTTATAAAGGTATTAAAATGTCATTATGCAGATGATAAAAGCAAGGTTGGAATCTCTAAGTTAATCGGAGTGCATTCCTTCTTTGTAGATGAATATTTAGTCGCTGGCCGTAATTATAACAAATGGAAAACTTTCCAGGTTATCACCCTTTTGCGTGAGTATGACCTGAAATCAAAAGGCGTTGATACAGCGAACAATGATATAGGCCCCTTATTAAAGGAACTCGTCTACAAAATCTTACACTGATTTATACTTCCAGTATGTAAAAAGGAAAATCTTTATTCACTACATTTAATACCGGTAGTGCAACATTAAATACTTTAACTCCCCCGGAAGTTACACCTTGAAATTTTCCAGCATGGGCATGACCGTGAAAGGCTGCGAACACTTTTCTTCGATGCAAGGGCTCCACTAGCCTTGATGAACCTAGAAATGGATAGATCTGCTCAGATTCGCCAATAACAGTTTCTTTGATTGGTGAATAATGTAATAATACAATTTTAGGTATATCGGGAAATTCTTGCTCTAATCTTGCTAAGGCACGATCAAGCTTTAAAGATTCGTCCACTGCTTCTTGTACAAAAGCTTTCATTCCATCTTCACCAAACATAGATAACATATGATTATCAAATCCTCCTCCAAAACCTTTTACACCCGCAAAGCCAATATTTTCTATAATGACAGATTCTCCCTCTAATATCGTTACTTTATTTTCCTGAAGAATTTGCCGGATAAGCTTTTGCCTTCCTTTTTCAAAGTCATGATTTCCAAGAACGGCAAGGACAGGAATATTGCACGCTTTTAATTCTTCTGCCAATACCTGCGCTTCTTCTTCATCGCCGGAATCGGTTAAATCGCCACATATTAATAATACGTCAGCTTTTTTTGAAATCTCTGTAAAATTATCTGTCCATTTTCCCTTATCAGTAACCCTCATATGGAGATCTCCTATGGCTGCTATTTTTATTTTAGTTTTAGTCATTTTAGATTGTGGTTATTGTACTGCTCTTATAATTCCATTCTTTAATATCAACTTCATATTGAGTTTGGTCAATGAGAGGGCCTCTGCAAACTTTTTCAACAGGTGATGGTAAATCGTATTGTTCATTTGCACGTCGCATGAGTTCATCAAATAACCACTTCGGAATGATTTCTCGATAGTCTGCCGGATAAACAAATTGAAAAGTTAATATTTGAGAAAGTAAAAGGTGCCAGTGTTGGTCTAATCTTCTTAAAAGTAAATGCCAATCCAGATGTTTGCCGTATTTTAACAGGGTGTGATTAATGTCTGCATTATCATTTCGTTCCCGGTTTTGTACATATATCTTACACCAGATCAGCTCTTCCGGAGGTATAAATTTAACAGGAATGCCTATAAACTCTCCAATAGAAGCCCGTTCGTACCAAGAATCATCTACCGTACAAATATTATTTACCGTATCAAATATAATGTCAATGAAATAATCCCCTTTATATACTTTTGCTAACCATCTAACGTCGGTCACTTCAGTTTTATAGCCATGTTCTGCAAAGTGCTTGAGTATTTTAGGGAATTCGTTTGATTTACAAAAGATATCCAGATCTTTCGTATTCCTGAAAATTCCAGTATAATTAAACATCGCAAAAGCGCCGCCTAACATGAAATCAGATTCGCTGCTATTAAGTAATTCAAGCGCTTCCTTAAAAAATGCATTTGAGATATCCTTTTGTTCTTGAGTTTCGATCATAATAATTAACTTATATAGATAACATCGATAGTAGATGAATTGTTAAATATTTTTTAAGATATCCTTTCAAAAGCATATTTATCTTTGATTTTTTGGTTGAAATAAACACCCTTTGATTTTGATTTTTTCATTTCTTCATAGATATTACTAGGTACATCAGAGTAGCTATATCTCACTCCGGAAACAAAACAAATTTCTAACTTCGAGTTGTTTTTGTCATAATAAAAAGAAGCAATTACAGATGAAGGCACAATGATTTTTATTAAATTGTTTTTACCACACACATCCATACAACACTATGTAAACTTTTTTGTTTATGAGGAAACGATTGTACTATGATGGGAAAACTACAACATTCAGTATACGCATTACTTTTTATCTCTTTAATTATTAGTATATTATATATTTCGCGTGCATTTCTAATTCCGTTAACATTAGCAGGTATTCTAGCCATGTTGTTTGTTCGTTTATGTGATAAGCTAGAAAGAAATGGAATAAGTCGCGCGCTTTCTGCACTCATTGCAGTAATTTTATTACTAGCTGGAATTAGCATTATTGTCTTCCTTCTTACATGGCAGCTTAATGATTTAACAGAGAATATAGAAGGAATGAAACAACGCAGTATGTCGCTCCTTCAAAGTTTAAAAGAATGGATCAATGAGACTTTGGGAATATCTTCAAAACAACAAGAAGAAATAATAAAAGAGCAAGGAAGTAATTCTGAAGGAACGGGAAATATGCTGGCTGGTTTTGCATCAGGTATTCTTGGAGCTTTAGTTAATACCGTATTAATAATAGTATATATCTACTTGTTTTTGTATTACCGCTCACGTATTAAAAGATTTATATTAAAGCTTATACCCTTAAATCAAGAAGCAAAAACTAAGAAAGTTATTCAGCAGGCTACCCGGGTTTCTCAACAATATCTGAGTGGATTGGCTCTAATGATCCTTGTTTTATGGATAATGTATGGCATCGGCTTCACCCTTATAGGTGTAGAGAATGCCCTGTTTTTTGCGATTCTTTGTGGCATATTGGAAATTGTTCCCTTTGTAGGCAACATAACCGGTACTTCTATAACTGTCCTTGCAGTTATAGCTCAAGGCGGCCAAACAGATCAGATTATTGGGGTTGTTATTGTGTATTTAATTGTTCAATTTCTTCAGACCTATTTATTAGAACCATTAATTGTTGGTGAACAGGTAAATATAAATCCGCTCTTCACTATTATGGTGTTAGTAGGAGGAGAATTAGTTTGGGGTATTGCAGGAATGGTATTAGCTATTCCTTTGCTTGGCATTGTTAAAATAATTTGCGATAACATTCCAGCCTTAAAGCCCTACGGTTATCTGATAGGTACAGATAAAAAGCAGAAAACGAATCTTATTGAGAAATTAAAAAATAGTTTTACGAAATGATTGAAGTATTATCTTGTTTTATCTACTAATCCTTCAATCAAGCTTTTCCATTGAGAGAAAGATAATCCAAATTTAGCAGCTAAGCCTACAATTATATTTCGAAGTTTATCCGTAAGCTTAGTTGCTTCTTCATTTATTAACTCATTTCTGCCATGATATTCTGCTCTTACTTTTAAGTTCTGCCGCATAACTAATAATGTAGAGGTCGCCATACTTTTAAAAAAATGTGCTATTTCGTCATTATCTTCTTCCGGATTTGAAGTTGGTCGTAATGTTATTGAGCAAAGTTCATCGTCCTTATCTTTATTTCTTTCTTCTGTTATTTTTTCAACTTTGACCCAATCAAAACCATTCCCAGATGCGTTTCCCGGGCCGGGTATATCAATGCGGATCAAATCATTTTCCTTCATTTCACGTATTAATTCTCGTCCCAGATCATCTGTTAATACAAATGTGGCAGCTGGTATTTTAGCAATATCATACCATTCAAAAGACCGTAATAATCGTTTTCTTACGATGTTAAAGAATTCCTTTGATTTCTGGTCAGTATCAAATAAAGTTTCAGCATGAAGGTCTAATTGCTTTCCTGCATATTGTGGTGGGGTTGGATCTTTCATTATAGGTGAATGTTGTCTTCAATAAAATAACACTAAAAATTGCTGATAGTTTTCTGTATATTTTTTAACAATAATTAGGATAATGTTATGCTATGATTAATTAATACAAACATATCATGGTGAAAATCGTTGTCAAAATAATGGCGAATCTTAAAACTAAATTATTTAATCTCTTTCATGTATAAAATAGCTGTTTTTAGAGCGCTTTATCTGGGCGATTTTTTATGCTCTGTACCTGCATTACGTACTTTACGAAAAGCTTTTCCAGATGCTGAGATCAGTTTGATAGGTCTTAAAGAAATGCAAGATCTAGCTAAGCGTTATAATAAGTATATTGATAATTTTATTTCTTTTCCTGGTTATCCATTACTTACTGACAGTCCATTTGATCCTGAGAAATTTGAGACATTTCTTGAGGCAATCAGAAATAAAGAATTCGATCTAATACTGCAAATGCAAGGTAATGGAAGCATTATAAATAATTTATTAAAAGCATTCAATGCAAAAAGAATTGTTGGATTTTGTCAAACTAAGAAAGAAGAAAATAAAAACTTTCTGTTATACCCTTCAAATCTGCATGAGATAAAAAGACACCTTACTTTATTGAAACATATTGGTATCTCAGCCGATGGTACAAATATTGATTTTCCCATTAATGACGAAGACAGGGATAATTACAAGAAAGCATCTCTTAATATAGATCGTGATTATATTTGCATACATCCGGGTTCTAAGGCAACCTGGAGGCAATGGCCTATTGAACATTTTGCTGCTATTGGCGATTATTTAGGAGAAAAGGGTTTTCAACTTGTGATTACCGGTACCAAGTCAGAAATAGATTTGGCGAATAACTTAGCGGAATTGATGACCCATAAACCAATTATTTCTACCGGCAAATTGAGCTTAGGAGGAACAGCAACCCTCCTGACTGGTGCTTCTTTTTTATTAACGAATTGTACTGGTATATCTCACCTTGCTGCAGCTTTGCAAACTCCAAGCTTGGTTATCAGTATGGATGGTGAACCAAATCGCTGGGCACCTTTAAATAAAGATCTGCATCGAACGATCGATTGGAAAGCTAACCCTGATTATAATGTCGTTTTTAAAGAACTTGAAAGCATTCCTTTAATAGAGTTGCATACTTCTTCAGGAGAAGGATAAGGTTTCTCTTCAAAATAAAGAAGTTGATCAACGTAGCTTATTACTTCATTCTTGCTTTTTAAATTTTCAGGAATACTAAAATCGAGTACAGAATTTACAACATTCCATGGCGTGTGTTGAGGGTTACTTTGAGCATAAAGAACTACCGTAGGTGTTTGTACTGCGGCTGATAAATGAATTGTTCCTGTATTAACAGAAACAACCACCACAGCCTCTTTAAGAACAGCAATAAATTCTTCTAAAGAAAACAAGCCAGCACAGGAAATACAGTTTTTATCCAGAGCTTCCTGAATTTCGTCAATGCGAGGCTTTTCACTTTTAGAACCCGTAAAGACAATTGGAAATCCAAAAATCGCACCAGCCAGTTTTGCAGTTTCAATCCATAGGTTTGCCGGATATTCTCTTTTAGGTTCGCTAACTCCGCAATGGAAAACCATGTATGAACAGTTAGGACTTATTCCTTTTTCATTTAGTTTTCTCTGTGCAGAATTGATCGCACTTTTAGTCAATGGAAGATCGTAGTTTTGATGCGTTGGAATAGCTCCGATTTCTGCAACTAAATCTAAATCGCGTTGCACTTGATGTTTAATAATAGCGTATGGCTCTCTTTCAGGTACCCAATCACTCAGTAAGTGATATGGATTTTCCCGACAATATGCTAAACGCAAAGGAATCTCAGCCAAGTATGCCAGTATAATTGCAGGCATGGGGTTTTGGCTGTAAACCGTGAATATTATACAAGCATCAAAATCCCGTTTTTTAATTTCTTCCGCTAACGCAATGTAATCTGAAGGTGTATCAGCGTTTTCTGATTTTACCCAAGCTGCTTCGCAAACCATTACATCATCAATGCATGGCAGCAGCCTTGCAAGATCAGATGCTTTAGGGGATGTTAGAACTGTAATTTTACACGAAAAAGATTCCTTTAGCGCATTGATAGCCGGACTTGACATCATCAGATCGCCCATGTTATCTACGCGTATACAAAGAATATTTTTGCAATCAGACCAAGCTTTTTTCATCCTGTTTTCACAATCTTTAAGGCAGCATCCTGATTAATCTTGTTAATAATATTGCTGGTAGACAGGTTCTTAACAAAAGGTAAAAAGATTATTTCTGAACCACATTCTTTTAACACTTTCATTTCTGGGATAGGCTTATTTTTATAATCACCTCCTTTTACAAAAATATGTGGACTTATTATTTTAATCAAATCGATAGGAGTATCATTGTTCACATCTCCAAATGAAAAAACATGATCCACACATCCTAATGCCGAAAGCACTTCAATACGATCCAGAAGATTGTTAATAGGACGTTCCGGGCCTTTTAAGCGTTTTATGCTTCCATCGTTATTGATTCCAACAATCAAAATGTCGCCAAGCTTTTTAGCCTGGTTTAAGTAATCAATATGTCCTCGATGCAAAATATCAAAACACCCATTTGTAAATACAATCTTTTTCCCTTGTGAGCGGTAGAGATGGCATATCTCACGTAGGGATGAACCCTTTATTATAGATTTGGTATCCTTGCTAAAAGCTATTTTTAATTCAGATTTAGAACAAAGCGAAGTGTCTTCCTTCTCGATCGCTATTTTTGCTGCTTCAATCGCTATTTCTGCAGAATTATAATGAGTACCATTTGTTAAGAGTGCTAATAGAAATGCCGCAATAAATGAATCTCCAGCCCCGCTAACATAAGGAAGCTTTACAGCTTGAGCTTTGATAGCGAATTCAAATTTATCTTTTGTGAAAAGAACAACTCCATCTTTATCAAGTGTAACTGCAGAGATAAGAGCCTGACAGGTATTGTATAATTCTTTCCCGTACATTTTGACCTGCTGCACTCTATTATTGCAAACTTCTTCCTTATTTATTAGCTCAATAAACTCTTTATAATTTGGTTTTATTAAATTCGGCCTTATATTTTTATACGCTGATAGCTTTTTAGAATCGATAGCTATGAACTTATGTTCTTTTTCAAAAATCCTTTCTAAGGCCTGAATAAAAGATTTAGTTAAGACCCCCTTATTATAGTCCGCGATTAAAACAGCATCGCAATTTTTATAGAGTACTTCTATTTGTTTTATAAGTTTTTCTTCAGTAGAAGAAGAAATAGGGCTATGCGTTCCTTCATCAATACGAATTAAACATTGTTCAGGTGTTGTGATACGAGTCTTAACTAAGGTTGAACGTGTAGGGTCGCTTAATAAATAATTACTTTCTATGCCAGATTTTTTTAATAACCTTAAAGCGCTGTCTCTTCCTTCATCATTTCCTGTCACAGAACAAAAAGATACCTGACATCCAAGAGATCTTAAATTAGCAGCTACATTTGCTGCGCCTCCCAAACAATACTTTTTTTGGTTTACATCCACTACAGGAACAGGTGCTTCGGGAGATATTCGTGTACAGTTTCCAGAAAAATACACATCCAATATTAGATCCCCGATGACTAAAATCTTTTTAAACTTGAATTTTTCAATGAGCGACAAGTAAGTCTTTGCTTGTGTATGTTCCATAATTAGAAGTGTTTAATATATAATCTGCAGCTTCAGCTATGTTACTTGCTATATAGGCCGGTTTTCTGTAATCTCCGTTCTTCCACTCTGTTTCATTTCCGTTATTTAACAATATACTACGGCAGCCTGCTCTGTTTCCGGCCTCTACATCATTTAAAATATCTCCGATCATCCAAGACTTTGTGAGGTCAATGGTCAGATCCTTGGCAGCATTTAATAGAAGACCTTCCGATGGTTTACGGCAATTGCATGTCATAGAATATTGATTGATAATGCCATGAGGATGATGTGGGCAAAAGTAAAAGCCAGACAGTTGGATATTATCGGCAACAAATAGGGTTTCAATTTTTTTTCTGACTTTCTCCAGATCTTTTTCTTTAAATAATCCCTTTGCCACTCCAGATTGATTCGTGACAATGACTAATAAAAAGCCGCTGTTTTGTAATTTTATTAACCCATCAGAGGCTTTGGTTGATAATATAATTTTTTCAGGATCTACATTGTAGGGAATATTTGGTATCAATGTACCATCTTTATCTATAAATACTGCTTTTCGGTATTCCATGACATTTCATTTTTGTTTTTACTTACTACCATACGAGATTCAAACAGAAGTTTTTCAATTAATTTACAAAGCACATGGATCATAAATAAATGTAATTCCTGAATATGCTGTGAACTTTCAGAAGGAACAATTAAATTTAAGAATCCTATTTTTGCTGCTTCTCCACCTTGCTTTCCCAAAAGATTTATAGAGATCATTTCAATTTTATTAGCCGTTTTTATGGCTTTAAGAATGTTTGGCGACTGACCGCTTGTACTTAAACATACAAGGATATCACCTTTTTTACCAAACGCTTGCACTTGACGTGCAAAGACATCTTCAAAGCCAAAGTCATTTGACCATGCGGTTAAAATAGAAGTATCAGCTGTTAGTGCCATAGCCGGAAGTGCTGAACGGTAAGGTATTTCAAAACGCCCAACAAGTTCGGCTGCAAAATGCTGGCTTTCTGCGGCGCTTCCTCCATTTCCACAGATTAGAATCTTATTTCCATTTGCAAGTGCCGTAGCCATATAATTCGATGCAGTCAATAGATCTTCACTCAATTTCTCTGACGTATCCTGATAGGTCTTAATAGCATCGTTAAAAATTGCTTTTATTGATGTTGTCTTAATTGAAGTATAGCCTTCATAATTTTTTAAGACAGATTCATATATTTTATTCATCTTATCTGCTACCTTTTTCCAGGTAAACATTGTATTAACATGTAATAAAGCTGCCTTACCAAGGTTCAAACGCAAATTCGAATTATTAATTAAAAGCCGGATCCGGTCAGCTAGTTGTTCAGGTTTTTTGGGCTCTACAAGCAGACCGGTTTTTCCGTCTACAACTGAGAACTTAATACCACCAACATTGGCTCCTATCACGGGAGTTCTGCAAGCCATAGCTTCTAGAGGTGTTATGCCAAAGGGTTCGTACCATGGCGTCGTAATAAATACATCCGCTGCAGAATAATAATATTTAAGAAGACTCCTGTCTTTCCTTCCTGCAAATGTGATGAGATGATCTACTTTGAATTCTTTGGCAAGCGTATAAAGCCGGGCGACTTCAGAGCCATCATTAAAATCAGGATTATCCTTTTCTCCTCCTACTATTACCAATCGAATTTTTTTATCTGGAATATTTAAATAAGATAAAGCCTGAATTACATTATCAACTCCTTTACGGGGAACCATCCGACCTAATTGTAAAATGATATGTTCATCAGCAGAAAAACCTAAATATCTCTTAGCTTCTTCAGATTCAATAGGAAAAAATTCTTCTGAATTAAAACCACAAGGTGCAATAGAGATTTTGGCCGGATCAATCCCATAATAACGGATTAAATCTACCTTATCTTGCGGGCATTCGGCAATCACCTTATCAGCATATTCAGCAACTTCTCTTTCGATCTCGCAACGTTCATCCGGAAACTTATCCGCTTCTTTCTGATACAGCTTTCGAATATGTCCTAATGCATGGAAGGTAATAACATAAGGAGTATTATTCCTTTCTTTAATTTTCATGGCTACCATACCAGACATCCAAAAGTTGGCATGTATTAATTCATAGCTAAGGCGTTGATAGGAAATAAAAAAATACATGTTTTCTAAAAAGTCATCCATATAATCCCAAAGTTCTTCTTTCGGAATTGCACGCAACGGACCTGCTTTGACATGAATTACCCGTATGCCAGGTAGCCATTCAATCACTTCAGATACATCAGGGTCATTCCATCGCGTATATATATCAATTTCATATCCTTTCTTTGATAATTCAATAGCGAGTTGGGCAACATATACATTTTGACCGCCACTATCAGTGCCACCAATAGTTGCAAGAGGAGAGGCATGTTCGCTAATAAATGCTATTTTTTTCATAAAAGCTTGTATTGAACTTAGAGGATATCATTACTTTTTCAAATAAGACTTCCCAATCATTAGTAAATCGTTGTATATTAAATTTCTCCTGAGCAGTTTTTTTGCCTTCGTTACCTATCTCTTTGGCTATTTCTGGATTATCTAATAATAATTTCATTTTAGCTACCAGGTATTCAATATCTGTATGAATAAATCCATTGTTCTCATTTTGAATAACCACTGCCAATTCGGTAGTTGCCATTCCAACTACCGGAATTCCTAACATCATGGCTTCCAGTATAGCTAAACCCAGGCTAGTATAACGTATCGGGTTAAAAAAGAATCTATATTGAGATATGAAAGCTGGTAAATCAGAATGTAAAACTTCACCAATTCCATATTCTTTTGTACCCATACCCACTAAATCTAATGGGATATGTTTTTTTACTTCCTGAAAAATATCAAATCCCAATAATCTCCCTCTATCTGGAAGATTATTAATAACTACAATACCCCGATCAAGGGTGCCTGTATAATTTGCAGGCGGGGTTAGTATTCCATGCTCAATTACAGCAGTTTTTGCATTGCCATTATCCCACATTAAACGGTTAAAATGAGTTACATGAACGACTAAAACTTCCGGCTCCTGAACAGGGTGTTGCGTATTCGTTGGATGGCCCCAGGGCGGATCATGTTCTAAATATATTTTAGGCAGTAAGCGTTGGCGTTCAGATAAGATTTCAAATTGATGAATAAAATAATTGTCGTCGTCCTGAAAAAGAATCAGATCAAAATCAAGATCTTTTACGTCCGAAGCATTCACTTCAATAACGTTTATTCCAAATGGAAAGGTTTCGCCTCTACCCACATATCCGTTCGATTTTTTTTCATTTACAGGGATATAAATGTCATAGTTACCTTGTGATAAATAATATAAATAACTGCCATGCACATGCCAGGTAAAGACCTTAATCCTTTCTTTTGTGTTCATTATATTAATTTTTAATTAAAAGCGATTAGTTGTATAAATAACTTGGAAAGAAGCGTTTGGTTTCTCTTTTAAGTAAATCAGGTATTTTTAAGAAAGAGGGCACAGTATATTTACGCAAGCAGGTGTTAAATACCCTTTTTTATTTATTATTGTAACCAATTGATAGAACGTCTGTTAGTAAACTAAATGTTAATTTAAAACTAAATAAAATGAAAAAATTAGGTTTATTTATGGTAATTGGCGCCCTTGCTTGGAGCTTACAGGCGTGTAATAGTTCGAATCAAAATGATGATCGAATGAATAATTCGGATAGTCTTTATAATAATGATAACATGAACGTACCACCAGTTGACACAACAGGCATGGGCACTATGAGAGATACAACAGATAGTCTCAATCAATTAGATACTGTTGGAAGAGGCTTGTGATAAAAATTTACAATGAGAGGGAACAATTCTAAAACAAAGGAAGATAATTTATATCTTCCTTTGTTTTAGAATTGTATTTAGATAAGTACTACCCCAAATTTTATATTCCCATATATTCGCCAGAAAACGGATAAGGAAGGTATAATAATAGAAGTACCTAACATTTCCAAAATATGGGATAAAGATTTTTTACTGGATTGCAGTCGCTTGTATACAAAGGTGGAGAGTAATAATAGCTGTAATCCTAAAACGAAGATTATTCCCATCGTATTATTTGTGATTATTGAAATGAATAATACTATCCATAAAACATTGATCAGGTAATAATTCCATAACGGTTTAGCCTGAATCTTACTTCTATAGAGCTGAGGGAATTTTTTAAATAGTAAGGCATCATAAATTCCCTTCTTTTGCTCCTTAATGCTTACGCCCCAAGGTGCTTGTCTAACAGGATGTACAACTACTGCATCCTTAATCTTTAAAATAGGAATTTTTTGACTTATAAATTTAAACTCAAGATCAGAATCTTCTCTCCAGGCAGCTTTATAGCGTTCATCAAAACCATTGACTTTCAATAATGCCTTATATGTACATGCACAGTTTGCTGTAATGAAATCTGCTGTTTGAAGGTTACCAATGTTTAATTCGTAGTCTGTGGGGTTATCAGATAACGGTACATACGTATGGCCACTGAATACAATAAATTCCTCATCGTTATAATGCCGTATAAACGTTTCAAGCCATTCAGGTGCCGGTTGGCAATCATCATCGGTAAATGTGATTAAAGGATGTTTAGCAGAACGCCAACCGAGATTTCTTGCTGTTGCCGGACCTTTTTTTTCAGGAGTCTGCAGAAAATTCGTTTTTAACTCCTTTGATTCTAGCCAAGGACGAATAGAATTAAGTGTTTCTTCATCAGGGCCATCACTAACAACAATTACCTCAAAGTCCTCTTTAGAAAGAGTTTGCTTGCTAAGAGCCGTTAAACAATCAATTAATAGTTTCGGCCTTTTGTAAGTCGGAATAACTACTGATACTTTTCTTTTCATGTTTTTTTTCAATTAAATAAGAGCCCATTACCAATGCGTCAAAAGGAGATGTCCAGAAGCATTCTATGGCATCTCTTGGAGTACAGACAATAGGTTTACCCAAAGTATTGAAAGAGGTATTGACCAGAACCGGTACACCTGTTTTGTTTTTGAATGCCTTTAATAACTGATAATATTGAGGATGTTGATCTTCATTAATCGTCTGAATTCGAGCAGTTCCGTCTACATGACGTACCGCAGGGATCTTATCCGCTTTATCTTTAGATACATCGTAAATAAATAACATAAAAGGTGAATTTTCTGCTCCGTTAAACCATTCAGCAGCATCTTCCTCCAATACAACCGGAGCTACAGGACGAAAATCTTCACGATCTTTTACTTCATTTAAACGACTTTGCATATCAGGGTGAATAGGAGAGGCTAAAATGGAGCGGCTTCCAAGAGCTCTCGGGCCAAATTCCATACGCCCCTGGAACCATCCAATGATTTTATTCTGAGCCAGAATATCGGCAGTCTCTTCAGCAACATTATCCATTTTTGTATAAGGCACTTTGGCCCACTTTAAAAACTTCTCAATTTCCGCATCAGAATATTCCGGTCCCCAATAAGCATGCGTCATGATGAAGTCCTTTTTCTTATTTTCTCTTTCCTGAATATCTATCCACATGGCTGCTCCTAATGCAGTACCTGAATCGCCGGATGCCGGTTGTATCCAAATGTTTTTGAATGGGCCGCGGTCCCTGATCCGGGCATTCAATACACAATTTAAAGCTACTCCGCCGGCCAGGCATAAATTCTCCTGCCGGGTCTCCTTATAAAGCCAATCCGTTAGATCTAAAACTTTCTCTTCCAATACATGCTGTAAAGAATAGGCTATATTAAAATGATGGGCTGTAAATGGATCATCTTTGCTTCGCGATTTTCCAAAACGCTCTTCAAATCGTTCATCTTCGATCGTATACTGACCATTGTCCTTAAGCTGTATTATTTCTTCAAAATCTTTTACAAACTCTGGTTTACCATAAGAGGCCAATGCCATAACTTTATATTCATCTGAAGAGTGTAAAAAACCTAAATAGGTAGTTAGCCGTTCATATAATAATCCGAGTGAATGTGGCATTTTCACCTCCGATAATCTATTCATAGTAGTGCCTTCAGCAGTGTTGTAAGTCGTTGTTGCAATTTCACCTCTTCCATCCAGGGTCATAACTGCTGCCTTAAAAAAAGGAGAAGGAAAATAAGCACTTGCCGCATGAGATACGTGATGCTCCACAAAGTGCCATTCCCAATCATTGATCGTACTGCCTTTGAACCTGTTCTGTAAATGATGTGGATATCCATCAACGAGCATAGATGGAGCATTCACAATCGAGGAAAGAAAAAGATTGTTCCAGGAACTTGAATTATTATTTTCAACAGGATTGTTTGTCTTTTCAAAGGGTATTGATATGATAGAAGCATTCTTTTGATCATCTGGTATTAGTAAATAAGGGTCGAAAGAATAAGCAATATGATCTACTTCTTTCAAATGAATTCCCGCAACTTTAAGGCAATAATCAATTGCATGAAAAGGAATTTCATAAGTAGAAAATGGAATTGGCCGTTTACCATGTTTTATATGGGTGAAGCGTTCTTCTTCAGCGGCAGCTAATAATATACCGTTTTTAATAAGACATGCAGAGGAATCATGGAAAACTGCGTTAATACCGAGAGTATACATATTTATTCATGAATTAGGTTAGAACTTTTTATCATAACATGAAGCATATGCCTTTGATTTATGAAACGCACAAATTGGGTATAAAGAATTTTAAGCAAGGCGATTTATACTTAATTCATTTGTATTTATACGTAGGATGACATAAAGGGCCGATTCTATTTATTTATGTAAGATAGATTTTGTCTGGAGAAATCTTAATTTAGCTATTCATATGAAAACCATGGGATCAATAAACCAAGTAAAAAGGATAGGGCAAACTAATAAAGATGAGGATATAAAAAATGCAGAAGACGGCTCCTTTCCAATTATTGGTATAGGTGGTTCAGCCGGTTCTTTTAGTGCTTTCGAAAAGTTCTTTTTACATGTGCCAATTAATAGCGGAATGGCTTTCGTCATTATAATGCATATGGATCCCAATCATAATATGAACCTTGCCGGATTAATGCAGGCATCTACTTCAATGCCTGTTATAGAAGCAAGTGACGGGATGGTGGTAGAACCTAATAAGATATATGTCATACCTCCTGGTCAGGATATGGGTATTCATAATAGAAATCTGCTTCTTTTTAAAGCGTCCCGTTCAAAGGGACCTCACATGTCAATCGACTATTTTCTTCAGAGTTTGGCAGAGGATCAGCGGAATTATGCTGTGGCTATTATTTTTTCCGGAATGGGAACAGACGGGGAAACAGGCGTTAGAATGATTAAGGAGAAATTAGGGATGGCTATGGTACAGGATCCTGATACAGCAGATTATAAAAGTATGCCGGAAACTTCTATAAAAACTCAATTGGTTGATTATATACTTCCTCCCGAAGAAATGCCTGCTAAATTGATTCAATATTTAAATCATCCGGCTCTTAAAGAACCGTATGCGGAAGAATTTATTTATCATGCACGTAACCAAACCTATCTGCGTAAAATCTTAATGGTATTACGTTCTTATACGGGGCATGATTTTTCACTTTACAAGAAAAATACCATAACCAGGCGCGTTGAAAGAAGAATTGCATTCCATCAATTGCCAGATTATGAACACTATGTAAATTATTTAAGAGAGAACCCGGGAGAAATTGAGTTGTTATTTAATGAATTATTGATTGGAGTCACTAAATTTTTTCGCGACCAACCGGCTTTTAAATCTTTACAGGAATTCTTATATGCATCATTGAATAAGAAAGATAGTGAAGAACCAATCCGGGTATGGGTTGCCGGTTGTTCTACAGGAGAAGAGGCCTATTCAATTGCAATAATCTTAATGGAATTCGTAGAAGATTTACCGATAAAACAAAAACCGAAAGTTCAGATTTTTGCAACCGATCTTGATGCACATGCTATTGAAACTGCACGTACGGGCTTTTATTTTTCAAACATCGCATCCGAAGTATCAGCAGATAGACTGGAAAAGTTTTTTGAAAAAAAACATAATGGTTTTGTTGTAAAAAAGGAAATCAGGGAAATGATTGTTTTTGCTCAACATAATTTAATTAAAGACGCTCCTTTTACACGATTAGATCTGTTATGTTGCCGGAATGTAATGATATATCTTACATCAGATCTTCAAAATAAAATTATTCCTATTTTTCATTATTCCTTAAATGTTCATGGCATTTTATTTCTTGGTCCGGCAGAGGCTGCAGGAGCATATAGCGATCGATTTAATAGCCTGGATTCAAAATGGAAATTATTTGAACGGAAAGAAGGAAACTCCTTGCTTGGTACAAAACTAGATTTTCCATTTCATATTACTCAGCAATCTAATAAATCAATAAAAGGAGATTCTCTTATTAAACCAGCAGTAAAGAACTTAATGTACATAAGCTTCCAAAAATTCCTACTAGAAAATCATAGTCCTGTTGCGTTATTATTGAATGAGGGGGGCGAAATTCTCTATATAAATGGTAAAACCAGTCGGTATCTGCAATTAAACTCTGGTGAAGCAGTCATGGATATTTATAAGATGATTCATGAAGACTTAAAATATGCTGTTGGAAACGCTGTTTATCAAGCTATCTCAAATAAGAATAGAGTAGAAGTAAATGATATCCGTATAAAAGAAAACAATAAAACATATCTTGTTAATATCGTAATAGATTATTTAACTGAATACCCATTAAATAATCTATTATTGATCACCTTTATTGATAAAGGGTCGATTCCTAAAGCTAAGAAGCAATTAGACAAGAATAGAAGCTCTTTAAAAGACAATGCGGTTGAAGAGCTTGAAAAGGAATTGACATACACTAAACTGCAATTACATACCACCATTGAGCAAATGGAAACTTCTCTTGAAGAACTAAAATCTACCAATGAAGAAGCTCTAACGACCAAAGAGGAAATGCAGTCTTTAAATGAAGAGCTAATGACCATAAATCTTCAGTATCAAAATAAAGGAGAAGAATTATCCAGACTTAATAATGATATGAAAAACCTGTTGGATAATACGGAGATAGGTACCATTTTTTTAGATAATAATCTTAATATTTTGCGTTTTACTCCTCAGGTAACTAAGTTATTTAATGTTATTGAATCTGATATTGGCAGGTCAATAACGCATATTGTGTCTAACTTTGAGTATACTTCCATTGAAAATACCATTAAGGAAGTAATCGAAAAACTCTCAGGTAAGGAATTAGAAGTAAAAACGAAAAAAGGAGATTGGTATAATATGCGGATCATGCCTTATCGTACTTTAGATAATTTTATCAGTGGCGCTGTTTTAACCTTCACAAAAATTACGCCCGTGAAATCTATGGAGTTAAAGCTGAAATCATTGTTAGAATTTACAAAAGCAACTGTTGAACTTTTTCCAGATGCAAGTGTACTTATTGATAAGGATAAAAAGGTTTTGGCTGCTAACCGTAAGTTTTTAAGCTTGTTCGGTTTACGAGATTTCGAAGTGATAGAACATTCTTTCATGGAAATTGTTCATAACCTGTGGGATACTGACAAATTGGATAAATTATTGCTGGCGGAATCACCTGATCCAAAGGAAGTTTTTATTCAGCATGATTTTAGAGGATTGGGAATAAAGAGTTTATTTGTTAGTATGGAACTAGTTGGTGAAAGAAAAAACTATCATGATGGAGTATGGAAAATCGTTTTTAAAAATCAGTAGTGGCCAAACATTATAATATTTCAGAGGAAAAGATCAGAGCTATGCTATTGAAAAAGTCTGGAGAGATAAATCGTAGTTATAGTGTAGAAAATAATATAAAACACATTTTAACGAATGATGAGATTTCTACGCTTTTAAACGAACTGAATATTTATCAGTTTGAACTTGAGATGCAGAATAATGAACTTCAGACCTCTTATGATACCTTGGATGCCGAACGTGAAAAATTTGTTAGCCTATATGATTCTGCACCTATAGGATACTTTATCATCGACCATTTAGGTATGATAGAGGAAGTTAATCAAACCGGTATTAATCTTCTTGGTTTCTCCAGACTCATTCTAAAGAATAAAAGATTTCAAAGCTTTATCTGTCCTCAACATCTCGAAAAGTTTTACAGCTTTTTGAATAAGATGCAAAGTTCGAATGAAAAAATAAATACTGAAGTTAAATTAATGTTGGCTAACCAACAGGTGGTATATGTCCGGATGGAAGGAATAGTAATCCCAAGTTTTAGTTCTTCCAATATTAAATACTATATAACCGTAATTGATATTACTGAAAGTCGAAACGCTCAACAATTGCTGCAGGAAACAAAAGAACGTTTGGAGATGACCTTAAAGGCTTCATCAATGGGTATCTGGAGTATTGAGAATGGAACTGATAAAATTGCCTTAGATGAGTATAGTTATAAAATACTGGATTTAGATCCATGGCAATTTAATGGGACATTAAAATCATTCTTTCTATTGATTCATCCGGAAGATCAGTCAAAGGTGCGCTATAGTTATATGTATTGTCTGAATAACTTCACTGAAATGGATCTTGAATTTCGGATAATCACACAAAATGGTACAATTAAAGATATAGCAACTAAAGGCCAGCAGATAATTATTTCGGAAGAGCATAAATTTTTCGCCGGTATTATTATGGATATTACTGAGCGGAAGAAATTGTTGAGAGAAGCTGAAAATTTAAAATTAGAACAACAAAGAACCGTACTTTCAGCAACATTAGATGCACAGGAAAAAGAGCGCTTCCGAATTAGCAGGGCGCTTCATGATAGTGTGTGTCAAATACTATATGGTATCCGGTTAAATTTGCAGAGTCAAATATATTATAAGAACCATAAAAAGGATTTTGAAAATGTAGATCAGCTATTAGACCAAGCTATACGTGAAACACGAGAGATTTCCTATGAACTTACTCCTTCTGTACTTAAAGACTTTGGCTTTTATGCCGGTGTCAAGGAAATGACTACCCGGTTAAGCACTTCAGAATTTCTGATCAAGGCTAATATTAATAAAACCATTGATAAAATTCATCCAACTGTTCAATTGTATGCCTTTCGAATTATCCAGGAATTGATTAATAATTGTATAAAACATGCGCATGCTACTATTGCGAAAATAACTGTTGGCCTGAAGAACGATCTGATAACAATTGTTGTATTTGACAACGGGAAAGGATTTAAGGTAGATTTAGCACATGCTTTAAGAAATGGTTCTGGTTTAAGAGGAATAAAGAACCAGGTATTTCTTTTAAACGGGAATATAGATTTTGATATTACAACAAAGGGCACAACCATAACTATAACATTTGATAAAAACATTCATTTGTCTGTATAGTTTAAATAAAGAAACAAGCATGAGTTCGGAAGATATTAAAAATATAATTGTGGTAGGAGCTTCAGCCGGTGGTATGAATGCAATCTCTAAATTGCTTTCAACCTTTAAACAAGATTTAGACGCTTCTATTTTTATAGTGATACATCTTTCCGGAACATCGATGGCCGAGGTGATTTTAAAACATTTTCAGAAACAGTCCCTGTTTCCTTGTAGGATACCGGAAGATAACGAAGTTATCGTTAATAGAACGATATATTTAGCACCTGCCGATAAACATTTAATGATTACAAAGGGTATTATTAAGGTTCAACGAGGGGCCTTTGAAAACCATTGGCGACCCAGTATAGATGTCATGTTCCGCACAGCTGCGGCTGCCTATGATTCTTGTGTAATTGGTATAATTCTAACAGGTTTACTGGATGATGGTACATCAGGAATGTCTGCTATTAAACATTCGGGTGGTATATGCATAGTTCAAGACCCTGAAGAGGCAGAATTTCCCGATATGCCTTTAAACGTATTAAAAACTGTACAGATAGATTATAAGGTTTCAGTAAATGAAATGGGTTATATAATTGTCGATCTTCTATCTAGAGAGCATTGTGAGCCTTCTGAAATTCCTGAAGAGTTGAAGCGCGAAGCTGATATTACACTCCGTATGAGCAGTGAAGTTGAAACCTTAAACGGTTTGGGAAGATTAGTTCCTATAAGCTGCCCTGATTGCGGAGGTTCGCTTTTTAAAATGGATGACCCATTCGTAAAAAGATTCCGATGTTATACCGGACATTCTTATACAGAAGCATTATTAGAAAAATCTCAGGAAAAAAATATAGAAGAATCTTTGTGGGTAGCTATAAGAATGATGGAAGAAAGAAAAAATATTTTATATGGAATGTTGCAAAACGAGCAGTATTCATCAAATGGTTTACAGAAAAATGAAAAAGCAGGTCAGCTTCAAACTCATATTGATAGATTAAAAAGAATGTTGCACGAACTATAAAAATAAAAAAATGTTAAAAATCATATTAGCAGAAGATCATAATATTGTTCGTAACGGTATAAAGATTCTATTAGAATCTGAAGAAGGATTTAGTGTTATAGGAGAAGCAACAAATGGGCAGGAGGTGCTTGATATAATATCAAAGGAGGACCACATTGATCTGGTATTAGCTGATATTAATATGCCAGTGATGGATGGAATTGAACTTATTAAAAGCTTAAAAGCAACCTATCCTAAAATTCGGCTGATCATTCTCTCTATGCTTGATAATGAGAAATACGTAGCTCAGGCATTTTCAGAGGGCGCTTGTGGTTATTTACTTAAGAATGTAAGCTCAGACGAATTAATTTTTGCTATAAAACATGTAAGTGCTGGTGGTAAATACCTATGTTCAGAATTATCTATAAAAATGCTTGAAAGATTGGTGAATTCCTCTTTACCGTCTCAAGCGCTATTTGAAGAATCAATAGATTTTTCTTCCAGGGAAATTGAGGTTTTAAATTTAATAGCCCAGGGTCTGACTAATCACGAAATGTCTGAAAAGTTGTTTCTTAGTAAACGAACAATTGAAGGACATCGGCAAAGTCTGATTGAAAAGACCGGTTCTCGGAATACCGCTGCATTAATTCGCTATGCTGTACTAAATGGTATAGTGCAATAAGTACGTGTACTTTTAGGTTTTCTACTTGATTTCTTATGTAAAAAATACGTAAAACTTGTTTAGTAGTCTATAAACGATGTTTTTGTTAAAACAGGCGTTTGCTACGGCATAATCTTTGGTATCTACATTCTTATAAAACCCTAAATATGAGAATTCACGCTATCAAGGATTCAAAAGTGTCAGTAAAGAAAAAATTAACTATCGCAGCAAGTCTTACAGCAGTCGTTATTCTTATCGTAATGACCTATAAAAGGTTAGAACCTAAACTTCTTAAATATCTTAAAAATAAAAAGCGCCATCATCGCGCTATAAAAAGACATCGTGCTATAAAAAAACAAGCCATCAATAAAGAATTCGATTACAATAGATATATTGAGACTATGGCCGAAATGCAGGAAAGCTATGAAGGTCAATCAAGCTTATGGATCTAAACTTCAGTCGTAATTGGAATAATAAAATTAAAAGTCGATCCTTTACCAACTTCACTTTCAATGAAAAGCTTAGCGTGATGTCGCTTTAAAATTTCAGTTGAAATAAATAATCCAACCCCTAATCCAGGAAAACGCATAGTACTGTTATCAATCCTGTAATAACGCTCAATAATATGCTCTAGGTATTTATTAGGAATGCCTATACCATAGTCTTTTACTGAAACTATCAAATTTTTTCCTTCTTGTATTGATTCAACTTCTACTTTATCAGCATCCGGTGAATATTTTATTGCATTTGTTAGCAAATTATTGAGTACTTGCTCTAAACGTACCTTATCACCGTTTAGTGTGACATTAGCTGTGCTCTTAATAATAATAGTATGAGTATTTGAAAGCATTTGGACGTTTCTAACACTTCTTCTTATAATGTCATCGAAATGAATAAGTTCCATATTATAAGGAAGTTTTCCTGCTTTTATTTTAGAAACATCTAATAAATCATTTATCAGATTCTCTAAACGTGAAATACTTTGTAAGGCACGTTTTATAAGATCCTCTTCCCTAGGATTAACTTCTAAAGCTTTACTAAGAAGTTGGATATAAGCTTTAGCACTTGTCAGCGGTGTTTTTAATTCATGGCTGGCAAGGCCCATAAATTCATCTTTTTGCTGATTAAGGTTTTCAAGTTCTTTAGTATATTTTTTTATCTTTTTTCTCGAAGCAACCTGTTCACTAATGTCACGAGCAATTTTAGAGGCTCCTATTATTAATCCATCCCGATTCTTTATCGGAGAAATCGTAAGGGAGATTTTAATAATCCTTCCGTCTTTGGTAAGCCGGTCGGTTTCATAATGACGCACCTGCTCTCCTTTGCTTATTGTTGCAAGAATTTCATCTTCTTCATTAAGTCTGTTTTTGGGGATTAATAATTTAACAGATTTCCCAATAATTTCCTCGGGCTGATAACCAAACATTCTGGTTGCCGATTCATTCCAGCTGGTAATTACTCCGTGTAAATTTTTACTGATAATGGCATCGTCAGAAGAAGTGATAATGTTAGCCAGCATGGATTGCATAGCTTCTTCATTCTTTTGTTTTGTAATATCCACTAAGGTGTTATGTGCACCAATAATGTTATTATTGATATCAAGAATAGGTTTTGGATATACCAGAACGTTTCGGATGCTATGATCCGGCCGTTCAATAATAATTTCAACACCTGTATATGTTTCTCCTAAATGAAGGCACATAGCCATCGGGCAAATTTCCAAAGGCATAAGTGTTCCATCCGGATAATAGATCTTCCATGAACCATTCCACTGCTCTTTGCCAATTTTCGGCTTCCTGCCCCAAAGTTCTTCAGCTGCATCATTAAAAAAAGTAATGTAGCCACCAGCATCGCATGTGTAAAAAGCTATTGGCAAATGTGCAAAAACAGAAGTCGGTTGAAAATCAGGCTGCGTTAAAACTTGCGGCTCGAAATCTGGTTTATTTTGGCTGATGTCGGTACTGTTTTCCATTTATTTACATCTTAATGTAATTTTAAGCAATTAATACCGAAAGAAAAAAATAAATTGTACAATCCGTATTTCTAAATAGTTTAAAATAAGTTCTGCGTATTTACATCATAAAAGATGATTATTTTACGCTGTTATTTTTGTATATATACTCAAATAGGCAGATTAACTTTCAATAAGAAACGCCCTCGGTTTATCGAAGACGTTTCTTATTGGACTTACGATCAGAGCAAAAGATCATTCTTCATTTTCAGCCACATTACCTTCGTCTTCTCCTCGATCGCTTAGATCTTTGCGGTTCTGTTCAGTATCCTGTTCATTTGAATTTCGGCCTGGTCCGCCTTCTCCGACTGAATTCGCCTGCCGGGTACCGTAATCTTCTCCTGTTGTACTACCTTGTCCCCCTTCATCATCGTCTTGATCAAAAGGTTCTGTTTCGTCTTCCCTTTGGTTTAAACCTTCGGTTGAATTAGGAGCCTCATCGGCCCTATCTTCATCTACGACGCCTTCATTTTCATCCATAGTATTTTCATCTGAAGTTCCATTAGTGGAGTTTCTAAGCGCATTTTGACCTCCGTTTTCTTCATTATTTGGATTTTCGTTTTGATCGCGATCACGTTCATTTTGATCGTCCCATCCATGTTTTTCTTGTGCCATAACCTTTTAGTTTTATTTGTTTAATAAAAGAACACGGATTGGGAAACGAAGTTTTAAGATTAATTATTTAAGTTTTATCAGATAGTGACTGTTCCTAAATAAATACTGTCCGATTGCCTGCTTCTGTCCATGGCAGAAAATGCTGCATAAATATGGTAATCAAGGTCAGGTGCTTGAGGATCAGGCTCAACTCTTATTTTCTCCATTCCATCTTTCCGAAATTCCCCTGCCACCGTACCAAATACATCTCCAATAATCACTTTATCTTTGTCTTGAACGTTATAGACTAATAACATTATTTGATCATTCGGATGGCCATCTGCCACTTTTCCGCCATCCCATGTAAAGGTTAATTCATGCGTACTGGTTTTTTCTACTTTAATATTATCAGATAAAGACAAAGTCCCCACGCTTACTTTCATTAAGTGCGGATGAATGATTGAATTAAACCCGTCTTTTGTAAGCGCATTTTTGTATAAGTATGATTTTGCAGCATTCACCCCATAAACGGTATGATTATCATCTTTGAATCCTACTTTCAGGAAGTCTTTAATCGGTTGCAGCCAAAGTTGTGTATATGCAAAAATAAAACGATTCCCTAATTCTCCATCTGTTGGAGGTTTTGTCCGTTTAGGTTTACTTTTGAGATAATCTATACCTCTCCAGGAGCTTCCTACAATACCTCCGATTTTTCCTGAAATAGGTCCATGCAGACCTTTTTTCATTTTTGCCATTTCTCTTAAATTTTGAATGTGATATTTATAAATCCTTAATATACAGTTTTTTAATGATAAACAGTAGTTGAACAGTAACTATACAGTCTTTAAACAGTCATCATACCACTGTTCAAGGACTGTTCAACCACTGTTTGACCACTGTTTAACCACTGTTTGGGTTGAGTGAAATTTATTTAAACAGTTAAATGTCAGAAGATGGGAATGATTGTAAAGAATAGAGGCGGTTTTAAGTTTTAGGGATTATTTTCTTCTTTCCTTTTACGATAGCTTTTAATTGGTTGTTGATGTTTATTATATCTCCGATAATAAAATATTCTTTCAGGTTGCTTTTAATACGGGTACGCATTATCCTCTTGACGACATTTTTATGAACCTCACCAACTTCTTTTACACGGTTTAACAGATTCAATGCAAATATTGCAAGTAGAGCTCCAATTAAAAATAGAAAGCTCCATTCATGTAAAGAAACCAGACGCACCGTTTTGTTAAAAAACGACACCGGACTAATCCATTGAGCGGAAATTATGAGACTTCTGTTAACGAAGAAATCGGCTAGTAAACCACCGATCAGCGGTCCGAGAGAAGAAAATACGGCAGTAACAATGTTCTTAACAGATAAATATACAATAGCATCCTCTTTTGGTGCAAGCTTTAAACCAATATTAGCAGTTGAAAGATTAATGCCAGCAGTAGCAATACCGCTAAAGATATGAATGACCACCAATAAAGCTATATTCAAATAAAGCTGAGAATAGATACCTACAAAACACCAGGCAATAATGCATAGTATATAAATTGGCGCGCTGATGGAAATGATGCTCTTGTTGCTATAGCGGTCAGAAAATGTGCCCCACATCCGCAATGTTAAAATGCTGAAAAGCTGACTGATGGTAGCCAGTATAATAATATAGGAGATAGGTAATCCCATACTTTTCATCATAAAGACGATAAAGAAAGGGGTAGCAATATTTAAAGCTAAAACCCACATGGAGTTGAATACCAATAAACGGCGGAAATTATCATTTTTTAGGGGTTGTTTAAATAAGGCTATAATATTAGCATTAGATAGATAGGACTGAGGTTCAGGCGCTTTTGATAATAAAAGTCCGCCAATAATACCAATCGTACCTGCAACAAGAAAAAACACGGCATATGCAGTAAGTTCATATTCAGGATAGGAATCTTTAACAAAGTCAAGTACTATTGCCAATGAAATGCTTAATACAATATTTAAGATTTGAGTGTATTTGCTGCGACGTGAAAAGTATTCGCCAAGCATCTTTTCAGGAACCATATCCTTCATCCAGGAATTCCAGCTAGGGCCGGCTATAGATCCGAAGAAATAGTAAAAGAACAGAAAAAAGAGAAGCATATTGACTGATTCGCTTGATAACCACAGTACCATGCAGCCAATTATTATGAGTGGGATTCTTGCTAAAAAGGCGCAATATACTGCTACGGCACGTCTGTTATTATATTTTCTCACGAGCCATATGGAAAGTAACTGAAAAACATTAGTAAACATAGGCAGAGCAGCCAATAAGCCGATTTGTAAATTATTGGCACCCAATAAAATAGCTAAGGCAATAAGAAAGGCGCCTTCAGTAAAGGAGGTCATGACTTCGGCAGTTAATCCGTCCCAAATGACCATTTTTAAGCCTTTTTGTACTTCACTTTCTGTTAGCTCTGGTTTTGGCTTTAATCTCCACACGTTTAATTGTTAATGAATTTACTAATACGGAAATAACCTCCATTAAGAAAAATGGTTTTTGGGAATAAAAAAACAAACGAGTTAAGTTCTTGTTGTTTTTTTAAAATAAATGAAGGTTATGTCAAAAGAAAATAAAGAACCCAAGGAATCACAGGAACGTGATATACGATTGCCAGAGAATCCTGAATCAAGGAAAGAGCAGCATGAGAAGTCAGTTAAAAATACTGAAAAGAGATACGAAGCTGAGAGCCCTGCAGATCCTTATCAGGAGCCTTCTGAAGAAATCCAGGATAGAGCTCAGGATAACATAGATTATGCAGAGAATGATATGAATGAAGAAGATGATCTTCCATAGAATAAACGAACGTTAGACTAATAACTGTTAAAATTTTGATTGATTTCCTAACTAGATTATCTGTTAGAACTCCTGACCTGATTTGGAATATAGCTATTATTTTATTTTCCATATTGATAGGTGTTCTTATAAAAAATATTCTTGTACCCATTATAAGAAAGTATTCAAGCACGGAACATGGTTATTCAATTATACGATCATCCATTAAACACTTTCGTTTAATTTTTACTTTTTTTATACCCTTACTAATCTTCAACGCATTATTGCCTTTAATGAAGATAGAGATATTGACCCGTGCTGGTTTTCAGAAGACTGTTGAGATAGCTTTAACGATTTGTTTCGCAATTATATTTATACGTATAATACGTATAGTTGAGGATTATCTCTATTATCGCCATGATTATACGAAGGCCGATAATTTACGGGAAAGAAGGCTAAGAACGCAGATTCAGTTTATAAGAAAACTGCTGGTAGCAATCATTGTTATCATTACTACTGCAATTATCCTGTTAAGTTTTGAAAGTATGCGAAAGATTGGCGCAGGTCTCTTAACCGGTGTTGGTGTTGGTGGTATAATTATCGGCTTTGCTGCTCAGAAATCACTTGGAAATCTTTTGGCAGGTTTTCAGATTGCGTTCACCCAACCGATCAGAATTGACGATGTTGTTATTGTAGAAGGAGAATGGGGCAGGGTAGAAGAAATAACCCTTACTTATGTGGTTGTTAATATATGGGATAAGCGGCGGCTTATTCTTCCTATTCAATATTTCATAGAAACACCTTTTCAAAACTGGACTCGAACAACCGCTGAAATATTAGGGACCGTGTTTATTTATACAGATTTTACAATTCCGGTTGGTGATTTAAGACAAGAACTAAGCCGGTTGTTGAAAGGAAATCCTTTATGGGATGGCAAAGTAAACGTTTTGCAAGTAACCGATTTTAAGACCGATGTAATGGAGATTCGTTGTTTAATGAGCTGCCGTAATTCAGGAGATGCCTTTGATCTCCGTTGTTACGTAAGAGAGAATATGATAAATTTTATTAAGAATAACTATCCTGAAAGTTTGTCTCAAACACGTGTAACGTTAAAAAACACACCTTCCCAAGTATAAATCCTGTACACTTCATTCTATTGTGTTAATCACCCGAACTTCTGGTATAAATACTTATGTATTAATAAATTAAATACCCGATTTGTAGGAACAGGAAATCAAAAAGGATAATTCAACCGTTAATAGTGATACAAAGATCAAGATATAAAATGAGTTATTTGTAAATCTATTAAATTTTAGGAAAATGGTTAATTATGAATTTGAATCGATGGTTTCAAGACAAGCCTCAACGTTAAAAGTGCATGCTTTAAATTTTACCCGTGATGAACAAGATGCTGATGATTTAGTGCAAGACACCATATTAAAAGCAATTACCTATCATTCAAAATTTCAGGATGGTACCAATCTTAAAGGCTGGTTGTATACCATCATGAAAAATACATTTATTAATAATTACCGAAAAATAGTACGAACAAGTGGCGTTGTAATTAAATCTGAGGAGATTTCCTCTTCGAATTTATTGTATAGTTCTACCGAAAACCGTGGAGAAAATAGCTTTGTGATGGATGATATAAAAGAAGCTTTAAGCAAACTATCCGAAGATTATTATGTTCCTTTTACAATGTACTTTGAAGGATACAAATACCAGGAAATAGCAGATTATTTAGGAATACCCATAGGAACAGTAAAGACTCGCATTCATATGGCTCGTATTATGCTAAAAAAGTCTCTTAAATCTTATAGTGTAAAAGCTAAACCTTATCTATTTGCGATGCGCTAAGGCTTTATTTTCTCCTGAAAAGTGCAATCAGATTTTTCGTTCTATAAGATGAAATATGATTGAATTTAAATCAGAAGGAATTTATTGTCGGCAAGCGGATGTATATATTGATCCATGGCGTCCGGTAAATAAAGCAATTATTACTCATGGACATAGCGATCATGCCCGGCCGGGGCATAAAGAATATTTATGCCATACGCTTTCAAAAGAGATCCTTAAATTAAGATTAGGAGAAGAAATCTCAATCCAAACCCTGGCCTATCATGAAACCATTTCTATAAATGGTGTGAAAATCAGTTTGCATCCTGCCGGACATATTATTGGTTCTGCACAGGTGCGTTTAGAATATCAAGGAGAAGTTTGGGTAATATCAGGCGATTATAAAGTTTTTAATGATGGTGTTTCTACACCTTTTGAAGTTGTAAAATGTAATAGCTTCGTAACCGAAAGCACTTTTGGATTACCTATTTATGATTTTGATCCTTTTGAAAAAGTGTATGCCGATATGAATAATTGGTGGCAAAATAATTCGAAGGATGGTTTTAACAGTGTACTTATTGGTTATTCTTTGGGGAAGGCTCAGAATATTTTGCAGCATCTGCAATCATCTGATGCACGAATATTTTTGCATGGCGCAGTAGCTAATATTAGCGATGCTCTCCGTATTTCGGGTTTTGATTTTAAAGGTGAAAGACTAGGAGAGGCGTTTGATCGCAAAACGCTCAACGGAGATATAATTGTTGCACCCATGAGCGTAATCGGCTCTCCATGGTTACGCAAGTTTCAGCCTTATCGGATTGCTGTATGCAGTGGATGGATGACCCTTCGGGGTGCGCGCCGCCGTTACGGTGTAGATAAGGGAATTGTATTATCAGATCATTGTGATTTTAAACAATTGAATTATGCTATCAGGGAAACAGGCGCCGAGAATATTTATGTAACGCACGGCTATCAATCTATTTATGCAAAATGGCTTCGCGAAGCCTATGGTCTTAATGCTGTCGAAATTAAAACCATGTTTGAACCCAATCCGCTGGAGGAAATAGAGGAAGGGCTATGAAATATTTTACAGAACTCTTTCAGGCAATTGATGCTTCTACCAAAACGAACGAGAAGATAGCTGCTTTGGTAGATTATTTTAGAAAAGCAGAAGATCTTGATAAAGTCTGGGCTATTGCATTGTTAACCGGTAATAAACCTAAAAGGCCTGTTAAGACAACAGATCTGCGTTTATGGGCATCAGAAATTGCAGACCTTCCACTATGGCTTATAGAAGAATCTTATTTTGTAGTGGGTGATTTAGCAGAGACCTTATCGCATATTGTTGGAAATAGCGATGTTGTTAATAATGAGGAGATTCCTCTTCATGTTGTAATAACTCAACTGAAAGACTTGCTTACAGCATCGATAGAAGAAAAGAAAGAATTTATTCAAGCCTTTTGGCAAAAAGGGAATAAAGATGCAAACTTTGTTTTTAATAAGCTGATCACTGGAAATTTCAGAATAGGATTAAGTAAGCAGTCTGTAATAAAGGCTTTATCTATTTATTTGGAAAAGGAAGAAAAGGAGATCGCTCATCGCTTGATGGGTAAATGGAATCCGGCAAAAGAAACTATGGATTCACTCTTTTCGGAGGGCTCGCTTGTTTCGAAAGACTATTTACCTTATCCTTTTTTTCTGGCTTATCCTCTGGAAGAGCCTCCTTCTTCATTTTTGGGTGATATTAATGATTGGTTTTTAGAGAAGAAATATGACGGTATCCGTGGGCAAATTATTATTAGAAACTCGCAAGTATATGTATGGAGCCGGGGGGAGGAGCTGCTTACTGATAAATTCCCTGAGTTTCATATATTGCATAGTTATTTGCCGGATGGGACGGTAATTGATGGAGAGATCATTCCCTGGAAGGAAGGCGCTCCCTTACCCTTTGGTATTATGCAAACAAGGATTGGTAGAAAGAATCTATCAGTAAAAGCATTGGCAGAAGCACCTTTGGTTATGGTTTGCTATGATTTGATGGAATATGGGGGTGTGGATATCCGGCATTGGCCATTGGCAGAAAGGCGTGAGAAGTTATTGGAGTTGATTAACCAGGAGGCTTTACAAGTTCTATTGATCCCATCACCATTAGTAGAATTGAATACATGGGAAGAGGTAGCTCATTTTAGGAAGAACGCCCGGGAAGAATTCTGTGAAGGATTAATGATTAAAAAGAAGGATAGCCCTTATGAAACGGGCAGAAGGAGAGGGAATTGGTGGAAATGGAAAACGGATCCGATGACGATTGATGGAGTGTTGATTTATGCGCAAAGTGGCTCTGGCAGACGTGCTAATCTCTTAACGGATTATACCTTTGCAGTTTGGGATGGCGATTTGCTGGTGCCTTTCGCGAAAGCTTATTCCGGACTGACTGATAAAGAGATCTTAAAGCTGGATAAGTGGGCCAGAAGGAATACGGTTGAAAAGTTTGGGCCGGTCAGGAGTGTTAAACCGGAACTGGTTTTTGAAATAGCTTTTGAAGGGATCAATAAAAGTACCCGGCATAAATCAGGTGTTGCTTTACGTTTTCCACGAATAGCACGATGGCGTGAAGATAAACCTGCTATTGAAGCAAATACAAAAGAAGATTTAGTAGCTATTTTAAATTCAATTCAACAGTGAATGAATTAGCGGAACATTGGTTTAAGCTTAAAAGCTGGCAACCTTATGCTTTTCAAAAGGATAGCTGGAATCAAATGTCAAAAGGGAAATCAGGTTTATTAAATGCCCCTACTGGTTTTGGAAAAACGATGGCTATTTGGTTTGGTATATTAGAGCATTATTATTTAAAGGTTGAACCAACATATACTGATAAAAGAAAGGCGAAGAAGCTGCATTGCTTATGGATAACACCGCTGCGGGCTCTATCGAGAGAAATCTACCAGGCAACAAATGCTGTTAGCGATGATTTGGGCCTGGATTATACCATCGGACTTCGAACCGGGGATACGCTTGCTACTGAGCGAAAAAAGCAAAAAACAAAACCACCGAATGCTTTAATTACTACTCCCGAAAGTGTTCATATTATGCTGGCTACAAAAGGCTATTCAGAATATTTTGCAGGACTTTCTGTTATAGTTATTGACGAATGGCATGAGTTGATGGGCAGTAAACGAGGCGTGCTGGTTGAACTGGCTTTAAGCAGATTAAAGGCTTTAAATCCGAAATTAGTTATCTGGGGTATATCTGCCACCATTGGAAATTTAAAACAGGCAAAGGCTATTTTGCTTGGCAATAGGAATACTGGTGTGCTTGTGAGGGCAGAGCTGGATAAGAAGATTGATATTCATACCATACTTCCTGATTCATTGGAAAAGTTTCCCTGGGCCGGCCATATGGGTTTAACATTGGCTGAAAAGGTTTTACCCTTAATTCAAAAAGGCAGCAGTACTTTGCTTTTTACCAATACACGTGCACAAGCGGAAATATGGTATCAGCACTTGCTGGATATAGCTCCGGATTTAGCAGGTGTAATGGCTTTGCATCATGGCAGCCTGAGTCAGGATTTGCGGAATTGGGTAGAAAATGCATTGCATGAGGGGATATTGAAAGTAGTAGTTTGTACAAGCAGTTTGGATTTAGGAGTAGATTTCAGACCTGTTGATACGGTTATACAGGTAGGTTCGCCAAAAGGGGTGGCAAGGTTTTTACAGCGTGCCGGCAGGAGTGGACATCAACCCGGAGCATTAAGTACGATTTACTTTCTTCCTACGCATTCACTCGAAATCATGGAAGGCGCAAGTTTAAAATATGCCGTTGCTAAAGGAATGGTCGAAGATAGAATCCCTTTTATCCGCTCATTTGATGTATTGATACAGTATTTGATTACTCTGGCTGTGTCTGAAGGATTTGCAGCAGATACTATTTTTAAAGAGGTAATAAAAACGCATTGCTTTGAGAGCATTAATCGACAGGAATTTGATGATTGTCTGTTATTAATTTATAAAGGCGGAAAGACATTGGACGCTTATGATGAATTTCATAAGGTTAAAATTATTGATGGTCTGTATAAGGTAACGGATAAGAAAATAGCATTAAGGCATATGATGTCAATCGGCACTATTGTGAACGATGCTATGATGCAGGTGAAGTTCTTAAATGGTAAATATTTAGGTTCTATTGAAGAGTGGTTTATTTCAAGACTTAAACCGGGTGATACTTTTTGGTTTTCCGGCCGGAGTCTGGAATTGATTATGGTGAAATATATGCAGGTTATTGTACGTTCATCTAATAAGAAGCGGGGCAAGATTCCTTCGTGGATGGGCGGTCGTTTTCCGATTTCTGCTAATCTTGGTGCAGCTATACGTCATACGTTTAAAGAAGTACATTATAAATCTGTTGAAAATAAAACACCCGAAGTGCAGTTTTTAATGCCTTTGTTTAACGAACAAAGCAGGCGGAGCTATCTTCCTAAAGAAAATGAGTTACTGTTAGAATACATTCATACGAAGTATGGCTATCATTTATTTATTTATCCGTTTGAAGGAAAATTGGTTCATGAGGGGATGGCTGCCGTATTAGCTTACCGGCTTTCGAAAATAAAGAAATCTACCTTTAGTATTGCTACCAATGAATATGGCATTGAGCTTTTAAGTGATGAGGAGATTGCTGTCTCTGAACTATCTTTGGAAGATATGTTTTCTACAAAGGGACTATATTCAGATATTCAAGAAGGGATCAATACGATGGAAATGGCTCGCCGCCAATTCCGTGAAATAGCGGGAATTTCGGGCCTGGTTTTTAAAGGGTTTCCGGGAAAGCAGATAAAAACTAAACATTTACAAGCTAATTCCGGCTTGTTCTTTTCAGTATTTGAAGATTATGACAGGGATAACCTTTTGCTTCGGCAAGCGTATGATGAGGTATTTATTTTTCAGCTTGAGATTGTAAGAATGAATGCAGCATTTCAACGGATTGAGACACATAAAAAAATATTAAAAACCTTACAGCATTTAACACCCTTTTCCTTTCCATTATTTACGGAGTCTTTTCGGGAGAAATATTCGAATGAAGATTGGTTATCGAGGATTGAGAAGATTAAACAGCAATTGGAAGAATTATGATCATCAATATTCGGGATACGGAGATTCAATTATTATCACAAAGGGCGATTTACCTGGTGCAATATAGAATATTGGTTATTGCTGATATGCATTTGGGTAAACTGCTTCATTTTAGAAAGAAAGGGATATTTGTACCTGTTATTGATACCAATGAAGATTTGGAGATAATGAAAAAACTGATTGAGGAATATAAACCTGATGAGGTTATATTTTTAGGGGATTTGTTTCATAGTGAACAAAATAGTGAATGCGATCATTTTTTAAAGACGATTGCTTTATTTCCCCGGGTTAAATTTATGCTTACCAAAGGCAATCATGATATTATTCCAGCAGAGTTTTTTAACAATGCACAGGTAGAAATTGTTAAAGAAAGGATTTTTGATAATAAAATAGTTCTAAGACATCAGTTACCAAGGAATCCTGAACCAGATACTTTTTATATTATTGGACATGTTCATCCGGGTTATGTGATCCAACGTAAAGCAAGGCAAACTTTTCGTTTACCTTGCTTTTATCAATTTGGGAATATTTTTATTCTTCCTGCATTCGGGAAATTTACCGGGCTCTTTATACCGGAATTTTCAGAAGGTGGCATTAACTATGTAATTATCAATGATGAAATTATTCATATAACTAAATAGCAATGTGTATTTCTGCTGTATGCTGAATTCCATCATCTGCGAGTTGAATGCTGTTTCCTTCGCCTTGTGTATCTCCAGATTTCCACCAGGATCTACCATTTTCTATTTGGTAGACGGTGATTTTATAGGTTGAACTCTTATAACGGTAAACCATGGAAATGGATGGCCATTCTAATGGGAAACAAGGATTGAAACTTAAATGATCAACTTGCAATTTTATTCCCAGCATTGAATCGATAATGAATTGATACATCCAGCCGGCTGAACCTGTATACCAGGTCCATCCTCCTCTTCCTAAGTGTGATTCGTTTGCATATACATCAGCGGCCATTACATAAGGTTCTACCTTGTAAATTTGTACGGCTTTCATGTCCAGTGCATGATTGATAGGTTGAATCATGCTAAACAGCTCATAAACCTTTTTTCGATCGCCTAAAGCAGCGAATGCCATAAGTGTCCAGATAGCAGCATGTGAATATTGGCCACCATTTTCACGGACTCCGGGAACGTATCCTTTAATATAACCGGGATTCGGTTTGGCGACATTGAATGGAGGATCGAGCAATTGGATAATTTTCATATCCTTTTTTACAAGGCGCTTGTCCAGAGAATTCATGGCTGTATTTCTTCTCTCATCTGGTGCAGCAGAAGATAATACCGACCAGCTTTGTGAGATAGCATCAATGCTGCATTCGGTATTTTCCTTTGAGCCTAAAGGGGTACCATCATCAAACCAGGCTCGTTTATACCACTCTCCATCCCAGGCAGAAGCTTCAATATTGGATTGTAATTTAGCAGCTTCGCTTTTGCAGTTTTCCGCGAAAGCGGTATCACCGTGATTTAATGCGGTATCTGAAAACTCTATAAGAATGGTGTACAGGAAGAAGGCAAGCCATACGCTTTCTCCGAAACCTTTATTACCTACTAGGTCCATACCATCATTCCAGTCGCCTGAACCTATTAATGGTAAACCATGCTTTCCGAATTTAAGGCTGTGTTTTATCGCTCGAACACAGTGTTCATATAGATCGCCACTCAAGTTACCACTAATCGGTAGATCGTATAAGGAATCTTCTCCTTCGTGAAGGAGCCTGCTTTCGAGGAAGCCAACTGATTCAGCCAGTATTCCTTTATCTCCGGTAGTATTGATATAACGGGAGGTTACAAAAGGCAGCCAAAGCATGTCATCGGAACAGTTAGTACGAACACCTCTTCCTTCAGGAGGATGCCACCAATGTTGAACGTCGCCTTCTACGAATTGTCTGGATGCATTCAGGAGTATTTGAGCACGTGCAAGTTCGGGTTTGTTATGTAATAGTGAGAGTACATCCTGTAGCTGATCTCTAAAGCCAAATGCACCGCCTGATTGATAGAAGCCGCTACGAGCAAATAAACGAGATGCAATGGTTTGATAGGTAAGCCAGCCATTTGCCAGTAAATTAAGTGAATGATCTGGAGTATCTACCTGTAAGGTACTTAATGTTTCTTTCCAATATTCCTTTACCTGTTGCATCGATTCCAATACCCGGTCTTGCTCGATGAACTGTTGAATAAGATTCAAGGCCTGGGTGCCGCCAGTTTCGTTACCTATCTGGAAAATGATTAATTTTTCAGCCCCATCTAGTAAATCAAATCGTACCTGCAATGCAGCACAGGTATCCATACCTGAACGGACTCTGCCTGACAGCTTTTTGCGGTTTAATGCTTGCGGATTCATTAGGTTTCTATTTCTACCGATAAATTCAGATCGATCAGTGGTAAAACTGAAGTTATTGCCCCCATTTACTTTAAAAAAGGCGACCTGATCTGCAAATGCTGTATTATATCGGTTTCTGAATAGTAGTGTTCCGCTTGGTGTGTCATGCTCTGATAGAATATGCATATTCGTTTTTGAACGAACATCGCCCAGAATAATCTCCAAGTAGCCTGTTGAAGAGAGCTTCCTTACCCGACCTGATTGGTTTTTTATCTTTAGAACGACAAACTTTATGGGTAGCTCTTTATCTACGAATAAAGACATCTCTGAATGAATACCGCTTTCGATGTGTTCGTAGGTACTATAGCCGAATCCATGTGTAGTTATATAGGAAGTTTTTCCTCCGGCTGGAAAGGGAGAAGGTGACCAAAATGCGCCGGTTTCTTCATCGCGCAGATAAAATGCTTCTCCGCCGATATCGCTTACCGGATCGTTACTCCAAGGTGTAATGCGATATTCGTGTGCATTAATAGCCCATGTATAGGCTGAACCACTTTCTGAAACAACGGTTCCGAGAATAGGGTTGGCAATGATATTTGACCAAGGGGCAGGAGTGGCTTTCTTTTTATCAGTTATTATTTTGTATTCATCGCCGGCTGGTGTGAAACCACCTGTACCATTAAAGAACAGCAGGTCGTTTGGCAGAGTCAACTCTTGTTTAATTTCGCTTTCTTGTGGGATAATTGATTTGAGTTCTAACAGGGGAGGTAGTACCTTTTCTGCATTATGCCGGTTAATTTGCTCGGCAAGGGTACCTTCGCTGTCGTGAATGATTATCCGTGCAACGCTTTCAAAAAGTATGCGGTCTTCAGATGATATCTGATCAGCTGATTTTACAAATACCCTGCCCGGATTGCTATGGGTGAAGGTTGTAATAGCTGCTGAGGAGATCATCCCTAGGATCTGATCTTGTAAAACATGTCTGTAAGAACCATGATCTTCATTCCATATAACAAGATCGACTGCTAATCCTTTTAATTGCCAATACGCATGCGCCTGGATCATCCGGCTTACTAGCTCAATGCTATCTTGATTGTCTATTTGAAGAAGAATGATAGGCAAATCGCCAGAGATAGAATGACTCCAAAGTCCGGATTGCCCTCTAAAGTTACTGTTGATAACTGTTGAGCTAGCCCTTAGATTAGGATTGGCATAGATAATGGAGGCGGCTAATTTACCATATAATTGCGCATCTGCTTCAGTTGCATTAATTTGTCTGAGCAGTACCTGGCTGTGTGTCCAGGATAATTCAAATGCACGTTTCTTTAAGTTCCGATCCCGATACTTATGCATTAGGGCATCGCAGCTCTCTTTTGTTTCACTGATACCGTAAATCAGGTCAATTGTAGCTATTTGATTGGGTTTTATGGTTATTCTATAGCGGATAGCCATAATTGGATCCAATACAGATCCCTGATTGCCAGCCAAGGTGCTTACTTCCATGGCTTGCGGATGTGCTAAGTTCTTTCCTCTTCCAATAAATTCCATACGATCGGTTTCATAGGAAACCTCCTGAACTTCTACACCGTGTACATCCATTAAATGGAATAAATGAGGCGGTAGTTCCTCTTCGGAGCGAGGACGACGGGTGCTGAGGATAGCATTGTATTCGGGTTTTATCTCAGTTTGTACGAAAAGGTTACTGAATGCAGGGTGCGCTTCGTCAGAAGCCTGGCTTGCTATTACGATTTCAGCATAACTGGTGATTTCCAGTGTTTTTGTAGATTGAGACTTGTTTGTTATCCGTATCCTTCTCATTTCTGCATCATCTTCCGGCGATACTACAATTTCAGTCTTGGTATCTATTCCATAATCTTGTCTGTAAAATTCAACGTGTCCCTGAGAGAAGGTAGCTTTATAATTCGTTGCCGGATGCATGGTCGGATGATGGGTATTTGACCAGAAACTGCCTGTATTGACATCTTTGATGTAGCAGAATATTCCATAATCATCTTTGGTAGTATCCTCTCGCCAGCGCGTGATGGATGAATCTTTCCATCGGCTGTATCCTCCGCCCGAATTGGTAACCATTACCTGGTAGTGACCATTGCTTAACAATTGAATTTCAGGGATGGCTGTGTTTGCTGTATTAATGGTTCTTACCTGTACATTGCTATCTGCAGTGCGCATTTCGCTGATATCGGCAGTATGTGCATAGAAAATTGAAGTTTTAGGAATGCGTTCCTGTAATAATAATAAGGTTGCCTGGAATCTCAGTTCGGAAACAAAGCGTTGCTGCATAGGCTTATTTAACAGTACGTAAGCCAATGAAAGAAAGCTCATTCCTTGGTGATGGGCCATATACGAATTGATGATCGCATATTCTTTACCTCTTGGAACACGACTTGTTGTATAATCGATTGCTTCATAAAAACCATATTCGCCTTCAAATCCTTCGAGTGCCATAAATTGCAGGTTTGCAGTGGCTTTACCCGGCGAAATCATTAATGCCAGCATGGTGGCGTAAGGGGCTATTACAAGATCTTCTTCCAATCCTCGTTTGAGTCCGAGGCCAGGTACGCCGAAAGCATGGTATTGATAATTTAAATTAACATCTACGTTATTGTAACCCGACTCTGATATGCCCCAAGGAGTGCCACGCTTTTTGGCGTATTCTATTTGTCTTTTTACAGTGGCTTTATTTGTTTGATAGAGTAGGGTGTTTTCATAAGATGGCATTATCAGTTGCGGCATCAGGTATTCAAACATGGATCCGCTCCAGGATAATAGGATAGGCCCGGCATTGGAGTTAGTTAGCAGACGACCTAATGAGAACCAGCTTTCCTGAGGCAGTTTGCCTTGTGCAATACCTACAAAAACGGCTAAGCGGGCTTCGGACGCCAGCATATCGTAAAAACTGTCGTCTTTTCTTTGCTCATCAACGTTGAAGCCGATTCTTAGGAGATTGGTCGACTTATCAAACAGGAAGTCGTATTCTACCGTACTTAATTGCTCGCATTGTTCTTCCAGTTGTTTTAGGAAAATAATTTTTGAGACCGCTGCGGTATAACCTTTTGTAAAAGATGCTTGTAAGTTAATCAGCCATTCTTTATCCTCTGCACTGTTCTCTTGTTTTTTATAGTGATTGATATATTGTATAAACTCATCTGATGTTTTATTTATAGATGTAAGAGAAAGGTTATAATCTAACAGTGCCAGTTGAATGAATTGATTGGGAACCGGTAACATATCGAGCCAGGGGATATTTGCAGCTAAGTCATCTCGAATACTTTTTATCTGAAGCGAAAGCCTGCTTGTCCATTTAGGCAGTTCTGTTTCGTTTTCTTCCTCCCATAAGGCTATTTCATCACTGATGAGAGCCAGGTTATCAAGGTGCTTTTTTATGGTACTTAAGGAATGACTGTTTTCGTGAATAATGGTATCTAATAAGCCCAGCATCTTTTCAATCAGTTCGTTCTTTTGGATCTTAAGTAAGTCATTGATAATCTCAACGGTTGTTCTTAGTCCTTCAAAACTTCGGTAATTGAAGATTGGTTCATTGGGAAGTGAAATAAAGCCTTGTCGGAGTGTTAATAAATTACCTAAAAGATTACCACTATCAACAGTAGATACATACCTTGGTTGTAAGGTTTGGAGTGTGATCGTGTCGTACCAATTATAAAAATGCCCTTTGTATCGATCCATACGCAGCATGGTTTGTAAGGTATTATTGCATCGGGTAACGAATTCGCCTGCAGGGATATATCCAAAATCATAAGCTGATAAATTGGCAAGTAGAGCTAATCCAATATTGGTTGGCGATGTACGATGTGCGATAACAATATCCGGGTGTTCTTGCAAATTATCGGGCGGTAGCCAGTTCTCTTCTGCGTTTACAAATTCCTGGAAGAATGACCAGGTTTTGCGAGCAGACTTGTGTAAGAATAGCGTCTGTTCTTCGGTTAATTCAGGGCTTTCTTCCTTTTCAGGGACACTTAGTCGCCAGGCAAGTGCGGGTGATATTAACCAAAGTATCAGGATAGGCGAGGCAACGTAGAACGCCGGGTAATTAGAATAAAGAAAGAGAACGGTACAAACAGCGGCTATTACCGGGCCAATCCACATGGAAAGATAGTTCGATAAAATGGTGTTTTTTGAATGATGTGATGCCTGTGCAGATGGTGTCCATTCCAATAGTTTCTTTCCGGTAAAGATCATGCGCCAATTGGTGAGTATGATGGCATGTGTGTAACGGTAAGATTCGTAGGGTAAAACAGCCATATCAAACATGAAACGGAGTAATACATCTCTTACCGAGATGCCTACGTCAGATATATGTGCTTTTAGGTCGATATCCTCTGGTCTGTGAATCAGCCGTAACGCTGCTGCTGCCATGACAGGAAGGAGTACAATAATGGTAACGGCTAATGTCCAGAACCATGGATAAGGTAGTATGGACCACCCAAGCAGTAATATGAGCAATAAGGAAAGAGGTAAGATACTTCTGCGAAGATTATCGAAGATCTTCCATCTGGATAGGGTGGAAAGGTGATTTCTTGTAAAACGACCATCTGCTTTGGTAACAAAAGGCATGATCCATGCACCTATCTGCCAGTCGCCTCTGATCCATCGGTGATGTCGCTGAACATCTGTTTCATACTGAGCCGGGTTTTGTTCGTATAATATTACATCACTTAATAGTCCTGAACGTGTATAACATCCTTCTAATAAGTCATGGCTCAGGATGCGGTTTTCCTGAAAGGTATTGCTTAATGTGCGTATGAATATATCGACATCGTAAATTCCCTTTCCAATAAAGGAACCCTCATGGAATATGTCTTGATATACGTCTGATGAAGCACGTGTATAAGGATCGATTCCTGAAATATCACCTTGCATACGAAGGTAGAGAGAAGTGGCACCTTTTGGAAAATTTGAAGCCACCCGGGGTTGCAGGATACCATAACCATCGGTAACCCTTCCTTGTTGAGGATTGTATACTGCATGATTTAATGGATGCGCCATGGATGCAATAAGCTTCCATGCAGCTTCCCGAGGAAGCTGGGTATCTGAATCTAGCGTGATTACATATTTAACATTGGTCAATACCTGGTAATGGCCAACGATATGAGAAAATCTGTTTTCTTGATTTCGTAATAAAGCATTTAATGCTGTTAATTTTCCTCTTTTTCGTTCATAACCCATCCACTTATTCTCTTTTGCATTCCATTGTCTTGAGCGGTGGAAGAGAAAGAAGATATCAGGCTGTTCGGGTTGGTTGTATTTTTCGTTTAATTCTTTAATCCGTTCACTTGCCAGCTTTAATAATGCATCATCCAGTGGCATAGTTTCCGTCTTTGCATCCATAAAATCTGTTAGCAATCCGAAATGTAAATTAGTACCACGGTTAGCCAGGAAACGTACTTCAAGTGCTTCAACCAGTTCTTCAATATACTTTTTACTGGATAACATGGTTGGGATAACTATCAAGGTTCGATATTCGTTTGGAATTCCTCTGGAGAAATCCATTCTTGGAAGAAGCGTTGGCTTTACCCATATGGTAACAAGCCAATTGATAAAGGAAATGGCTAGCTGGGCAGCTCCCGCAATGGAAAGAATACCAACTATGGTCAATATTTCCCAACTAAAGGTGCTATAACGATAAGCCAGTAAGAACATAGCAACGGCACCTAGCAGGGTTAGGATCGTAATAGAAAGGAAATAGATAGATACGGGCCTCTTACTTGTGAAATTAGTTATTTTTTGCCTGAATGTATAGCGCATTCCTGAAGCTTGTTCGGTTTGCTTTTTACCTTTATCAATTAAATAATATCCTACATGACTACGTCTATTATCCTCTCCCTCATGTATGATTTGATTCTTTGCTAACTCCAGCACTTTTTGTGCAACTTCTGTTTCTGACAGGGAAGTGCCTTTTGCTATAGCTTCTACTTCATGCCTATACCGGTCGCGTGTTGCAAAATTCATCTTGGAGTAGGTGCCGGTAATATCTTGACGTAGAACCTGATCTACACTGCTAAGCGTTTCGACAAACTCACGCCAGTCTGTTGTACCAATGAATCGTAATGTTCCTATGCTGTTTCTTACAGATACCTGGTCGGCTGCTTGCTTTTGATTTTCTTGCCATACTAAATCATTGCTCGCAATCCCCATTCTTGACAGTTGCTGCTCCATCCAATTGAGCGGCAATGCTAATGCTGGCCCTTTACCTTGTAGTTTGCGAGTAAAACTGGCAACGAATGGACTATCAAGCACCGGCTTAGAGCGTGCCATATCCGCAATTGTCAGTACCAAATTAGCTGGTTCTTCCTTTACGGTGGTCATCATCTTTTCAGCCCAATAGTCTGCCAGGTTATTGTCGATCATATCTAATGCTATCCGCTCTGAGACTCTGCGTAGGTTTTCAAGGACAGCGAGTCTGAGCATGATTGGGATTGCCCAGAGTTCTCCTAATGTTAATAGTTTCTCTGTTTGATAAGCTGCAATAAAACCACTCAGACTTTTTACATCTACCCGGCCATCACTATGCGATATGATTTCAAGAACGATATCATATACCCTTGGCATATCAGCTGAATTTCCATTTGCTAAATAGGGTAGGCCTTCACTATATCCTTTTGGTAAATGCTTTCGAGCTATTACCACTTGTTCTTCTATTAGATAGAAGTTATCAAGCAACCACTCTGCACCCGGAGTTATTGTTTGTCCGGATCGGATACTTTCAACCAGAAGGTTTCGTACATCTAATAATGTTTTCTCATTATTCCCTAATCTCTTTAATAGTTTGTCAGAAGACTTTCCTTTTAATAGCTTATGAGATCGAGCTACTACTTTAGCATGGATTTCCATCTGATCAGAGTTATATAATTCTGATCGAAATGGTTCTTCGTTACGAGAATTTCCGATAGAATTATTTCCTTGGAAATAGACACGCATACGTGACAAGATATCGAAAACGGTACTAGTTTTAACCTTCATATTTAATAAAAAAGAGATATTCCGAAACGGAGATGGATGAATTGTAATAGGATTCTAAAGATAGCCATTTTTATTGATGGTTCTGTACAATAACAATCAGATGGGAAAATAGTTAGCGAAATAATAAAAAAAAACGAGACAGATATACTGTCTCGTTTTTTAACTTGTTCATGCTATTTAACAGAACTGAGCTGTTGTTTTATGATTTAACGCGTTTGCCTTTGGCTGGAAATTGGTCCATCATTGTTCCGGCTACGTTATCTTGATCTGTCTTTTTTAAATATAGATCGACATCGGTTCCTGAAGCATTGAAATAGACTACGACTGCATCTTCGAATTCATCTACAGCGGCAATTTTTGCAACTTCAGCTTTAGAAGCTGTATCTGTTATGACACCTACTAATTTTCCATCTGCTCTCTCTAATTTAACGGTAAGATATATGTCTCCGATTGGAACATCGGCAACATAAACGTCCCATGAACCTATAAAGTAGTTTGATGGAGCTTGTGCATTCGCTTTAATTGAGATTGAAAGGCATAACAGAAATGCCACGATTAAAAGGCCTGACTTTTTCATATTGATTAATTTTTTCATAATAATAGGTGTAAGTAATTATTAATTATTGCGTTTTATCGACACAATAAAAGTAATCAAAATCTTAACAATTCAAATTTATTTGATTGTTTTTATTATTGACGGATTTAAATTCGTTACTAAGTTTTAGTATAGAATATCAACATAAAAGCCTGTCTGGAGTACAGGCAGGCTTTTATGTTGATCTAGTATGAATGTCGTTTAATCATTTAAACATAAATATTTGCTTTTAGCCATTTTACGCTATCAGCTACATCGGTAATCGATTTAGCTCCATCTTGTTCAATAAACGTATGTTGTACACCTGAAAGCGATGAGTTTGTGAAAATATGTTTGAAGTCAACTTTTCCTTTTCCTACAGAAGTTGGACGATTAGTAGCAGGATCGAAATCTTTAACATGCCATAGAGGGAATCGTCCCGGATATTGTTTAAACATTTCTACGGGATCTTTTCCTGCTTGGGTAGCCCAACCAAGATCGACTTCCATGAATACTTCATCTTTATTAGTTTGACCCAATATATAGTTATAGGCACTAATGCCTTCAATTTCGTCAAACTCCGATTGGTGATTATGATAAGCGAATTTCATCCCGCTTTTTTTAGCTGCTTCTCCTGCTTTTGCAAAGATTTCAGTAGTTTTTTTGATTTCATCCATGGTTGATTCAGCAGAGCTTGCACAAACAACCCATGAACATCCTCCTTCAGCTGCTTCGTCTACTATTTGTTGTAAATTATCGCGTAGATTGGTACGTTGTCCGGCTGCAGCCATTGCAGCAGCGGCTTCAGGACTTGGAGCAGGGCGAGCAGGAGCACCTGTTGGTCTGGCAGACATGGTACGAGGTAGTCCGCCAACATGGTTACCAATCCATTTCATACCTAAATCATTTACCATAGCAGCAAACTCTTTTGCTTTATGGCCGTAGTAAAGTCCGGTTGTACTTCCTGTTGCGGTTTCTAATTCTTTAACACCGATGTCAGCAATTTGCTTTAATACATCTTTAGTGCTCAGATCTTTATTATTGAATAAAACACCTAGTGTATAAGTTTGTAAACCAACAGGTGGATAATTAGCTGCAAGTCCAGCAAACAATGTATTTCCTCGGCTTAATCCTGGCAGTATACTGGCGGCAGCTATTGCACCAGTAGTTTTTAAAAATGATCTTCTATTGAACATAATTTATTGATTAATATTATTTGGTTTTATTGCGCTACAATGTAAATAAAATTATGAACAATCTTTATAATTTATTTTATTTAACAAACTGCTTAATGGTTTATTTTCCCATTACATATTGAAGTCCAGCCCAAAGGTGTCTAAGGAATAAAGGTTCAGAAAAACTAACATCTGTGTGTCCTCCAGCGGTATAAAACGCCCTTCCGCCATCAAATTCGTGATACCAAGCCATTGGATGATTGTCGCCATTTGTTCCTCCACGGTAAGTTGTTTCATCTATCTTTAATAGGACGTGGATATCATCACTAATATTTTTAAAAGAATAAAACTCATCTTCTCTTTCCCATCTTTCTGGTAGGAAGTTGGTTGCAGGATTATTCTTATCTACGACTACAAAAGTTCCTTTCTGTACGTTATCCGGACCTGGATGGCCTGCAAACCATGCACCTGCTAATTTACCATACCAAGGCCAGCTGTATTCAGTATCAGTAGCAGCGTGGATACCTAAATATCCTCCTCCTGATTGGATATAGTGTTCGAAGCTTTTTTGTTGTTCATCATTTAGAACATTGCCGGTTGTATTTAGAAAAATTACAGCTTTGTACTGTTTGAGGTTTTCTTCTGTAAATTTACTGGCATCTTCAGTTGTATCGATAGTAAATCCATGTTCCTGGCCCATTTTCAGTAATGCAACCTGACCAGGTTCAATGGAGCTATGTCTAAATCCTGCGGTTTTACTGAACACTAATACTTTTGGAGGTGTTTGAGAATTAAAAGAGGATAGGGTTAGGATTGTTCCGATTAACAGGAAGGAAAGTAACCAGTTTTTTGACATTTTTAAATAGTTTTTCATAGGTTAAGATATTAGATTATTTATTGTGGTTATTGTTTTTTATGCTTAGATTGATAAAGTAATCGAGATTAAATATGGCATTTGGTAACTCAAATATAGAAAACTAAAAATCATTTTAGGATATTTTATTTCGACAATAATATTGAAAATATGATTTTGAATCGGGAATAATGATTGAAGATAATGAAGAGGCCTTTGTAGAGGATTTTGTACGTTTGTGTTAAGTTTATATTGAATAAAAGTTATAATTATTATTAATTAATTGACGATCAGTATATTATTGCTATATGTTATTATTGTTGTTTTCATAGCAACTTTGGTCCGTTCGGCTTTTGGATTTGGCGAGTCTCTGATAGCGGTTCCTTTACTCGCTTTTTATATACCTATTGAAGTTGCAGTTCCTGTTTCCGTTCTGGTTTCTATTACAATTGCAGGCGTTGTAGTAATACAAGATTGGAAGAAAATCCATATACAGAGTGCCGGAAGCTTATTTATATTTACTTTGTTGGGAATACCACTTGGTCTTTTATTACTAGTATCTGCCAATGAGGAATTTGTGAAGATTATTTTGGGTATCGTAATCATTGCGTTTTCAACCTACTCTCTGTTTAAGCGATCTATTGAGTTAAAGTCTGAAAGTTGGTTGTGGCTTTTCTTATGTGGATTGCTTGCAGGAATATTGGGTGGAGCGTATGGGTTAAACGGACCTCCGTTAGTGGTTTATGGATCTATGCGTCGTTGGACAGCACAACAGTTTAGAGCAACTTTACAAGGGTATTTCTTACCTGCCAGTGTAATTGGTATGATTGGTTATTGGATAAGCGGCCTATGGATTCCCGCTGTTACCTATTATTATTTATGGAGCCTGCCATTCCTGCTTCCTGCAATTTTCTTAGGTAGAATGATTAACCATCGTTTACATGGAGATACTTTCTTTACATATGTTCACTTTGGTCTAATAGCTATCGGTGTTTTGCTCTTAATTCAATCTGTAATTTAGGTTGATATACGGATTGAATTATTGACATTTTATTATCATTACTTTTGCATGGTAATAACGATTACACCGTTTGCTCCCCGAGTACCGTAAATTGAAGTTTCGGCTGCATCTTTCAGAACGGATATCTTACTGATATTATTTGGATTTAAATTGGATACATCATCCATCGTCATTCCATCTACTACATACAGCGGCTCAGTAGTACTTATATTTTTATTTGTATTAAATGAATTAACACCACGGATTCGAACTCTGAAGGCACCATTATCATTGGACACAATTACGCCAGGAAATTTGCCTTGCAGTTGTTCTCTTATATCGGATACTTTTATCATATCTTCTTTCGAGATGGATTTTGATGATCCAAGGGTAGTATTAGTGTAACCATTAGAAACAACTGTCTCAGATGGATTAGACCCGTTTAAAAATACTACAAGGTCACTTTTACTATTGAATCTTTTCTGAGTATCCTTATATCCGGGTGTTATAAAAATTAAATCCCCTTTTGATTTTGGTGATTCTATGGAGAATGATCCATCTGCTGCTGATAGCGTTTGTAGATCTGTACCCTTTATTTTAATTAAAACTTCTTTTAAAGATTCACCTTCCTGGCTAGATACATTCCCTTTTATAATGGTTTGAGCGAATGCCAGATTGCTCAGGGCTATTAGTCCGACGACATTCAGAATGATAGCAAAGTATGTCCTTTTCATAATAATTAAGTTTAGATTGTTTGCTTAGTATATCTTATATGTAAAGATAAATAAATTTAATTATCTTATGTAATTTAATTATCTCATCTTTAGCAACTTAATTGTTATATAAGTGTGATGATAGTTTGTATTATTTAATAGCAGATTTCATTACTTTAATGATCTTATTTGCTATTATTTTGTTTCCTTTGTCAGAAGGGTGCAGGCCATCATAGGTCGTATTAATTGCCTCAGGCGGATAAGGATATTCGTCAGTTTCAGGATTAAAGGGGATGTCGATAAAATCAGGGTATTTAAAATTTTTATACTTTCCCGTTTGAGGATCTTTCAGCCTTTTAAAATTAACAATGTTCTTATAATTGAAATCGTTGGAGTTGTAGAGGTCAATCACTTTATAATTCTCGAGCTTTCCAATTTCATTCACTGCGTTTGCAAATTCGGCCAGGTCTTTTCCATTTTTAGTTTTGTAAGATCCGTAGGCATTGTTTTTCATATTATTGTAGTAAACAAAATCCAGTCTCTTCAGTGGAGTAATTAAAATGACCGCGGCCTTTGGGTTTAAGTTTTTTAGTTTGTCAGTAATTATCCTATAAGAGCCATATACGGTTGATGTTCCTGTGCCATTTTTATAATCATCCATAGTCCCTAAAGTTTGACTGCCCCACCAGTCATTGGTTCCTAAAAATACAGTATATACATCTGCCGGTTTTAAGTTAAGCTTGTCAATTTCTTTGGCTATACGCACTACTGTCCACCCATTATGGCCTTGATTCTCATATTCTAACCCTGGTATTTTATTTACAACTAATGACATATAACCCTGCATAACTCTATCACCAGTCTCATCTAAATGATCATTAAGATAAGTTATTGAATCTCCTATAGCTACCCATGTGGTTTTTGGTGGAAACGTGAAAGCTGAAAAAATGACATACAATGAGATAATTAACAGGATTTTAAATTTCTGGCTCATAATTTAACGGGTTATTTAATAACATTATCAATCTTTAATTGAATATTATTCTTAAAGATATTATTTATTTTTTTAGAACTAGACTGCGGCGCAGAAATAGATCAGGGTAACAAAAAAAGAGAAAGTTACAATCGTGAATATATTTTTAAATAAAGTGAAATTATTCTGAAATATTTTAATCACTCGTCCGTCTATTATATTAGAGGTTGAAAATAAGTTCAATTTTAAAAATCGATGGCTGATAAAAAGCACAATGTAATCTTAACAATTATAAAATCTTATAGTAAAGGTTTATCGGGCTTTATTCGGAAACGAGTTGATAATGAAGAAGATGCTCAGGATATTTTGCAGGATGTGTGGTTTCAGTTAAGTTCTGTTATTAATTCACAACCGGTTGAACAGGTTGGTGGATGGCTTTATCGGGTAGCAACTAATAAGATTATTGATAAGCGTCGAAAGAAAAGTGAATTATCCTGGATATATAAGGAGGAGGAGCAAGAAGAATCAAGTTTGTATGATCAGTTTCTAAAAACGGAAAAAACACCTGAAACAGAATACCAGGACCGCATTCTTTGGCAGGAATTATTTAAGGCTCTTGAAGAGTTGCCAACGGAACAAAGAGATGTTTTTATCTGGCATGAGTTAGACCGTGTATCGTTTGCAGAGATATCAGCAGATACGGGAGAGTCTATCGGAAAATTGATATCACGTAAGCATTATGCTGTTTTGCATCTGCGGAAACGTTTAAAAGTATTTTATTCAGAGTTTAAGGAATCACAATTTAAAAGCATATAAATTAATATTAAAATATCATGAACAGGAATTTCAAATGTAGAAAACGATTTATTTTTATCCCTTTTTTGGCAATTGCTTTTGTATTTCTAGTAAGCTTTCTGGTCATGCTTCTATGGAATTATACCTTGCCATCTATTTTCGGACTTACAACCATTACCTTGTGGCAAGCGATGGGTTTGTTTCTTCTTTGCAAGCTCTTATTTGGTTTTGGAAAAGGACCCAAACGTGGAGGACCCCCTTGGAAAAGACGATACATGGATAAAGACCTTTCTGAACTTAGTGAAGCAGAGAAAGAAAAATTTCAACAATATATTCATCAAGAAAGATGCTCCTGGGGCAAATCTACATTTAGATCGGATGAAAATAGACCAAATCAGATGAATCATGAATAATAAAAGCTTAAACGAAGTAATGACATTAACACGTTTCAATGATAAAAAGTTGAAAGTTTGTGATCCAACTCTAAATAACTTATCCGTAATAGAAGATCTTTATATTACTCAAGAGGCCTATTTGAAAAGTGAAACTTGTCCGGATGCAATGTCCATCTTTATTGTAACCAATGGAAGTGGGAGAATAAACCTTAATTTGGAGGAGGTGGATATTCAAGAAAACAGCTTGGTTCAACTGGTTAAAAGCAATATTAACGAGGTGTTTGTTGAAAGTCAATCATTATTAATCTCAGGTGTGAGTTTTACAAGAGATTTTATTGAGGAGATGGGAATCATGACCGAGTTTTTGCCAAATATTTTTAGTTTTTTCTCATCGGGTTCATTTCTTGCATGGAACCTGAAGCCTGAAGATACAAATACGATCAAACATCAAATCAGATTACTGACAGAGTATGCCAATAATTTTGCGACACACCCCTACGGAAAAGAGATTCTTGTCCATACTTTTTATGTCTTTCTTTTTGAGATTGAGGCGCTGCGTATGAAATACTCGAGTTCAACATATTTCCCTTTTTCTCGTCAAGAGATACATGTCCATAAATTCATGAACCTTGTTCAGCAACAGTTTCGAAAAGTTCGTGCAATTAAAGATTATGCATCGCAATTGAATGTATCAGCAAAACATCTTACCGAAATCGTAAAACAGTTTACCGGGAAAAACGCGAGCGAAATGATAACTGAACATGTTATAAAGGAAGCGAAGCTTTTATTGAAAAACCCCCAGTTGAGTATTGGAGAAATTGCTTATAAGCTTTATTTCAGTGACCAATCTTTCTTTGGTAAATACTTTAAAAGACAAACAGGAATTTCCCCGAAAACTTACCGTGAAGCTATATTTATAAATAAGCAGGCAGACAAAAGTCTATTTTACAACACTGAAAAATTTTCATATGGTGGATAATTTATATATCTGGTTAGAATATTTGATTTTACATCTTTTTAGCTTGTTTTCAAGCTTGCTTCCTCATATTTGCGTTTAAATGCTTGAATTAACACAGACGCTACGCACTCATAATGCAGCATGGAGTTATCTAATCCAAGGGTCTTATATGGCATTAGGATTCATATAGTAAAGATGGAAGTGTAAATTCCATAAAATAACTGGGTTTGGCAATAAAATTATTCTTTTGACACTTAGTATTTTGTGCGCCCACCTGGCCTTGAACCATGCGCTATAAATAGCTATTAATCAATCTTTTGTAAGAATCAGAACATTGCTGGTAGTCAGTTTGGTAACCGCCTATTCGACTGGTGTAAAGGTACGGGTTTTGGGGAGGAGGAGCAAACGGTTTGTTAGCTAGAGCAGAAACTCTTTCTATTTCGTATTATCGTAAGTATTAAAAGCGGAGCTTAATTTTAAACTTCAGGAAAACGCATAAATACTTATCTGGAACGAAAATAGGTATTAGGCTCCGAACGGACTAAAAGACTTAGAATCTTCTACTCGTTAAGTTTGTCAAGTTGTTCTGTGAGAAACATCTAATAATTCTGTTCTACTCTGAATATCTGATAATAATCTTTTGGTCACTATCCAAGCCCAATATTCAATTTGTCAACTTGATAAAAAATCACTATCTGACAATCATTGGACTCGGTACCATTATTTATGAAAAAAAAATGAAAAGTCACTCAGAATATGATTTCAGATACAAGTACAACTTGACCCAGCAGCTTTAATTTCTAAGTTTTCGTTTCTGTTCTATCCTCAATTTCGGATTGTAATGCAATTGGAATTGGTAAAATATGCATTTCGGTATAATAATGTTTGAACGACGGATGAGTAAAAATAGCCTATATTGAATGAAAAGCTATCTTTACATGATAGAATATATTTTTAACGCTTAATCTTTACATCATGGCTGAAACATCAATTAAGCTAGTAGCCTTTATCGATATACTTGGATTCTCGCAGTGATTTCAGATTACGATACTGGTAAGAATACCGAAATATTTGCTGTCCTTAAAAGTGCATTAGATCCTGCTGCCAATTTTATAAAAAGAGGCCATAAACAGGGTGAAAATGATATGTTTTTCGAGTGGAATTCCTGCCTCGAAGCCAAGTTGTTTTCGGATTGCCTTTGTGTAGCAGTACCTTTAAGTTATAAGGGCTTTGGTTTTGGCGAACAACTTAACTTTTTTTATAAATACCTGGTTGGTTATCAAAATCTCCTCATGACACATGGTTTTTTTACAAGGGATGCTGTTACTATAAGCTCGCATTACTCAGATGAAAACTTAATTTTTTCCGGTGGGCTTGTTGAATCGTATAATTTGGAAACAAAAGTTTGCAAAAATCCCAGAATTATGATCAGTGATAGACTGATGGACGAAATTTTCAAATTGGACAGCAAATACAAAAGTATGTTGACACATATGTTAGAGATTGGGAACGATGGTGTATTTTTTTCAATCACTTTAATTATAACCTGATTGATTCAAAAGCCGCAGATATGTTTGCAGCGGATTTTTTAAAATCATTTGGTGTTGATGGAATTTTGGATAGTTTTTTGGAAAAAGATCTTGAATTAAAAAAGGAAGAGTTAATAGAGAAAAGATCCATCGTACAAGGGATTTTGGATCAACAGGGGTTAAGCGCAAGCGTAGATGAAAAATATAGATGACTTGGTTCTTTTATCGATTATCAGTTGGGAAAAGAGAATCCACTTGGGTTTAAGGATTTTTCCAAAATATAATTGATTATTATGGTCTTTATTTGTAAATAAGAAAACTCGTAATGCAGAAAATAGAAGGGAAACTTTATTCACCATTTCAGAAGAACCATAGGAAGGTTTCAGTAAATAGGAAGGAAGATAAAGGTTGGGATTTTAGTTTTGAAGATGAACTGGTATGGGAAAAGTTTGATGCCACGGTCAATCGGGTCAGGGCAAGTGAAGGATTTAAGGTCTCATCCTTTCGAGAACTTATCGATGAGGTTGCAAGTGTAACAATTAGTAACAGGAATTTTGAAATGTTCTACAGAGGACAAGAATTTGATTATAAGAATAACTCTGCGATTTATTATCAGGATAGAAAGCCGAAGTCAACTATTTTTCCGGCGATATGCAGGCCAGAAAAGAACGCAGACGGAAGTCCAAAGTATTCGATAAAGAAAAGCCAAATTATTAAGAGATATGATGACCTTGACAAAATGGTTGGAATTGTTCAGGGCAATAAAAGGGGTTATTTTAAGGAATATTATTATGCACTTTTTCAGCACTATGATATTTTACCTACGCCGTTGATCGATATTACACAGTCGTTGAGGGTTGCTGCAACATTTGCCCTACGGAACTCTAAAAAAGGATACTTATTTGTCTTTGGACTGCCATATCCAAATCAGAGTATTTCCTATTATTCCGATATGAGCATAGTGCTGATCAAACTCCAAAACGTCTTGCAGACAAACTCCCTTCGACCGAGGTATCAGGAAGGGTTTTTAGTCGGAAAATATCCCATAATGCCGACCAAGACTAGTGGAGATGACCTCGCGAATAGAATGGTGGCAAAATTCTATCTTGATAATACCGATGGCAAGTTTTGGGATAAGTATTTTTTGCCGATGCCAGACGAAGTGCTCTACCCTAAAAATGATCCTATTGAAATACAGTTGAAAGAAGCCAAAAAGGATTTTGTCAATCAAGGAAGGTAATTATTCATTTACTTTTTAATCAGGCTTTTTATATTGTACTAATTCCTATTTGAGCATATGCTTTGGTTGAACCTTTTTTGATCATAAATTGAGTATGAAAATAAAATCATTTAATAGCTGTTTGTTGTTTTAATTTCAGTCCCAAAATTATAGAAGACCTTTTGAATAAACTTGTCACCAACTTCGTTGCCTATAAATACGATTGAAAAGGCAATATTTTTGATTGATGAATCGTGTCCCGCGCGAGGCTAATATATTAATTAAGATATGAATGAATTAATTTTAAAAGAACTATAGAGTTACAATCTCAATTTCATTTCCAAATTTAGTCCTTAACTCCTTTTCTGTTGTTTTAGCAGGAACACCAATTGCCAAGAGCTGTCTTGGTCTCGAACATGCCACGTAAATCATTCGCTGCTTTTCGCTAGGAAATGATATTGAGCTAATAAAGCTATTAAGGCCCACACTTTCTCCGGCCCCAGTCTCGTCCAAAAAATAGAGTAAGGCATCCAGCGTAGCCCCTTTAATTTGGTGAATTGTGCTTACTGGAATATTTTGATTACTGGTTGCAGGTTTGTTGAAATAAGAATCAACTAACTCATTTTTCAAGTCGGCCATTTTGAAACCTTTGATCATTTTTTTGAAAATAAAAAAATCGCTTACATCGATATCAAAATGATCATTCATGCTTTGAATGCATGCTGCTGACCAGTTCAGCAGAGATTTGTTGGTTGGAGGGATCTTATAGAGATATTCGTATAACCTTGCATTTAACGAAATATCTTCTTTTGCTTCTCTGATCAATATCTGCATTTCAGAGTACTTAATACCGGGATGGAGTATGTTCAAAAAAAGTTTCCTGAGTTCATTTATTGCGTCCTTGACCGAATTAAGCTCAAATAGATACTTGATAGTTAAGATCCTATAAGGAAAGGTATCTTTCCATGGAGCTATTTCCGATCCTTCTCCGATCATTTTATGGAGCAACTTTTTCCCCCTAACAACGATGTGATTTTCTCGGAATTGATGAATGATGCATCTCGTTTCAAAATCAGCGACAATAAGCTTCATATTATGATCAGTGTACCTATACACTAAAATAGCGAGATCTTTATCCTCGACATTCAGTGAACTTATTCGGACATCACTAGTACAACGAATAATGCTGAAAAAATTAATGATGCGCTGTACAGACCGGCGATTATCCGTTAAAAGAAGACCCGTCCATGCCGAATTTGTATACTTACTGGCAAACAACTGCGGCTTGGCGTCCCGCCACTCATATAAACTTTGATAAGGATCTCCAATTAGCTCTAAGTTCTTTAAACCAAGATCGAGCAATTTATCAAATATGGCATGCTGGATCTCAGAATTGTCCTGAGCCTCATCAATCAGAATATAGGGAAATCTCCTCACCAACCAAGTGCCGATTTGGGGATGGTTATTAAGAAGCTGTAACGCTAAGTAAGCAGAATCAAGACTTGTAATGAAACCGTTTTTTTTCTTCCACGTAAAAACCGCGGCTGCATATTTATTAAATTCAGTTAAATCAACAGTTTTCGGATCTGGGGATTTTCCATTAAACGAAAAATTCCCATTTACGTCAATGCATATGGTACTAGGCGGATAAGAGCGATAAAGCGGTTTGCCTTGTTTATTCTTATATCGGTTTGCAGGACTGGCAATTGTCTCATAGACTTTACCCTTCGATTCAAATGTCGTGGCAATTAATCTGTCTATTGTGCTGGCTTGGTCAACGATATTTGGTCTCTCAAATTTGCTATCAAATAGGTTATAATATGGCAAAGTGATATAGTGATTGATGAAACTATCTATCGTTGACACATGGTTCGGATATCTGAAACTATATCTATACACTCTTTTGTATCTTTGGAGGATCTCATTTTTAGCCACATTTGTAAAAGATAAGCATACAACTCCCGCATGATCACCATAAGTATCTCTACACTCTGCTTCCAAAAGTGGCAATTTACGAATGATACAGGTTGTCTTTCCACTACCAGGGCATGCGTTCAGAACTATTTTGCCACGTGCACTTAAATAAGCGGCGCTCTCCACTGAAGTATCAAAATTCATAATCTAGGACTTTAAGTGGGTGAATGCTGCCAGAATGTATTTAGGTACAACGAAAGTGGCCTTGGCATCATCTAGATTTTCAAGGATATGATAGGAAAAGTCCTGGGCTAACACAGCTTTGCCTGGCAGACATTTCCATAATAAAACAGCTATTTTCTCCTGCTGTACATCATTTAGGGTTTCTGGTAATGTCACCATAAAAGCGGTAACTTCAACCATTTCAGTTGGATATTTTGCTAAAATGTATTTGTACAGAAAGTTATTTGTGGTCGCTGCTTTAGTTCCCAAAGTATTGTTTCTACAAAGATCATACTCCATTGTCTGAAGGGCAGTTGAAACTAAAATCGAAGACTGGCTATTAGTAATAGAATTAAGATTTGCTATACGATTACACGCTGTCCCGGCAGTAATTTTATTATGCAGGTCATTAAGCATCTGGTAATTATTTTCCGCCAGTTTATCAAGGTGGTATTCCTTTTTCTTGGAAATCGGGCAACGGTCGTCGTCAGTCAGAATCGCGATGTTTTTTGGTAACCGTTTTTTTGCGTCGGCACTGTTAAACAGAAACATAAATGGATAAAAACTTATCCCATCAACATTTACCAGTTCAATCCTGTAGTCTTCAAGATGGAATCCACTCACTTGACAGAAAGCTGTAATTAGGAGCTCTTCCGAAATACCCTCCACAAACAAACAGCTTTTTGCATAAAAAAGCTGCGATTTAGTGACATCAAGATACCGTTGCAATTGTTTTTTTTTCAAATCGATTTCGATCTGCGTTAAGGCTATTGCTTTTACTGTATCCTGAATAAGGTTCTCAGCGGATCTGGAATCAAATATATGACCCAGTGAGTAGGCATGCTTGTCCAATAGTATAAGGTTTTCAAAGGGCACTTTTGAAGTTAAAGTGGGAGAATGTGTAGTAATAAACAACTGGCTTTTGGCTTGCGAATTTGCCTCTTTTAAGAAATTGTATAGGCTTAATTGGAGCTGTGGATGTATATGTGCTTCAGGTTCTTCAATAAGTAACGTATAATGCGGGATCTCGTCATCCTTGACCCGTTCTTTAATGTCACCCAAAACCGTAGCGATGTATATCAGGTTATTAAACCCAAGACTATTTTGCCATAACTGGAATCCTTCTTCTGAATTGTTCTGCCAGTCATGTGGTAAGTACGGCTTAATAACATTAACTATATATTCAATCTTGGACTGCTCGATATGTAAGCCGATTGCACTTTTATCTGCGTGCTTGTAAATATTGTCTAGATTGGTGTTTATGTTCGCTTTTGTATCAACAACTTCACTTTGTAGTAGCAACTGATCATTCGCACCTTTGATAATGCTTTTGATCTGGGCCTCAGTTCCGTTTCGGTCGACCAACCTTTTAATGACTTTTCCTAATATATTCCCTCTTACTGATAACAGATCTTTTGTACTGTCGCGAAGAGCGCTGAGATAATAGTGCTGGAAAAGGCTGAAGGTATTAATGTCTGCTTTTTGGCCATCAATGTTCCCTGTAGAATAAGAGAATATTGGAAAACGCTTGTCATCATCTCTATATTGGATTTCAATTCTGGCAAAATCATTTCCACCATTTGCCGGATCAACAACCATGTATTCATAAAAGGCGCCTTTTTGTTCCGGGCTAAGTTCATGAAATTCATATGCAATACGGATCAGTTTACTCCTGTCTATACTTAGTCCACCTGCTTGAAGTGGGATGATCTTCTCATGAAAATCCTCTTTTGATACTGTAATTTCCCTGGTAGGTTCACCAATGTTGTACAACAGTCTGATCGCATCGATTAGAGCCGATTTGCGACAGCCATTTTCGCCTATGATGATATTGATTTTTGTAGAAAAAGAGACTTCCAAATCTTCAATTCCTTTATAATTTGAGACATTAATTTTTGATAAATACATGGTTAACTTGGTTTCGATGAAGTTAACTAATTTTTAACAGTGTTGAAATATTAATATATGGATTTTTCAATGCTCATCTATCCCAAAAGGTCAAAGACCAGTTAAAAATTTATAGTTTAAACGCAAAATTATCTGCTCATGGAAATTATTGTCATCATCATTTCACTCGTTGCTTTGTTTGTATCCTTTGCCAGCTACTATTTTAACCTGAATCGCTCAACCAGAACAAGATCTTTGACGAAAAAATCCAGAAAAGAATGGCCTACCTTGATCCGCAGCTAGTATGGAACTCATGGCTGAAAAGCAGGATGATCCAGATGCAGAATGGGAAGCACTAACTCACCAGAATGGAAACATTTTAAAATGTACACCCGCGCCTTCAAGAGAGAATTCAAGTATGATTTTGTCCAATGGCAAGGTCCGACGGGTGATGATGACCCGAATGTTCACGGATTGTTATTGATAAACGAAAAAATGCCATCGTCGGAGCTATTTCCTTTCGAGACCGTACTGGGGAAGATCAGATAAAATTATGGTCACTAGACTGGGCCTGGATATGCCCCAAGGAAAGGAGAAACGGCCACTTTTCAGCAAGATGGGAAGAGCTGAGAAAACGTTTCGGAGATTTTCCAGTTGAATCTACCGTATCAGATGAAATGATGGCTTTTTTAAAGAAGAAAAATGATGAAATATTAATCTACGCTCCTAAGGACTGAAATAAAAACGATGAAAGACCAGAATCCAGTTTACAAAATTGAAATTAAAACAGTTCAAATCGACGGTAGAAAACTGACCAAAAGTTTATTCAGCTAGTTAAGAGACTACCATTGCCTGGACTCTAATTTGGAGTTTACAGGTGGTCAGATCATAGGTTACTGTACCCATAACAATATTAAATATCTGTTATGGGTAAAAAAAGGATTGCTAAAAAAAACAAATCTTGATTCCTATAAGAAGGTATTGAAAACCTCCCATAGTACATTTGTTGAAAATATCAGTTGGTCCTTGAGATTGACCAAAGTCGAATATCATTTAGGGATACAAAGCAGCGGAACTGTTTCAGATAGTATTGAAGATCTGGGTACGCTCAATGAAAAAATTGCAAAGCTTAGGGCTTTCTTAAATAGCATTAAACCAGAGATTCAGATATTTCTGTAATCCAATAGTATATTCCATCAATTAAAAAGGCAGATCATCATCATCGCCACTAACAGAAGGCTTCACGGGCGGCGGCGTAGGTAGCAAAAATTGATGTAAAGACTTCAATTTTTCCAGCAGTTCATCAAACGTTAAAACTTGTACATTCTTTGAATTGCCTCTAAAATATTCAAACGATTTCTGTTCATTGGCACTTTCTAAAGAAGACCCGGCGATCAGTATGCCATTAATATGATAGGATTCAATGTCATATAGCTTTGAGTTCACTTTTATACTGTTGATGTCTTTTTGAAGTAGATAGACTTGATCTAGAACCTGACTTACAGCAGCACTCAACTCTTGAGACGGGCCATGAACGCCACTCCGGTACGACTTGGACTGAATTAAACTCATCGAAGGTGTTTTGATTTCAACGATAGCGGCGTTATTGCTTAAGGAATTTTTTACCAGAAAGTCTGCGATTTTTCCGCCTCCTCCGGATAAACGGTGACCACCGACGGATGCCTGCCCCTGGACATTTACTACAGGAACCCCAAATGCCATGTTGATTATAAAGGGATTTTGCTGGAAGAGATATTGCCATTGCGATTCGTTACGCTTTTTTTCCAACATTTCCCCGAATTTTTGGATCAACTGTTCAAGGTTTACCAGATCGATATCGTTTTTTAGCTTGATTAATTCCCTGGGCTGCTGCTCTGTTATTTTTTTTACATTCTGGAGAATGACTGTAATCGCCTCTTTCTGTTCTGTCAAGGTAGCGCCACCTTTCACAAACCGATTTGTTCTGCCCACAAGCTTTGCGAATTCCTCTTTGGATATTTTACCTGCGTCAGCAGAATCGAGCCTTCCGGTGTTCAGAGCTGCAAATAAAGCCTCATTTAACGCGTCACGTTTCAGCCTCGTAGTCAGTACTTGGGAGCGCCTGATGATATTATCCGCTGTCCGGCGGAAACGGTCCAGGTCAAGCTCATTTATGATAGCAATATGGTTGGATACATCAATACTGGTCTTTTCTTTTGCAGAAATGAAAAGCTTTTTCATTTCCAGTTGCTCCAAGATAGCGGCAATCTGTGTATAATGCTTTTTAAAGCCGAAGCCATAGTTGATGTCCTGAGTAAAGATTTCCGGTATGGCCGAGGAAAGTATACTATCCATGTCTAGATCCTCTTCTAGGTATCGCTCTGCATAGTAGGGCAAATCAAAACAGATTGCGGTTAACTTCGTATAACGATTGCACATTGGAGTCAAAGACCAAACTCTGAATGGTACTACCTTTATTGTTTTAGCTGATATATCAACTTCAATAACACATCTTCTATACCGCTCAACATTTTTTTCTTGTGAAGGCAATGCTTGAAGGGGAGGGACGAAATATCCCCGATATAAATGTTCAGAAAATTTCTCGACTTCCAGTATTCCTTTAGGTTGCAAGGAGTCAGAAGGGTATGGAATAGCCATAGTCTGCTTGTTTATTTTAGTAACAACTTTATCAGGTCTGACTCATCAATTTTATCCCAACTTTTACATTACCCGGTAAGTATGAACAATACTGTAAATTGTTACTGCAAGTATAACGATTTTATTTAGATAGACGATCACTGAACCTTTTCAAGGTTCTGATGTCCAATAACACCGTGCTCCCAAACATGTCCATAACCACCATGGCAAATGTAAGCGTAAGTCCAGCGATGTATAGAACTCTAAGTAAAGTTTATTCTAGTGGATAAATAACAGTAGTAGAATCTGTCCAAATCATGTGTACATAAAGTTAAGAAATTTTCTTACTTTAGTTCCTTTTAAATTACAATGAATATGTGCAGTCGTGATATAAACTATGAATACAGTTAGCCATCAGGCAGTAGGGCCAGCTCTCGGTTATTACTATCAAGCAATCTATGCGCTCGTAACTCTATTTGATTCCAAAAATCCAGGTGCATATGTAAGTATTGAAACGTTCGATGATGTGTTTTTGAGTGACGGTTCAAAAAAAGTATTACATCAATTGAAACACTCCATAAATGATGATACGACCATTTCAATAAAAAGCGATGAACTTTGGAGGACATTAAAGGTCTGGTGCGATTACCTAAGTACAAATAATGCCAGTGATGGAATCTTCACACTTTCTACAGTTGCAACATTGAATTCTGAAAGTGAACTAAAAGTTCTGCTGAATGACGGTTCTTCGAGAGTTAAACTTGAAACGGAACTAGTTGCGGAAGCTAAACGTGTGATGGATAAAAGAACCGATGTCGCCACTGAAAACGTAAACAAGTTGTCAAAGGGAGAAAAGGCAGCCGATTTACCATTCTCAAAAAAATATAGAGGTTGTCAGGCATTTCTTGCTCTAACCGCTCAACAGCGTAAAACGTTGTTAAAAAATGTCAGGATGAAAACGGAATCTTTCACTGTTGCCCAGGCAACCGATGAGGTTTTAAAAAGAATCAGGCCGACTACAGATCCTAAAATCCAGCAATCTTTGGCTGAGCGGATTTTGGAGTGGTGGGACAGACAGGCAGTTCAATCGTTAACTGGCGAACGGCACCAATGCATTTACCAGTCAGAATTGCAGGAATTTATTAGCAGAAAAGGTGCAGACCTCTATGATGATGGGTTTACTAATGATCTACCAGATATGGAGATACCACCAATAATCAGCCCTCACCCTATTCAGAAAAGGCAACTGGAACTCATCGAAGCCAGCAGAACACAGGTCAATAGGTCATATCAAACAGAAATCCGGGCACGTATCCAACGGGAAAAATGGATAGGTGACAATCTTCCAGCTGCAAAGAAGCTCGAAAAATATGATGAATCACTCATTCAGGAGTGGTCCTATAAGTTTGGCGAAATAGTAGAAAAGAAAGACAGCTGCACAGAAGATCAGATAAAAGAAGAAGGCAGATTGCTTTTGGACTGGACCCATAATGAAGCACATCAACAGGTCGGCAAAATATCTAAATCCTATGATAACCCAGATTTGATAAGGGGGAGTTATCAGATGCTATCTTCTGGTAAAAAAGTGGGCTGGCATTGTGATTTTCAGACGCTCTTAAATACCGATGCAGATGAATAAAAGTGTAGACGTTTTTGCCGCGACCAATCCGGCGTTCCTTTCTCTAGTATTACTTAGTTTTATTGAGGGATATAATGAGGAGGCTGATGGGGGACTACCATTTACTCTGGCAATTCTTCCAATTCCGATCATTTTGTCAGGTGATCTTGATACGACATTTGAGGGAACGAATATCAGAACAGGGTTTTATTCTTGGGTAAAGCAAAACCCTGCCATTGTGGTAAACCTCAACAACAGGATCAATGAATCAATCGAATACATCCAGCCGGCCATATCTTATGGTGTTGCCCGGAAAACTATAAAAATTGATGACAAAGGCAGGTTGTGGGGACTTTCACAAAATACAGCTAATTACTACAATTCAGCAACATTGGGCAGGATTTTCAAAAACTCAAAAAGATTGGGCAACTGGATCGGCCAGATAAAATCAACTAAAACAGTATTTAACCATTTGGGTCTAGAGGTATGAGTAGATGGAATATTAGCCACCTGGCTTTTTATAGTAAGAATGATCTTTGTCGGACGATAGAGTTTAATATAAATGATGTAACTATTATCACTGGCGCATCAAATACAGGCAAATCAGCGGTAATAAGTGCGATTGACTACTGTATGGGATCTTCAACGTGTAATATTCCGGCATTTGTGTCTGCGCGCGTAACCCATATTGCTACAAGATGGTCAGATGGCACAACTACATTTATTGTTGCCAGAGAACTCTCTAAAACAGGCAAAGCGTCGGGAAATATGTATTTTGAATATGGTTCTGATGTAGAATTGCCGAAGGTTGCAGGTGCTCTGAATGGTTCAGGCAATATTGAAGAGGTAAAGGGTTTGATGGAGAACCTCTTTGGGTTTAAAGAAGTAAATCAAACAGATAATGCGTTTAATATCAATAAAATATCTATCCGGCAGATTACCCCTTTCATGTATCTGGATAAAAATATCATTATCTCTGATACCACTTTGATGTACGGTTTAGACGATTCGAATGCATCGAAGCGTATTATTGATTCCTTACCTTACTTCTTGGGCGCAATCGATCTTGAAGAATTGGAAGCGATGAACAGATTGAGGGGACTTAAAAAAGGGGTAGAAAACGAAGAGCGGAAAAAGGTGCTGTTTGAACAGCACCAGGTAGATCTTTTAGAAAAATGCAAATTACTTTTGGCGGAGGCTTCTCAGGTGGGTTTATATCAGATGAATGATGAAATTAGTGAGGTATCAAAAGAGCAACTCATTGATAATCTGAAAAACTTGACAAATTGGGAATACCGGGCAGTTAATTTTGAAAACGAGGATACGGTAAAGACATTGCAGGTGACAAAGACAACCGAGCTAAATCAATTAAATGCACTTCGACGTAAAAAAACTGCTGCGTTACAGATGAATACTACTACATCAGAGTATGATTCTGTTGTTGATAAACAGATATCAAAGCTTGATCTGGGTAAATTCTTTCAGCATACAGAAGAAAAATGTCCAGTATGCAGTTCAGAATTCACTGAGCCGAATGAGCTTTCAAAGCTCATTGAGAATTCAATTGTAGAACTAAAACGAGAAAAGGATGTTGTTAAACAACACAGGCCATCCATAAATGGATTTGTAAAAGAGCTTGATGCGCAGATTGAATCATTACAGACAAGTATCAATAAAATTGACGGTGATATTCGTAACCTTATCAAAGAATCTGAAATTGCTCAACAGCAGTTGGTGCTAAATCAAAGAATCACACGAGTTATTGGCAGGATTTCTTATTTTCTGGATAACCACCTCTCGGTAGAGGCATTTGATCAAAAAAAACTCAACGAGTATAACCAGGATATTGAACAAATAACTACAAAATATGGTAAAAGCCAAAAAGAGGAAAGAATTCAGCTGGCTGAGAGAAAAATTTCAAAATATACCACTGATAATCTCAAACAACTTCCAAGGGGGATACCCATAGAAGAATGTGATGTAGATTTTTTCTCTAAACAGCCTAAGCTAGTCATAACCGATTCAGCGTCTCAGACGAAAACCCAATTTGAGAACATCGGCTCCGATGAGAATTACCTAAGTCTTCATCTTTCGTTCGCCTTTGCATTTCAAAGATTTTTGGCTGAAAAGCAATCATCTGTTCCTGGGCTTCTCATATTGGATCAAATAAGCAGACCTTATTATTCAAACAAAAAGGAAAATGAGAAATCTGATTTAAATGAAATTGTAAACAGCGATGATGACAGTACGGCATTGGAAAAACACTTTGACTTTATTTTCTCTCAGGTTGCAAGTCAAAATGGTCTTCAGGTTATTGTTCTGGAACATGCTTATTTAAGCTATCACGAGGCATACAAAAAGGCTACTAGATATCAATGGCCAAAGATTTCAAATGATAAGTTAATACCGTCAGATTGGCCTGAAAATTAAACAGAATGGTATTCATTTGAGTTTTTTAGACCAGATCTCTGAATAGTCGTCCATCTTTACTTTGATTTCTCTTAAGAATGGTTCAAGTTGATCTCTAAGAACAGTAAGGGCTTCCTGCCACAGATTAGCCTCGGGCATACCTTTCACACTATTGAGTTTATAAACTGCCTGGTTGAAATTTTTCCCGATACAATTCAATTCCCGCCGGAGCAAGATCAGTTCTTCCAGCACATCATCCATCGACTGGTCGCGGTAAGTAAAAATTACTGGTTTCTTAAGCAAAACAGTCCGACTGTACTCACTCATATTACGGAACATGGATTTACGGTATCTTTTTTCTATTTTCTCGTACTCTTCAAGCGTTAGCCGAAGGATTAATCGCCTTGTTCTATTCTCTACCATTTTGTTCCAATTTGGTTAGTTATTAAAAATCCGACTTCGGAGGGTTTTTATAAAATCAAGCTGACTCTGGAAGGTCGTTTAAAATTCCGTTTGTCAGACAAACGTACATCTTGCTGATTGCAAAAAACAGCGCAATCTACCTTCCATTTATCAGCCATTTTATACTGCAGTGTTCCTCGTCCATACGATCGTCTCTTAACCTGATTTTGAATACAAAGCAATGAATAGCGTATGATAGAATTTCACACTTAGCACAGGAGTGGTGTGTTTTATTTAGGGATTAGTGATAACCACATTCATTTGTAATCAGCAAAGGTCTCACGTTTATTTCACCAGTAAAGAGCTTTCACGGCATAAATTCTCCCTCGTGCCTCAGTCCGATTTATTCCATGGTCTCTTGACAGGTTCATTCACTTAAGAGAGGGGGAGCTTTAACAAAAGAATGGGGTGGTGTGTGGTGCTTTCAATACTAACTCACTTTCCCTTCAGTCGTGAATACCTTGCCTCTAAGAGATTTTTATACTGTTCTTTGTATTCAATGGATAAAAACGAATTGTTGATCCATTGAAGAGTAAGCGGCCTATTTTTCAGGAAACGCTTTGCGATACCATTGATTTGTTTGTTGTTCAATCCCAGGAGGGTACCCAGCCGCGCAAAGTGCTCCCATTGTAGTTTTCTTTTTTTTCCATCAAGGGTTAAGGCTAGTTCTTCGGTGTCGAGAGGATTCGCGATAGAAACATTCAGGAGATCATAAGCCGGAGACATTGTCCATTGAGCTCCCAAATTGATCATAGAGAAATTTTTGAGATGCATATCATTGTTGCCGGTCAAGAAGCTAAAAACAGCTAGTTCCAAAAAGTACACTTTATCTAACAAAGGATTGTCAGAGTATTCGTTTAGTGCTTTGCCAATTTTTTCCATTGAGCTTTTGTATTTGTCAAAAGCTTCGGTTATCTGGAACATATCAAGCATATGGATTTTTTCTCCTGAATCTGTTCTGTCGATGCGTTTGGTGATGTAAGCCAATTCTCCCGATTGCAGTCGGATTAAACTTGACTTGACAACATTTATAGCAAAGGCTTCTGCAATACGCATGGTTACGTGTTCGTTTTCCGGCATTTCCGGAAAGTGATCTGAGGGCAGTTTGAAAATATAATCTCCTCCTAAAGCACCTACGACGGTAAGACGTCCTTTTGTGCCGTCCTGAATAGCATCGTTTACCAATGACAAGGAAAGTTTAGGTTGAACTCCCGGCACAGCAACACTTCTTTCGACTACATTTTTTGCCAGTTCAGCCATTTGTTCCAGTGAATGTTCAAACAGCGGTTGCTGTTTGGTTCCGAAGAAATCCAGGCTGCATTGCTCATGAAAATCACCAATTGCGTTTTCGTGCAATGCTTTGTAGCAATACAGGCATCTTTTATGACTCATTTTCCTGCGGTATTGGTTGGACACTTACGGCTCCTATGCAGTTTTGACAACATGCTAAAAGTAAGCCCATACGGTCATTTTGATTGATTTTCCAATTATTGGAAGCTATATTGAGCAACCATCCCTCGGGGATTAACCCTTCAAAAAAGGGAAACAGACGTTTGTCGATGTAAGGTTTGGTACTTACCGGCATCATAAACGTCAGAAACTGTTTGGGATGTTCCTTCAGATACTTTTCTTCGTATTGAAAAACGTATTCACCTTCATCCGTTTCTGTGAGTGTTCCCGCTAGGATATCTTTATAATATATAGCTGCTTTTCTCATCTGTCTTATTTATCAGCATCGGATAGCTCTCTGGCATTTACCGGAGCCAAGGTATGTCCAAACATTTTAAGTACTTGATTCACTTTCTCCAGATTGAGGTTCTCCTTGCCTTGTTCTATCTTCCGGATAACGGTAAGTGCTACGCCAGCACGTTCAGCAAATGCTTCTTGTGTGAGGTTGACTTCCTTCCGTTTTTGTTTTACAAAATCTGCCAATGCGACCATGATTATATGCTTTTACATTGAATTTACGTAAATATAGTGTTTTATATGTAAACGCATATAAAAGTGGATGAACTTTATGTATTATATGTTCTTACATATAATTACCGGCTTTTTAAATAAGCGATGTAAATCAAAGGTTTTTTCCTATCTGCTGTGGTGTGTTTTATTTAATGATTAGGAATAACCCCATTTGTTTGTAATCAGCAAAGGTTTCACGTTCACTCAGATTCATTCACTTAGGAGATTGGAGCTTTAAAAAAAAATGGTGTGTGTGGTAATCGGATAAGGGTCCACAAGAGAATCTGAAAGACTCTCTTGTGGGAAGACGTTTGGTGAACTTATTTCAAAGCCTGTAGTATTGCCTTCGCCACTGGGACAACATCCCGGTTGGCATCTGTAATATTCAATTCATTTCGTAACAGCAGGGGCGGTTGAGCCATGAATTTTGGCGATGTTCCTTTATGCGCTTGGGCTGAATGAGCTAAAAATGGATGACATAAGTAGATTGTACCGGCTTTTCCTGTCGCCTGGACAGTGTCCTGATTAGGTAGGGTATGTAATCTCTCTGCGAGCTCCATAAAAGAGAACCCTTCATCTCCTCTGTCTGATAAAATGCGGGCTACATCCATATGTGACCCTTTATAGATTACGGTTGGGGCGTCATTTTCTGAAACATCAGAATACAGAATCAACATCAGTAAAGCCCGTCCTTTTGATTTTATGTTCACGCGCCATTCAAGAAAGTTTGACGGATCCTTCCCTGGAAAACTTGCGTCAACATGAATTCCGGTGTCATTGGACTCGCTGGCTACCGGAAATCTAACAGGAAACGATCCGACGCTTCGGCATGGCAGCCAATTATCTTGGCCAACTAACTGGTCAAAGATTTGATGTAATACCTTGCTGTTCACCGAATCCAAAAATGGTTGCTGGCTATACATTCCCAACCAAATTACGGGTTCGATCCATTGTTCTGGCTTTGACTCTTCCACTGGAAGATCATTCCACAAAATTTGTCTTGCATTGGCTGCAACTTCTTCTGAAAATGCGTTATCGATGCGAATAAATCCGTCTTGGATAAATTGCTGGATTTCTTTGTAATTTAATAAGTCTGGCATGCTTATAATAATTTAAGACCACATAACATGACGTGTACGTCTGTCGTAGTCATTGAAATAAATAAAACGTTGGACAATAAAAGATAGCTCTGCGTTTTTACACAAAGCAGATTGCTTAAGGGATAAGCAAAAGAGATTATTATAGCATTACTGTCATTCTCATAGCACAAATATATCACTAAAATCCTTAAAGACAAACGACTTCAGGGTGCGATATGTACCATCATACTCCTATTCAAACTTCAATATCCATTCTTCGTAACAAGCTGTCCTGTAAAGTGTAAATGTGTTTTACTCTTCCATCGAACAACAGATTGCCTTCCAAATCCTTTACTATTTGGTGAACTATGATTTCTAAAGTTCCGTTCTCCCTTTCGTTAAATTCGAGAGGTTCAACGTTGGGATTGATCTCTGTCCATTGTCTTGTCCAATATTCTCTTATTTCTGTGTGCCCATTTACATACCCCCCTTCGAATGCTTTTGGCCATTGAATATTTGAATGCATGGTTGAAAGGGCCGTATCGATGTCTCTTGTATTGAAGGCGAAATACGCTTTCTTGATTAAGTCTTGAATTTGCTTTTCCATATCATGTGATTTAGAATGTTCGTAAGCTCGCTTTGTGGAATGTAAAACTAAAAACTATTGTTGCAACTCACAAGTATACAGTATACTATATAGCTTGATTTTAATAATTTCTTGGAGGTTTCGACAGTGACCAGATTTTACTTACTTTTGCAGCATGGCTGTAGCAATAACAAATAGATAACCAATCCTTTAATGCCTTCCTGGCATATTTTCCATCCCATCGGGAATAAACTTTCTATTTTTTAATATTTAAATATTTATTGATATGATTCAATTAGAAATGATTGAAAAAGTCCAGCTTGGGCTCAAAAAAGCGATGCCATATCCGCGGTATTCATGTATGGATCCTTCGTCAAAAATGAAGGTGATATTTATTCAGACATAGAGTTTTACGTATTTTTAAACCCCGATATTGAATTTGATCGCTATCGCTGGGTTAATTCAATTGAACATGTACACACTTTTTTTATCAATGAGTTTGGTTCAGAAGTTGCAATTTTTAGAAACTTAATCAGAGGAGAATTTCATTTTCTTCCGGTAGGTGAAATGAGTATATTAACATCGTGGGTTGGTTTAATATCTTTTGAATACTTTGAGAAAATGTCGTTGGTAGATAAGGACGGTAAACTATCTGCCATCTTAACTAGCCTTAGCAAAGACAGCCCTAATCGGAGCTGTTCAGAATCTTTTGAATGGATATGCAATTCGGCAATTAACGGACTTCTGCATACTAAAAATCTTCTATTACGGGGTGAACTTGCACATGCCCACCAAAGCTTGTTTTACGTTCATAAATACATTCTTTGGCTAATAAGGATTGAGGCCGATTCTACTAAACACTGGGAAAGCCCAACAAAGAAAGCAGAGGAAGATTTGCCTGCATATTGGTATAAGAAATACGCCCACTGTACTGCAAGCTTAGATAGACAAAGCTTGATGGATGCTTATCGACATTGTTTTGTGCTGACCATGGAGTTGTTCAATAAACTTCAAGCGCCGACAGATTTGGTAAGTCTTTTGGATGAAATAGGAGCGGCAGTATAGCTCAATGTGAAGTAGTGGAATTGTCCAGTACTAGATTACTGGCAATTTCATTATCCTACTTGATGTTATCAACCACATATGAGCTCATTCTTACGACCTTATCGTCTTTAAACTGATAAATATCGCAAAAGTTGCTCTCATATTCCGTGCCGTCTGCCTTCTTATTCGTGCTTGATCCTTGCACGGAGGCCCCCTCTTAATCACCGACTTTAGGCTACGACCGCCTGAGCCTCAGGATAGGTCAGCGGAAAGAGTTCGTTCAAAGACCATTGTGGAAATCGCTTTGAAAGTTGATTTACATGCTCGTTCATATCCTCATATAAATGTGCATACAGTCCGCTGGTCTTCGCCACCTGATCTATTGATGCGCGACGTTCGGCAAGGTCCGCCAAAAATGTCCGATGTTTCATTTTACCCTGTAACATTTGCTCCAAACTTCCGCGTAACGCGTTTAATTCGTAGGTATTGATCAAATGATGCATCGCTGGAACACAAGCCTCCGCATCGTCCTGCTGGCCTAAAAAATCAAAGATTTCGTATTTACAGCGCAGGCAATTAAAGTGGTTTTCACGATGGTGCAGCCGGTCATATGTGCCAATGATTTTGTTCACATCGCCCAGCATGCCAAGCAATAGTGCACGGTCTTCTTCGGCGACCGTCGCATCAATAGATAGGGTTGATTTGTTCCAATTGCTAAAACCATGAAAATGATAGATTTTGGCAAATTCAAAGGCTATTTTCTGCATCATCAGGTTACCTAAGGCTAAAAAGTTTTGATGTTTTAACGCGTAGCTGTAAAGTTCCTGGAGCTGGCTCAAATACTGGCCATCAAACTTTAGCCAGTCAGCTTCCACTGCATCCAGTAAAGTGTCGATGTTTCGTCCCATAGACATCAGCGAATTTTTAGCCAGTTCGTGTAAAAGCAAAGTGGATTCAACATTCAATATTTTTGCATAGGCCACGACACGCATATCATGAAATGCCGGGTGTTTATTGATAATTTGCATGGCACCCTCGTAATATTTAGCGATCCGTGATCCCTGATCAGATTCCCGGCTTTGCATAAACTGGTTATGAAGGTCTTTCAATTGGAGAAATGTACCGGCATCTTCATTTTTGACAATCTCTGCGGTCTCTTTGCGGAAGTCCTGCTCACTCAACATACCCAATAAATATCTGGCATTCGCTAGCGTATAAGACAGCATGCTCTTTTCCTCCGGATGCAATCGAGATGATTCATGCTGTGCCATTTTCAAAAGTTCAACGGCTCTAAACAAATTGGATCCATGATAATAAGCGATGCCGCAAATCATGTTAAACGGCGCAGAGACCTTGCCCCTTGGTTGGGTGTGTTGCTCAATTTCCATAACCTGAGTAAAAGCGTGCCGGTTAAGTAGCTCATAGCCCATCTGTTCGATAAACGCAATGTTTTGCTCAACGCTATAAACATCTTGCTGCTCGTCGATGACAAAGCCTTGGGCCGGCTGATCGGTCCCATGTTGCATCCGCAGCTGTATATTTAGTTTTTGCAACAAAGTGCCATTTTCAAAAGTTTCTTTGTAGATCGCGTCCAACTGAAGCTGATCGAGTAATCGGGTGAATTTTACTTTATAGGTTTTTGGCAGGCGGTCAGGCGTATGTTTGAGCAAAAGGCTACGGTAGACTTCTGCGACCGTGGTGATATAAAATTGGTCGGAAGGCAGGTGATACAGGATGTAATAACCTGGCAGCCCAAAGTTGAGTAAATAATTGAGGTTATTGATCTCCACCGCGTAAGCGACAGATCCATCGCTATTTTTTTTAGCGGACTCCGTAGATTTGACTTGCAGGGCAAAACGGAAATTGGTATAGACGCCATCTTGTTTGATCTCACCGATAATATCGATCCCCTTGTCACGATGATTTTCCGGCCGTAACTCAAAAAGTTCAGGGTCAAACAAAAGGGCGAGTTTATTGCGCGAAATTGTTTCCAGCGTTTCCTGGCGGCTCGACTTTGGCAATTGCGGGCTTCGGTTCATCTGTTAAATTTAACATTTCTTTTTGTTTATTGTCCGCTTTAACAAATGCTGATGCAAAACCGGGAACTGTCTAATATTAACCGGGTAGGGCCAGTGCGCATTCATTTTGGAGGGTAGTTCAATTTGAGTAACAGATCATCCCGTAGTTTGATCAGTAACACGATCAGCGTCCTTAAAAAATATAAGTAGTCTAATTTCTGCCGTTCCGGGTCCCGGTCATGTGAGCCATGCAGATACTTATTCCGTAAGTCTTTGCCGTCACTGAACTCACGCATGTTGAGGTGATAATTCAGGTAGCTGACTTCATCTGTTGTTAATAAACGATCTGAAAACTGTAGCAGACCTTCGTTAACCAAACGATCCAATGCTCCACGAAAAATCTCTGAAATATGCCAGTAGCTGATCACCCCATTGATCCGCAGTTTTCCCGCGATAAAGACCATCATTGGATCGACCATTTGGATCGCGCCGGCTTCATCCGTGTACAGGAATCCATCCGAGATAATTCGATGCAGATAAGGCAGCTGATAATCCTCGAAGTCTGAAATCATGACCTTCCCGCTGCTTAGCCAATGGAAAACGCTTTGGCGGTTTTTTATATCATCTTTCCGGTCGGCTAATATGCTGTTTTCGTCAAAAAACCAATGCTGTAGCAGTAGGATCGTTTCATGCGAGGAATAGATGTATTTTTTGGCAATCGAGCTCGGCAGCTCGCTGAAATGTACCGGCCCGGAGTCGAGATGGAGCAGCTCGTGGTCGATAGCACCATCTGTAACAAAGTTTTTGAACTGCCGCAGTAAATAGTCCATTTCCGGTGCAATTAACCGGATCTTTTCTGCCGGTTCCAATTCGGGAGCAGGCATCCGGAAAACAAGACCGGACATGCCCATTTTATCGTCAAAGAAAGCATGCACGAATTTTTCGATAACGGCCTCTAAGGATCGGCCAGTATGCGTCAGATAATGACTAAAAACGCCCAGCTGGGCCAGTGACAACATACTCTTACGTTCAAACAGGATCCCTTTTTGATACTGGTTTTTGCCTTGCATAAAGATCTTTTCCAGCGTATCCATCTCCGCTTGCTTGTTGACCAGGCTGATCAGGCCTTCCTCATCGGTGTACAAAAACAGATCGCAGAATACCTTGAAAAGTTGCTGGGGCGTTTGGAGTTTATCCAGGTAGGCTGCTCCATACACGGCAATCGTATCCCCATTGTCATCCTGCTCGAAAATAACCGGCTCCGTCTGGTCTTTGGAGAGGCTGGCAGCGACGCCCACTCTTAGGGAATTTTCATCGGTCAGGATTTCCGAAGTAATGGCCGCCGCAGTTTTTTTCGCTTTTAGGCGAACCTTGGGCGACAGTTTGATCGCTCGTGCGTTTTTTGCCAGCTCAATAAAATTAAGGTTCGGCTCAGAAGATCCCAGGTAGGTTTCAATAATAGCTTCTTTGTCCCGGTCCGAAAGGCTCTTAGGGAAATGATAATCACTTGACTCGTCTTGTTTTTGCTCATAATGTCCCAACAGCAATTCAGCGCTTTCTCCGTAACTCATTAAGAACGCACGCAACTCAGCGTTATAGTAATCTACCAGTTGGCTAAGCGGAAGTATATCGCGAATGTGCTGCGGGTGGGCCATTAAAATAGTAGTAAAAACAGCGCGGTCATGTTTTTTATGCAGCTCAAAATACCGGTAGAGCTGCCAAAAATTCTCCCGGTTGTCAAAGCTCAACATGCCGGCTGCTGCGATCAGCTGATCCGCCGTCAAACCCAGGAAATAGCTTCGCAATGTGGCAAATGCGTCCTTAATGATCGACTTGTACCTGGCGATCTGCACTTCCGTCCAATGTGTCAGGAACAAATCCTGTTCAAAATACTGGTGGATATGATGAAATTCGAGCAGGCCATTTAGGTCTAAAGCCGAAAAATCAATAGGTTGGTCTAACAACCGTTCTGCTTTGCCTAGCATGTGCGGACCAATCGCATCACGTTTAGAAAAAAATACCACCTGGTCGCGCCGGCTCATAGAGTTAAGATTAAAAAGTGAAAATACTAAAGTTTACCGGTTATTTTACATTAGTAGGCTTAGCCGACTTTTGCTGTTGGTGTTCATTGACGAGTATTTCCATTTGATCAAAAAACGGTTTGGCAAGATACAGATAGATCATTTTAAGGACCTGGTCAGACGCGATGAGATAGACCCTTGTTTGCGCTGTAAATTTCTCAATTAGCTCCCGTTGGACCGCAATCATGGCTTTTTCATAGCGCACCTGCTCTGCGATCTTTTCACTGTTAATTCCCCAGGTATAATGGGCGTTCAGCAGCGCCAGGTCCTGATGCTGTACGATACCACCATGCGCCAGATGATTGCGGTAGGGCCTAACATGATCATTTAACTGGTTCATATGTCCCCAGATCACATCAAACTGTCCATAGGCCGGATCGAGGCGTTTAATGAGCTTTGCCTCCATCCCCATGCCTTTATGAAGTCCCAAGCGCATGACCGTATTGATGAGGGATAAGGTAAGGTCCTTCAATTTAGTCGTCCGCAATAGGTAATTTTCATAGTGATAGCGAATGAGCTCCGCGGCGTTGGCATTCTTTTTCAGCGGATGGTCATTTGGTTCAAAAGCCGCTATGAGCGTCTCGACCAGTTTAATGTCGTCCAGATTTTGGTTAATATCGGAAATAATATGGCTCGTCTTCCATAAGTAGCCGCCTAGTGGCGTGGCAACAAAGTGATTCAGTTGTTTGCCTTTCAGTTTTACGCAAAAGTCCGAAAATGTCCGGGCCACGGCTTCTATAAATTGCGTATCCGCAGCTTTCATTGCCGCAAATTCTTCCTTAGTCATAACCAAAAGTATTGCTCCGGTGCGCAGTCTATCTGCGCAGGTTTTAAAATTGCATTTTTTATTTTGAAATAATTAACCGCCTCCAGCAGCTGCACATGTGGGAAGAGCACTTAGCGCCAGCACCGCCAGGCTGCCGCCCATAAAGAGTACGACCAATGGTTTCCGATTATTGTTAGTTCCTTTGCATTGAATTATGGAAATCGTCCAAGCTATAGGTATCCACGCGGATCAACTCTTGCCATCGGTTATTGATGTCATGGTTGAAGGGTTATGCGTTGTAATGATAAAATTTAAGATTGGAATTCCAGGTGATAGTAGTATTATTATATGTAAACGCATATAGATTTAAGCAAATGGTATATTTATATGTTATTGCATATAGTATATGGGGGAGCCATGAATATGAGTTATATTTCATGCGCTTGAGCTGAATGAGTTAAGTAGGGATGGCATAAGTAGATTGTACCGACTCTTCCAGTCGCCGGACTAATGACAGATGGGAAATGTGATGGAATTCCTATTTAATGTTGTCAACCACATAGGAGCTCATTCTTACGATCTTATCGTCTTTAAAATGATAAATGTCGCAGAAGTTGCTCTCATATTCTGTGCCGTCTGCCTTCTTATTCGTGCTTGATCCTTGCACGGAGGCCCGATCTCCTTCAATCACGATGGTGCTAAACCGAAAATTGGTATGTTCCGGCATATTGCTTCCATCCATTTGACTAATCTCTGCTGTTCCATTAAAGGTAGTATGACCTGAAGATGCAGTATACATGTCCCAAACGACGTCCTCCGCTAGGTAATCCATAAACGCCTCCATTCTGTTCTCAGTAAAGAGGCGATTTATCTGTTCGATAAGTTCTTTTGTTGTTGCCATAATAATCATAAAACATTCGCTGAAAGTATATTGTTTGTAACCTTTACGAAAATTTATAATATCCACAGTCCAATTTTGGATTATCCGAGCCTGAATTTTGGAATATCTGTAAATGTTGTAGTTTTAAAGGAAGATAAACGAATAATCTCCGTTTATCTTGTTGATTTATTACATTTAGTTATGGATATTATCCGGACTATAGGTCTCCATGCCGATCAGTTGTTGCCACATCAATTATTGTTGTCGTGGTTGAATGATTATAAAAGACCCAACGATAAATTCTAGGGTTGAAAGCTCAAGGGTTTCTAGAACCTTTGAAAAAGGGCTTGTACATTGCTGGACCTTCGGTGACCGATAAAAAGCCTGACGTGTTGTTGGTTGCGAACCATTTACTGGGGCCAAGCTATGTGTCGGTGGAAATGGCTTTGTCTTATTATGGATTAATACCTGAACGGGTATATGAAATATCATCCATGACGACAAAGGCGTCCCGTTCTTTCAACACGGTATTGGGTATGTTCACATACACCCGACTTCCTTTGCCGTATTATTCCTTTGTTTAAAGATGCGTCGGCTACCATCTAATCAGTATGCTATAATAGCATCACCGGAAAAAGCATTGTGCGATAAAATAGTAACGACATCTGGACTGACATTACGAAGTATCCGCAATGCCTATGACTACCTCGTTGAAAATATGCGGATCGATGAATCATCATTAAATGACCCGAATACGATATGATAAAGGGATGGCTTCCTGACTCTCCCAAAAGAGAAAGTTTATTGATGATGATTAAAATGATTGAGCAATTATGATAAGGGAATGGTTGGACAGTTATAAACTAGGAAATGCACAGGACGCTAAAGATGCGCTGAGGGGAAATCATGCAGGAAATTGCGCTTGCTGGTCTTTACAGAACCGGTTTTTTTGAACGGGCTGCATTTTACGGCGGAACAGCGTTAAGGATAAAATCAAACAGGATTATCTAGAACAAGTAGGTGCTTATAATTATGGAAAAAATAAATCCTTGGAACAATATTCCCTTAGATGATTACGAGAGTCATATGCAACATAAAGATGTGGCTCAATCACAGTTATTAAACGATCTGATCGGTAAATATCTGCAGAAACATACACCTGAAAACGTTTTGTTTTTAGGTGTAATCGGTGGCAATGGATTGGAGCATATTGATTTAAACAATGTGAAAAGAATTTGTGGTGTAGATATAAACAAATCATATCTTGAGGAAACCCGAAAGAGGTTTGGTGAGAAAATTAAACAATTGGAGCTTCTTAATACAGATATTGGCAGTTCAAATGAATCGTTCATAAAGGCGGACTTTATCTGGGCCGCTTTAATTTTTGAATATGTCGACATTGAAAGAGCTTATGGATTTATTGAAAATAATGCTGATAAATCTGCTAACCTAATAATAACAATACAATCCAATAATGGGACAGGTTCTGTGAGCCCGACAGGAATTGAATCGATTAAATCCGTAAAGGACATTTTTAGCATTGTTGACGGAAATGCTCTGCAAAATCATGCACTAAAGGTTGGATTTGAATTGGTTAGTTCGGAAGAAAACATGCTGCCAAACGGTAAATCCTTTCTAACTTATGAATTTAGCAGAAGAATAAATTGACAGCATGTCTGTTGCTCATCGCCAAACTCACCAAGGGTATTTTATAAGGCCAATGCGAAATTTTCTCATCCTAATTTTTTTCTCAACGCCGCCATATCTTCACTTATTTTCTTTTCCAACACCTTGGCGTAAATCTGCGTGGTTGCAATCTTCGTATGCCCCAGCATTTTGCTGACCGTTTCGATCGGAACTCCATTGGAGAGGGTTACGGTGGTTGCGAAGGTATGCCTTGCCAGGTGGAAGGTGATGTTTTTCTTTATGCCGCAAATCTCAGCAATTTCTTTCAGGTAGGCGTTCACCTTCTGGTTGGATATTACGGGAAAGACGGTACCGGTAAATGCAGCCCTGGGATTGTGTTTGTATTTCTTTAATATTTTGATGGCTTTGGGTAGCAGTGGAGTGGTCACGGGGGTATCAGTTTTCTGCCTGCAGGTGCGTATCCACACTTCGCCGTCGGAAGCTTCTACAATGTTATCATGCGTGAGGTTGATTACATCAACATACGTAAGCCCGGTATAGCAACAGAACACAAATAAGTCTCGGATCATATCGATCCGCGCAATTTCAAAAACTTTACTTTCCAGTTTAGCCAGTTCGGTGTCGGACAGGTGTTCCCTATTTACCTTTTCGATTCTGAGTTTATAGTTCATAAAGGGATCTTTAGTGATCCACTCCAAACGCATGGCCAGGTGCACCATTTTTTTCAAGCGGATGATGTGTTTCATGACGCCGTTGTTGTTCATGGGCTTCTGGTGATCCAGGGGTTTATGATTCCGCAGGAAGGTCTCAAAATCAAAAATGAATTTATAGTCGATATCGATGAGAAAGAAGTCAGCCGCCCGAAACTTTTTCTGGATAAATTTCATCAGGTAGCGTTGAGTAACGTAATAATGTTTTAGCGTGCTCCACTTCAATGTACTTGAAGCAGTTTCATTATGGTACTCAAAAAGGCTACTCAGGGTTTGAGCTTCTTCGATGTTGCCAAAAAAGTGATCTTTCACCGATTGAGCTGTGACCCTTTTTCCGCTTAACATCAGCTGTTGATAAATGCCGCCTAGGGTCAATCGCACATCTTGCAGGTATTTGTTGATCTGTTTGAATTCCTCGCGTGTTCCTTTGAGTACTCCTTTTGTATTGTCCCAGTAGTTTATATCAACAAACTGTTTTAATGCAATGTAGCAACGTTTTTTATTAACAGTAATGCAGGCGTAAACCGGTGCATTTCCTTCTTTTTCCTTGTCCGCTCTGATGGTAAAATGGACGCCAAATGATTGTGATGTTTTCATAAAAATACTCTTTAATCTCCATAAACTTGATTTAACCCGTTCTAAGGCCATTTTAGGTAACACAGATTGTCTGTTTTTATGCCAATTATAAACCTAAAAACCGCTCTTTTTGCAAACTTTTTAGGCTTCATTTGGCTGATATACAGCTCGTTGTAGCGTTTTGTGTTACCTAAGTTAAACATTTAAAATAGGTAGTCGGATAGGTAACGAGAATGAAGGATTCTTATGGATTAATATGAACTACTTAAAAGTAGAAAACCCTGTAAATCAGACTATTTACAGGGTTTCGGACTAGCGTGAACTAGTATTTTGTGCGCCCACCTGGGCTCGAACCAGGGACCAAAAGATTATGAGTCTTCTACTCTAACCAACTGAGCTATAGGCGCAGAATTCAGTTTGGGTTTTGAGAGGGCAAATGTACATATTTGTAACTATAATTTGAAAAAAATATGCGAAATATACATAATATCATTTTTGACTACGGTAATGTTATTTTTCAGATAGACTTCTTAAAAACAAGGCAAGCTTTTCAAGCACTTGGAATTCAGGATGCTGATTCTTTTTTCTCTCATAAGAAGCAGCACAACTTATTTGATGAACTCGATATGGGAAAGATATCTGCTGCTGAGTTTTATGAGGGTATAAGGAAAGTTTCTGGTCGAAATGAACTCTCCGATGATCAAATCCGAGATGCCTGGAATGCTTTATTGATAGGTGTTCCTAAAGAGAATCATGATATTTTGTTGGAAATGAAGTCAAAGTATCGTACGTTTTTATTGAGTAATAATAATGAGATTCACTATCATTTTTTAATGAATTATTTAAAGGAGAACTTTGGATTGGCAGATAATTCCGGCTTCTTTGAAAAGGATTATTATTCTCATTTAATGGGGATGAGAAAACCTAATCGTGATATCTTTGAATTTGTGATTAATGAACATAAGCTAGTGCCCGAAGAGACCTTATTTATTGATGATAGTCCTCAACATTTGCTGACTGCAAAAGAGTTGGGAATTCAGACAGCATTGTTAACCTCGCCTGATACGCTACAAAAACTTGTTAAAAGATTAGATCTCTAACCTAGGTCTAGATTCTATTTATTTTGAGTGTTTACGTCTTTTAATCTCTTTTATAATTAAGCCTAATTCCCTACTGGTTTGACCGTTAACGGAAGTATTTTCTTGGGCTCTTCTTAATAGATAGGGTATTACAGCTTTAACAGGGCCATAGGGCATATACTTGGCAACATTAAAACCATGAGATGATAGGTTGAAGCTGAGATTATCACTCATGCCCAAAAGTTGAGCAAAATAAACTCCTGGATCATTATGTGAAAGATCTTGTTTATCCATTTCGATGGCTAGAAGGCGAGAGCTTTCTTCATTATGTGTCCCTGCCATAAAAGCAATTCGATGATTTAAACAGAAAAGAATTGCTTCATTATAATCTTTGTCAGATGCTTCTTTAGTGGGTTGAATAGGTGAGGTATACCCTTTTTCTTGTGCACGTTCACGTTCAATTTCCATATAGGCTCCTCGGACAAGTTTGGCGCCTAGATTGAATCCGTTATTTTGCGCTAATAGGAAATCGTTTTTTAAAGAGGCTAGCTTATCATGACGATATAATTGATAGGTATTGAATACAATGGGTTTTTGGCGATTGTATTTTTGCATCATTTCTAATGCTAAATTATCTATTACATCCTGAATCCAGGAATATTCAGCATCTATCAAAACTTGTAGATCTGTTTCGAAACAAGCTTTGCATATGCAATCTATACGAAGTTTAATAGATTCAAATTCTTGATTTTCTTGGGTATTTAAATTTTCTTTTGCATTGATCTTTTGGAGTAACTCGAATCTGCCTAACCCTCTTACTTTGAATACTGAGAAAGGGACCAGTTTATCCTTTTGAGCTCGTTTAATTGTACCTAAAATTTCTTCGCAGGTAGCATCAAAATCAGTCTCCGTTTCTTCACCTTCAACAGAATAGTCTAATATGGTATGAATATCATAAGAGGCGAGGTGTTGAATGCTTGTTTCACAATCTGTTATATTTTGACCGCCACAGAAATGTTTGAAAATAGTGTTTTTAATAATACCTTGAATAGGTAGCCCAATTTTAAGTGCGAGATTAGTTACATAGCTGCCAAACTTGACTAAAGGATTTATTGAGATAAGCTTAAATAACCAATATGCACGTTTAAGGTCGGTATTAGATTTACTTTTAAAGGCTATTTCTGTATTCTCAAATGAAAGTACTTTCGTTTTCTTATCCACAATATTAGTGATCATTAATTTGCTTCAACAAAAGTAAATATAAATTGGGGTTCAAAATTTATTTATTTGAATAGATTTTCTGCTAATAAAGAGCCTATTACCATAAAATTATTACAAAAACTTTTGATCATATGTTGTATCTTACATTGTGAATTTGGAAAGCAGATATATCTAATGATATACATTAACCTAAAATGAAAGACATTATGAAAAAGCCTTACTTATTTATTGGTGCTTTGGTAGCAGGAACCATCCTGTTTGCCGGCACAGCTAATCGATCTAATAAGCCGTCGTACGGCTTCATTAATGGTGCTCCTGAGATCCAATCAATAACATCTCTTGCTTTTGGGCCGAATGGAACATTGTTTTTAGGAGATTCTAAAAATGCATCTGTTGTGGCTTTGGAAACGAAAGATATTACTTCGATTGAAAAAGCAGAGGCTGTTGCAATGAAAAATATTGATCAAAAAATTGCAGCGGCTTTAGGAACTCAAGTACAGAATATAACCATAAGAGATATGGCTGTTAATCCTATCTCGAAGAAGGTATACTTGGCAGTAGAATACAGTGATGGAACTCCTGTTTTACTTACCATTGAAGGGGATAAAATTTCTTCTGTTTCATTGAACAATGTAGGTTACTCTATAGTAGCCTTAAATGATGCGCCAGCAGCGGACGCGAAGGATCAAAGAGGAAATTCATTGCGTATTTCTTCTATTTCTGATATTGAATTTTCTGATGGTAAATTAATGGTAAGTGGTTTGTCTAATAAAGAGTTTAGTTCCTCTTTTCGTAGTATCCCTTTTCCATTTACTGATAGCCAGGATCAAGCTTCTTTAGAAATATATCATGCTGCGCATTCAAGATACGAGACAGCATCTCCAATTAGAACATTTACAACTACAGAAATTAATGGCAAGAAGTACCTTATAGCTAGTTATACTTGTACGCCATTGGTTTTGTTTCCATTGGATGAGTTAAAGGCAGGAGCGCATGTTAAAGGAAGAACAGTTGCTGAAATGGGAAGTGGGAATTCTCCAGTGGATATGATTACAATGAAAAAAGGAGATGAGTCTATGCTAGTAATGTCTAATACTAATAGACCTGTTTTTATAGTAGATTTTAAGGATATTGAGGGTTATCAAGGTTCATTAACCACGCCAGTTCCCAAAAATTACGAGACGGCGGGTGTAGATTTTAGATCTATGAATATGGTTAATGTGCTTCAACTTGATAAATTAGATGATACACAAATGGTTATGATTCAACGTAAAGCGAATGGTGATTTAGACCTTTTAACTTCGAATGAAAGATCGCTTTAGTGAATATTAAACAGTTGTTTGTTATAGGAAGTGCAATGAATGTTACTTTATATGTAAAGTATAGCTTAACGTTCATTGCATTTCTAGCTTTATTTTCTTGTAATCAAGAGAATAAAGCTAGTCATATACATCTTATATGGGATCAACAGAGACCAATTGCGCTTTCGATATCAAAGAATTTAATTGAAGGTAAGGTTGACCCGTCAGAATCTGATCTGCAGGTTCGGCTTGTGGAAGGGAGTAACTCTGTATCGATACTTGGTAGCTATAAATACAATGATGCAGATATTGTATTTGAACCGGTAATTCCTTTTTCCAGAGGATTACATTATGAGGTTTTTTATAAGGATAAAAGTATAGGTATTGTTGAAGTTCCATTAGCTGATATTTCAGAAGCCTCTATTCTGGAGGAAATTTATCCAACGGCTGATACATTGCCAGAGAATCTTTTAAAAATATATCTGCAGTTCTCTAAGCCTATGCGTACAGGAGAGTCTGAAAAATATATTACTATTATAAAGAATGAGAAAGATACCGTTTCGGGAGTCTTTTTAAATTTAGACCCAGAGTTATGGAATGAAGATCGAACGGTATTGACTGTTTGGCTTGATCCAGGAAGAATAAAGCGTGATTTGATTCCAAATTTAACTTTAGGTTCACCATTGGTTAACCATACCAAGTATAGTATTGTGGTATCAGAGAATTGGCTTAACGCACAAGGACTGAAATTAGAAGAAAGCTTTGTGAAAACATTCTTTGTTTCAGAAAGGGATAGTTTGTCGCCAGATATAACAAATTGGGCTTTGGAACTGCCCCGTTCAGGATCTAGCGATCCTTTAAAAGTATATTTGAAAGAATCGTTGGATTACTTTCTGTTGAATGAAACGATCCAACTATTAGATGAAAAGAATAATGTTTTTCCTGTAGAAATTAATGTCAGAGATAAGGAAAGATATGTTGATTTTATTCCAACGAACAAATGGGCAGCTGGACAATATACAATTCAGGTTCAGTCGCGCTTAGAAGATTTAGCTGGAAATAATTTGAATCGCCCCTTTGATAGGGATGTCACAAAGAAGAACTACTTGAATCCTGATAAACTTCAAAGTATTTCTTTTGTAATTGAATAAGATACTCATTGTTCAAACTCACATTACATTTATTAGGTTATTTTTATAGATTAGCCGTAACTTCGGCATTATGATTGAATTTAAGCTTGAAACAGAGTATATCCATCTTATATCATTATTAAAAGCAACAGGGTTAGTGGAGAATGGTGGGGAAGCACAAGCAGTTGTTTCTGAGGGCATGGTGTTTTGCAATGGTAAAGTAGAGCTACGTAAACGATTTAAAGTAAGATCGGGTACTTCTGTTGAATTTGAAGGACATACAATTAAGGTTATATAAATAATAAATATAAATTTTAGGCTACCCGGTTAAAATGAAGACAATAGACAGTATAGGTTACTCCATATTTTTTGAAAATCGATTTGATAGTTTGATCCAATTCCTTAAAGAAAGGACTTATTCTAAAATATTTATTCTAACAGATAGAAATACGGGAGAACAGTGTTTGCCAACATTGGTTGCTGGTATGCCTGCCAACTTTGAATATGATATTATAGAGATTGATCCGGGAGAGGAAAATAAGAATATAGATTTTTGTATAGGAATCTGGAAAATGTTACTTGATTTTGGAGCAGACCGAAATTCTTTATTAATTAACCTGGGCGGTGGGGTAGTGACTGATATGGGCGGATTTGCTGCATCAACCTTTAAACGTGGGATTGACTTTGTTCAAATGCCTACTACCTTATTATCGCAGGTAGATGCTTCCGTTGGTGGAAAGACAGGGATTGATATGGATTCTGTGAAGAATATCATTGGTACATTTACTCAGCCTCAGGCAGTATTTATTAATGTCAGTTTTTTAAAAACGCTTGATAAAAGACAGTTGATTTCTGGATATGCAGAGATGATAAAACATGCTTTTATTTTTGATGCTGATTATTTCCAGGAAGTAAAAGAAATTGATTTTGATCATATTGATGAGGAGTTGATTTATCGATCAGTTGGGATTAAGAATAAGGTTGTAACACAGGATCCAAAGGAGCAGGGTTTGCGGAAAATCTTAAACTTTGGACATACCATAGGGCATGCCGTTGAAACCTATTCTTTAGACAAGGATAAAAATCCATTATTGCATGGAGAGGCTATAGCTATTGGGATGATTTGTGAAGCCTATCTTTCTTATCAATATAATGGTTTGAAAGAGAACCAATTCATTGGAATAGTTGGAGCTATTAGAAGTGTTTTTCCTGATTACAATTTAAAATCGGAGAGTTTTCCGACTTTAATCGAGATTATGAAGAATGATAAAAAGAATAGTGATGATAAAATTGGGTTTGCCTTATTAACCGAAATAGGACGCTGTGATTTTAATCATTATCTGGATGAGAGTAAAATAAAATCAGCTCTGACTTATTATCAAGAGACGATTGGAAATTAGCTCTTGATAATAAGTCAAAGTTTTTCTTAAAACCCAGCCTTTAGTCCAAGACTAAACCAACGGCCAGGCATTGGTGCACCAGCGACCTCTATGTATTGAGTGTCAAAAAGATTTGTCGCATCTGCATAAACGTTATAGTTTTTATACTTGTAGGCAAGTCGAAGATCAGTTACAAAGTAACTTTTATAATTTACACGTTCTTGAAATCGTTCTGTGATAGTTACATAGAATCCTTTATATCCTCCAATTGCTTTGGCTATTACCTGGTGACGTAAGCTTTCTAAAGCATATTTAGATAGGAGATTAATATCTTTTTGGTTTAAGCTAGCATCAAGATAGGTATAAGAGATGCTTGATAATAGATTGAAGTCTCTTCCATCTGTAATGCGGTAGTCTGCGCCTATATTTAGTCCATTAACTTTGTTATTGATGAAGTTTTCTGAATGCCATGGTTGTTGTGCATCAACTCTGACCCAGTCAATAAAATCATCGATTTCCCTATGAAAGTAACTGGCATTTATCCTAAATCTTTCGTTGTTATATTTTATTCCACCTTCTGCATACCATGCATTTTCTGCTTCAAGATCTTCATTTCCAATATTAGTAGGAGTATCATAATATAAGTCTGTTAGGGAAGGGATCCTTTGCCCGGTTCCTGTATTTATATAAACTTTCCAGCCCTTCTTTAAATTATAGCCTAAGTCAATGCCTGGGTATATTCGCCAACCAAAGTTGCTGTTATGATTAATATATGCACCTGCATTAATTTGAAGGTCCTTAATTTCTTCTGTCCGGAACTCCGCATACAATCCAACATTCTCTTGTTTATGGTCTCCAATATTTGAACTGTTAATCTTGTCGAACCGAGCTTCCGCCCCAAAGCCAAAGTCACCAAAATTGGTCTTGTAAGTTGCATTGATCTCTGGATTAACTACATGTGTATAATGCTGATTTCTGGCAGTCGAAAGATTGTCTCTGTAAAATCTATAATCGTCGTAATTATAACGATAGCTAATTCGGGGAGATATGCTTAATCTATTGCTTAATTGACTTATGTAGCCGATGGAGGCTATTCCTGTTTGAATGATCTCTTGAGATTCTTTATCAATCGGAGCTGCATAGAATCCGTTTGCACCAAAATTGTTATAGACATAACCAGCCATAATAGCTATTCTATTATTTTGATTTATATCCAGGTTGCCTTGATAGAAAAGCTTTTGGTTCTTAAAGCCTGTATTATACCGATGACCGCTTCCATCTTGCAGAGTACCAGAAAGTAGGTGATTTTGATTTTCAGTTACATAGCTTCCTGCAATCTCTATGCCTTTTGAATTGTAGACTTTGTCGGGTCGTTCTTCATTGTCTTTGAAATTTGAACCTCCATTTAATTGAATTTCAATACCCGTTTTGTTTGGTTTAATAGTGACAATATTGATGGCGCCCGTAAGGCTGTTTACCCCATATATTCGGGCTGCAGATCCTCTTAGAACTTTTATTCTTTCTATTGTATTTACAGAGATCGGTAGATTCATAGAATTATGCCCCGTTTGCGGATCATTCATCTTGATTCCATTTATCAGGATGGCTGTTTGCTCAAACGTTCCCCCATCGATACTTATATCAGTTTGGGAGCCCCATGGGCCACGTTGGCGAACATCAACACCAGAAACGTAGGTTAAAAGTTCATTCAAAGACTGTACAGGCAGTTTATCGATCTGTTCTTTGTCTAAGATGTAGATATTTCGGTTCTGACTTTCAAACGGGATTTGCAGCCGGTTCTCTACTATAACAACTTCGTCTAAGGAGTTTCTGCTTGTATCTGATAGTTGTACCTGAGCCTGAACGAATAGGCTTTGTAATGAAAGAGTAAAAAATATGAATGTAAAGATTCGCATGTCGAAAAAATTAAGCACCAAAAGTAAGAAACTTTTAGGCACACAAAAATTATAAGTGCTTTTATAATTTAGGTTGACCGGCATCTATCCAGGCACTGTACCAAAAGCTGCTTAATGTAATGATAGCAGCTCGCATTTGTTTTTCAATCATACCGTTTAAAGCTTGGTGATAAGCTTTTGAATAGGGTTGAGAATAGCTTTTTATTAATATATTGTTTCGGTTTTCAAAAATGTATTTTTTGTCATCAGGGAATTCTTGATTTAAACGTTTTTCAATCAAGAGAACAGAGTCTGTCAGTGAAAAGCTATGCTGTATAATTTCCCATGCTTTAAGGAGCGGTGCATCTATATATTGTGCTTTTCCAACGTAAAAATTATAACTTGAGGCGTATATTTCAGGTAAACGACTTTCCCAAAAAGCATGTATTCCATATTGATCTGTTAATTGTCCATTATAATTTTTGGTTGTATGTAAGGGTGAATGAGCATCGGCTATATAATGTCCTATATCTGTAGATATTCGTAAAATACGCTGGGTATTTCTTTCTTTGAAAGCATTGACTAGTTGAATATAACTGAAATGTATTTGCCATGGTAATATTCCATTTGCTCTCAATGTTTCTTCAGGGATTTTATCGATAGCATCCTGCCAGTATGGTGGTATACTGTCGAATGGATTTTCACCATAGGCATCTATATCAATAAAGTGGCGTTCGGCTTCTTCGGAATTAACATACCGCCGTTTATCAGCATCGACAGCATGCTCACTTATATAAATAATATGTTTTTTATAAAAACCAGCTAAAGGAACAGGTAAAGTAAATACGGCAGCCTCATTAATCATGCGGTGCGCATAGAAACCCCAAGAACTGAATAGAATGATTAGGCAGAGTGATATACCTAATGAAACAAGCCACCGCATTGGTCTAAAATAGGGATTTATTGATATGAAACCTAATTTGAGAAGGTCTTGATAATAGGGTTAATAATTTTTCAAAAGGTTTGATAATTTAAAATTTTCATGGTACATTTGCAGTCCGAAAAACATTAAAGGAATAAAAAGCTAAAAAAATGGCAAATCATAAATCAGCTATAAAAAGAATTAGAGCAAACGCTGCGAAGCGCTTAAGAAATCGTTACCAAGCAAAGACAACACGTAATGCAATTAAAAAATTGCGTTTAACTACTTCAAAGGAAGAAGCGGTTGCACAATTACCACAAGTTGTTTCTATGATAGATCGTCTAGCGAAGAAGAATGTAATTCATAAGAAAAAAGCATCAAATAATAAGTCTAAGTTAACTAAGTTCGTTAACACCTTATCATAAAATATTTAAAACCTTTTGGTTTTCAGAAAAGGGTTACTGTTACAGTAACCCTTTTTGTGTTAACCTTCTTTGGCTACTTTAGCAAGTATTTCTTCTAATTTCGCCTTATTATGCATGTAGGGTTCTAAGTCAAGTAGATCAACTTTTCGAAATTCTATAGGATGGCTTTCACTTTGTAAAGATATGAACCCAGACTTAAGTGGGCCATCTTTTTTAACTTCGGGATCGAAGTTAGAAACTCCATCTCCTCCGATTTGTGGTTTTTCATAGGTTAATACTGTATCTCCTTCGATAATATGGTGAACTATTGAATCTCCCAATACCAAGAATTCTGCACGCACCCATTGATCCCCGCTATAAGTTTTACTGTTCGAATTTATACAGTGAGGCGTATATAGTTTTCCATCAATTTCAACTTGTGTTCCTGGAGTGCATAAATTTCCGGTGCTTCGCTCATTTACACCGTCTCCTCCTAATAGCTGAGCCTCAATTGAAATAGGAAAATCTTGATCTCTTAACATGGTTTTAGGATCTTGCCCGTGTAACATTGCTCCACTATTGCGCAGCGCCCAATCTGGTCCACCTTCAACTTGTTCACCCACGAATCGATATTCTATGCGTAATAAATAGGCTGAGAATGGTTTTTTATAAAAGATATGGCCAAACTGTCCATCAAAGGTTTTATAACCATCATATGATACTTTCATTACGCCGTTTTCTACACGGAACGTATTAGCAAAATTGTCATTTAGTTCATGTTTGGTAATTTTGACAGTCCAGTCGTTTAAGTCTTTGCCATTAAACAAAGAGATCCAATTAACATCGTTTTGGGAATGTTTTATTAACATACTTGATGATATTACTGTGGTTGCTAAAGCGATTAAGATTACTGTCTTTTTTATTATTTTCATTTTGGTCTGAGTTAGTCATTTATTTAAAAGTAATAATTAATTTTTTCTTAATGGCTAATAGCTGATGTGTTAATTCCTAATTTTTTTATCATGTCCTGTGGTTTTTTCTCTTACTGTACGACTGGCCTTAATTTGGTTACATGGAATCAGCTTATAAACCACATATTTCTATTAATCAATGGGCAGAAGAGGATAGGCCTCGGGAAAAATTGCTGCTGCAAGGAAGGCGAGCTTTAAGCGATGCTGAACTAATTGCCATTTTAATTGGAAGCGGTTCCAGAAATGAATCAGCGGTAGAACTTAGCAGACGCATCTTAAATGAGAATGGAAATGATTTGAATCAATTGGCTACACTTTTAGTTGAGGATTTATATTCTTATAAAGGTATTGGCGAAGCAAAGGCAGTAACCATTATTGCCGCTTTAGAGCTTGGACGAAGGAGAAGCGAAATAGCCGAGGTTATAAAGAAACAAATTGGTAGTAGTAGAGATGCTTTTGAGTTGTTAAAGCTGCAGTATTTAGATTTGAATCATGAAGAGTTTTGGATTCTATTATTAAATCAGGCAAACCGTGTTCAAAGTAAGCAGTTAATCAGTAGGGGAGGGAGAGCCGGTACTGTGGTTGATGCAAAACTAGTTTTTGAAAGTGCTTTACGAAATAAGGCTACTGCTATTATTTTAAGTCATAATCATCCGTCCGGAAACTTAAAGCCAAGTGATCAGGACCGAAATTTAACTAAAAAGTTGTTTGAAGCTGGAAAATTGCTTGATATTCGAGTTTTAGATCATTTGATATTTTCTAACAATGCTTATTATAGTTTTTCTGACGAAGGGCTTCTGTAAATTCTGCAAACTTGATGCTAATTTATATCTTTGCATAAATAGTTAAAACAGTAAGACACTCGCATGAGAATATCATATAATTGGCTCAAGGACTTTTTAAAAATAGACAAATCACCTGAAGAACTATCTGAAATATTAACAAATATTGGACTAGAAGTTGAAAGTCTGGAAGAGGTGGAAGATATTCCTGGAGGACTTGAAGGCTTAGTAGTTGCAGAAGTATTGAGTTGTGAACAACATCCAAATGCTGATCGTTTACGTATAACCACAGTCAATACTGGAAATGGACATTCACTACAAGTAGTATGTGGTGCACCTAATGTAGCTAAGGGTCAGAAAGTGATATTAGCAGGAGTGGGTACTACAGTTTTTCCTTTAGATGGAGAACCTTTTAAGATTAAAGAGTCTAAGATACGTGGTGAGCTTTCAGAGGGAATGATTTGTGCGGAGGACGAAATTGGGTTAGGAAAGTCGCATGAAGGTATTTTGGTACTACCTTCAGATGCAGAGGTTGGTATACTGGCAAAAGAATATTTTAATTTACAATCAGATTCGATTTTTGAAATTGGGCTAACTCCTAACCGCTCAGACGCTGCATCCCATTTAGGTGTTGCTCGTGATATAGCCGCATTTTTACGAAAGGATTTTAAAATGCCGGATGTTTCAGTGGTTGGTTTTGAGGATAGTCAGAATGAAATCAAAGTGTCAATCGAAGATTCAACTGCTTGTCCTAGATATTCTTCATTAACAATTAAAGGAATAACAGTAAAGGAGTCGCCAGAATGGCTGAGGAGTCGTTTGTTATCAATTGGGGTTCGACCAATCAATAATATTGTTGATATTACAAATTATGTTTTACATGAACTTGGTCAACCTCTTCATGCTTTTGATGCTGATCAAATAGCGGGAAAGCAAATCATTGTTAAGACTTTACAGGATGGGACATCTTTTATAACACTTGATGAAGTTGATAGGAAATTATCTCCAAATGATTTGATGATATGCGATGCGGAAAAGGCATTATGCATCGCCGGTGTATTTGGCGGGCTTTCTTCAGGAATTAGAGAATCTACAACTTCTGTCTTTTTGGAAAGTGCTTATTTTAATGCAGTTTCTGTTCGGAAGACTTCTAAATATCATGGATTGAAAACGGATGCTTCCTTTCGTTTTGAAAGAGGAACTGATCCTGATATTACAGTTTTTGCTTTACAGAGAGCGACTAAACTAATTTTGGAGCTTGCAGGAGGAGAAGTTATTGGTGGTGTATCTGATATTTATCCGAATCCCGTTAAGCCAATTGGTATTTCGGTCGCCTATCGAAATGTGCAGAGATTAATTGGCAAGGATATTTCTAAGGAAGAGATTAAAGCGATTATAGAATCGTTGAAACTTCGCATTCTTGGAGATGATGGTGAAGTTTTAGAATTGGAAGTTCCTCCTTATCGGGTTGATGTGACACGGGAAGTAGATATTGTAGAGGAGGTATTGCGTCTTTATGGCTATAATAATATTGAGATTAATCAGCAGATAAAGGCTTCATTGAATACTTCTCCTAAACCAGATAGGGAATTGATTGAAAATCAAATCTCTGATCTTTTAATTGGAAATGGGTTCCATGAAATTTTAAATAATTCTTTAACTAAGATTGCATATGCTGATAAACCAGATGAGGCAGTTCGTATTATGAATCCGTTAAGTAGTGATTTAGATATAATGCGGCAGAGCTTATTATATTCAGGATTGGAAGTCATTGCATATAATCAGAAACGCAAAGTTCCTGATTTGAAACTTTTTGAATTTGGAAAGGTGTATTATAAATCACCCAAGGGCTATGATGAAAATAAACGTTTGGGTGTGTTTTTAACAGGAGGCATGAACCGTGAACAGTGGAATAATATTAATGAAAAAGCTTCTTTTTTCGATTTAAAGGGTATTGTTGACGGAATATTAGGTCGTCTGAATATTAAGAAATTTCAGACAAAAGATGTAATAATGAATGCTTTCTCTTATGGACTGACTTACACCAGAGGCGAACAAGTATTTGTAAATTTTGGTGTTATTGACAAGAAGATCTTGAAGATGATGGATGTTCATGGAGAGATATTATATGCTGACTTTAACTGGGATATGATCTTGAAGAGTATTACGAACAACAAGATAGTTTATAAAGAGGTATCGAAATTTCCATCAATACGGAGAGATCTTGCTATTTTAGTTGATGAGAATGTTTCATTTTCATCGTTAAAAGCGATAGCAGAGAAAACGGAGAGGAAGATTCTACGTGAAGTTAATGTTTTTGATGTCTATCAAGGTGATAAATTGCCTGAAGGCAAGAAGTCTTACGCTTTGAGCTTTATATTCCAAGACGAAGAAAAAACATTGACAGACAAACAAATTGATTTACTGATTCAAAAATTTATACTTAACTTTGAGAAAGAACTTAATGCTGAAATAAGAAAATAAGATATAACGCATGCCAACCGTTTCTGCCCAATTAACCCGTATAGTTGACCGATCAACAAAAATCATAGACTTATGTGTTACTTTACAGGAAGAGAATGACTTATTAAAGCTTGAGAATCAATCGTTAAATGTAGCTGTAGAAGTAAGTACAGAAAAGATAAAAAACTTAGAAGAAAAAATAAAGGCACTTACAGTAGCAAGATCTTTAGATGGTCTAAATGAGAGTGTTGAATTAATAAATGAGAAAAATATTGGCATAAAGCAAAAAATTGACGATTTTGTGCGTGAAATTGACAAGTGTATTTTGTTACTTAAATAAAACGGCAGATTGCCGGCAAACAAGGCTCAAATGGGAGAGATTTCCATAAAAATAAATATTGCAGATAGGATTTACCCTCTTCGGATAGCAACTGAAGAAGAAGAGGTTATAAGAAGAGCTGCAAAGCTAATAAATGATCGCATGAAAGAGTTTCAAGACAATTATGCGGTTCGGGATAAGCAAGATTTGCTGTCTATGTGTGTATTACATTATGCAACGGCTACATTGAAAGCGGATGATTCTTCAAAACAAGAGGATAAAGAAGTTGCAAAAAAAGTACATCAGTTAGATGAATTGCTGTCAGGTTTCTTTAGCTAAATATACGTTCTTTAAAATAGAGCCATAAAAGTTTAGCCGCAGTTAAATGTGGGTTTCACTATTAAAAACTTAACGCTTCAATATCAATGCGTGAAATAGGTGTATTCTATTTGGTTTCATCTAGAAATGACCAAAACGCAAATCCTGTATAGATGAAGTTTTTAATATATGAAACCCGGTTTTCCTGCGGTTTTTTTTTGATAATTATAAATGAGATTTGAGTTTAAACAGATTATAGGCTCATAATATTTTAAAAATAAATATGGAATCAATACTATACATCATTCTAGGTCTCGTAATAGGGGTAATCATAGGCAGATATCTTCTTCGAAGTATATTCAAAAAGCAAGAGATTGCTGTTCAAAATAAAGCCAAGAAAATATTAAAGGAAGCAGAACAGAATGCAGAGCATTTAAAGAAAAATAGGCTTTTAGAAGCTAAAGAGAAATTCCTTCAATTGAAATCAGAACATGAAACTGAGGTAAGTCAAAGAAACAATACACTTAATCAGCGAGAAAATAATGTACGCCAAAAAGAACAATCTATAAATCAACGGTTAGAAAAGATTAACCGTGAATCTCAGGATTTAGAGAATCAACGCAAGAATCTTGATCGGTTAGTTGAGCTTAATGAAAAGCGACAAGAAGAGGTTGAAAACTTAAAGTCTCAACAAATTACTCAGTTAGAGTCTATCGCTGGTCTATCTGCCGAAGAGGCAAAAAATCAATTGGTTGATAATCTAAGAGAAGAAGCTCGTACAAAGGCTCTTAGCCAAATAAAAGATATTGTTGCAGAAGCAAAATTGACTGCTAGTAAAGAGGCTAAAAAGATTGTTATCCAAACAATTCAAAGACAAGCTACAGAAAGTGCAATTGAGAATACCGTTTCGATTTTTCATATTGAAAGTGATGAAATTAAAGGTAGAGTGATTGGAAGAGAGGGTAGAAATATACGTGCATTAGAGGCTGCAACAGGTATTGAGATTATAGTTGATGATACTCCTGAAGCGATTATTTTGTCAGGGTTTGATCCTATTCGTCGGGAGATAGCACGTTTAGCGTTACATAGATTAGTCACTGATGGTCGTATCCACCCTGCTCGTATTGAAGAAGTAGTGGCTAAGACGAAAAAATTAATTGATGACGAAATCGTAGAGATCGGTGAACGAACAGTAATTGATTTAGGTATTCATGGTTTACATCCAGAACTGATTAGGATGGTGGGTAGGATGCGTTACAGGTCATCTTATGGTCAAAACCTGCTACAACATTCGCGGGAAGTAGCGAATTTTTGTGCAACGATGGCAGCAGAACTTGGCTTAAATGTGAAAATGGCCAAACGTGCCGGCTTACTTCATGACATAGGAAAGGTGCCGGATGATAATCCGGAACTACCTCACGCTATTTTAGGTATGCAGCTTGCCGAAAAGTATAAAGAACATCCTGATGTATGCAATGCCATTGGTGCTCATCATGATGAAATAGAAATGACATCGATGATTTCTCCGATTGTTCAAGCTTGTGATGCTATATCTGGCGCAAGACCTGGAGCAAGAAGAGAAGTAGTTGAAAGCTATATTAAACGTTTGAAAGACTTAGAGTCTCTGGCTTTATCATATCCAGGTGTTGAAAAGACTTTTGCAATTCAAGCTGGACGTGAACTAAGAGTAGTTGTTGAAAGTGAAAAGATATCCGATGCGCAGTCCGAAATCTTAGCAGCTGACATTTCTAATCGTATACAAACTGAAATGACTTATCCTGGACAAATTAAAGTAACAGTAATCCGAGAAACTCGTTCTGTTTCATTTGCAAAATAGGATGCTATGAATAAAAAGAATATTCAGAGTAAGAAGCCGGTGAGTAAAGTTGATGCACTTTTTCTTCAATATGCTGATAGCCATCATAATTCCACGAACATTCTTATTCATTGGATATGCGTTCCTCTAATCGTCTTTAGCATTTTTGGTTTGGTATGGAGTATTCCCTTTCCTCATATCGATTTACTGGGTAAATATAACGGCTTTATCAATTGGGCTTCATTTCTTGTTGCATTCTCCATTTATTATTATTTGAAACTATCTCCTACCTTATCGTATGGAATGTTATTGATAATAGGATTATTTAGTTATTTTATTGTCCAGTTAGAATATTGGGAATTAGCAGGCGGTCCGGCTCTGTGGTTAGTTTGTTTGATAATTTTTATTTTATCATGGATCGGACAGTTTATTGGGCATAAAGTTGAAGGAAAGAAACCTTCATTTTTAACTGATTTGAAATTCTTACTTATAGGGCCAATATGGTTATTAGCTAAAGTTTATAAGAAGATTAGAATCCCTATTTAAATTAGTTTTCTTTGTTAAGGAAAGAGAAGATGAAAATTTTATATGCCATACAGGGAACTGGGAATGGTCATCTATGTAGGGCGATGGATGTTGTTCCCTGCTTAAAAAAAATTGCAGATGTTGATATTTTGTTAAGTGGAACACAAGCTGATATTCAATTACCTTTTGAGGTAAAATACCGATTAAAAGGATTAAGCTTCATCTTTGGCAAATCGGGTGGAGTAGATTTATGGAAAACCTTTATTCATTCACAGTTTCGATTATTTATTAAAGAAGTAAATGCTTGTCCAGTCAATGATTATGACCTGGTCATTAATGATTTTGAACCTGTCTCAGCATGGGCATGTAGTTTAAAAGATAAACACTGTATAAGCCTTAGTCACCAGGCTGCTGCAATTCATGATATGGCACCAAAGCCAGAAGAGGTCGATCGCTTAGGGAAATTCATTTTGAAACATTATGCTCCCAGTAATGAAACCTATGGTTTCCATTTTAAATCATATGCTCCTAATTTCTATACACCTATAATTCGCAAACAGATTCGCGATCAGAAGATTTCAAATCGCGGACATTATACAGTGTACTTGCCTTCCTATGATGATCATTTACTAATGAAATATCTTTCTCGTTTTCCTGAAGTTAAATGGGATGTATATTCTAAGCATAATAAAGGGGTAATTACTGAAGGTAATATTAAGATTCAACCTATTGATAATGAAAGCTTCGTTGAAAGTATGGCCTCGGCTGAGGGCGTATTATGTGGAGCAGGGTTTGAAACCCCAGCTGAAGCATTATTCCTTAAAAAGAAGTTATTAGTAATCCCGATGAAGAATCAATATGAGCAACATCTGAATGCTGCAGCTTTGGAAGAGTTAGGTGTTCCGGTAATTAAGAATATAAAACCCGAAAATGATATTTATATTCATCGTTGGATTAATAGTGAGGATATAATCAAGGTTAATTACGAAAATCAAGTTGAACATATTCTGAATCATATTTTAAATAGTTATAGAAATCGTGAGAATAAACAATTACTACCTATTAGTTGAAGTAAGTGATAGGTCTTAAGAGCTATGGTGCAAACAGGTGCTTTTCGACTTAGTTTAATATTTACTCTTAGTTTATTTTTGAGTAACTCTTTCGGTCAACAACTTCATTCTATAAGTGGAACGGTTCGAGACTCTTCATCGGGTGAAACAATAGCCGGGGCTACTGTGTATATTGACAACAAAGAGAATACAGTAGGAAGAACTAATAGTTATGGATTTTTCTCTTTGAGCGTTCCCTCAGGAGAATATGATCTGAATATTTCATTTGTTGGTTATCAAAGTAAAACACAGCAAATTATATTAGATAAGGATACTTCGGTAGTTATTCTTTTGGATATTGGTAATACATTAGATGCTGTACAGATCAATTCTGATTCTCCAAGAGAGATTCTGAATTCGCCTATCATGGGAGCTAATAAACTCCAAATGGGAGACGTATTGAAAGTTCCTGTTTTATTTGGTGAAAAGGATGTTTTGAAAACGATACAACTTTTACCGGGAGTAATATCAAGTGGTGAGGGAAGTAGCGGTTTCTTCGTTAGAGGAGGTGCCATTGATCAAAATCTGATTATCTTAGATGAAGCGACTGTTTATAATGCTTCTCACCTTTTTGGCTTTTTTTCAACATTTAATTCTGATGCTATAAAGGAAGTAACTCTTTATAAAGGTGGTATGCCACCACAGTATGGAGGGCGGTTGTCTTCTGTCTTGGATATCAATATGCTTGATGGAAATAAGAAAGAATTTAAGGCTCAAGGAGGTATTGGGCTCATCGCATCGAGATTAGCATTGGAAGGTCCTTTAAAAAAAGATAAAGGTTCGTTTATGATTAGTGCCCGTAGAACTTATGCTGATATGTTTTTAAAGTTATCTAAGGATTCCACCGTCAATAATAGCTCCTTATATTTTTATGATTTAAACTTAAAGACAAATTATCAATTTAATGAACGGAATACTTTATATCTATCTGGGTATTTTGGAAAGGATGTTTTAGGTTACGCTAAATCGTTTGGATTCGATTGGGGAAATTCGACAGCTACATTGAGATGGAATCATGTTTACAATCCTCGATTATTTTCAAATACATCATTGATCTATGGAGATTTTAACTATAATGTTGATGTTTTTGATAATGATGCTAATTTTAATATTGCTTCGTTAATTCGTAGCTATACCTTAAAACAGGATTTTCAATTTTATGCAAAATCTGACCATATATTCCGTTTTGGTTTGAATGTTTTAAAGCAAAAAGTAAGTCCTGCTAATTTTGTTTCTCGAGATACAAGTACTTATTCCAGTTTAGAGTCAGAATCTCGATCAGGTGTTGAAGTTAATACCTATTTGTCACATGATTGGAGTCTGTCTGATCGAATAAATATGTTATATGGTTTTCGTCTTTCAAGCTTTTTGGCAACGGGTCCGGGAACCTTTAATGAATACGATTCTGATGGTGATATTATTAATAGTAGTAGCTACAGAGGTTCAAAGATCGTAAAAAGCTATTTTATACTTGAACCTCGCTTTTCTATTAATTATAAGGTTGATCAGGTATCTAGTATAAAAGCATCTTATAATCGAAATAGTCAGAATCTGCATTTATTGAGCAATTCAACTGCTTCTTTACCAACAGATGTTTGGATGATGAGTAGTCAGAATATTAAACCTCAATTAGCAGATCAGGGAGCTATTGGTTATTTCAGAACGATCAGCGATGATCAACTGGAATTCTCAACAGAGCTCTACTATAAGGATATGAAAAATCAAATTGATTTTAAAACGAATGCAGATGTGCAGGCGAATCCCAATGTAGAAGCAGATTTAATATATGGGAGAGGGCGATCGTATGGGGTAGAATTGTTTTTGAAAAAGAGTAAAGGAAAATTGAATGGTTGGGTTAGTTATACTTTATCACGGAGTGAAAGACAATTTGATAAAATCAACCAAGGTAATTGGTTTGCTGCCAGACAAGATCGGATTCATGATTTATCGTTGGTTGCTATGTATCAGATTAATGATAAATGGAGTTTCTCTGGCACTTTCATATATAGCACCGGAAATGCGGTTACTTTTCCAAGTGGAAAATACATCGTTGATGAAAAGCCGGTCTGGTATTATTCAGAGCGAAATGGGTATAGGATGCCTGATTATCATCGTCTGGATTTAGGCTTTACATATGAGCCGAACCCTAAGTCCAAACTTAAATCAACCTGGGATTTCGGATTGTATAACGCTTATAACCATAAAAATGCTTATCTGATTGATTTTAGAGAGAATGAAGATAATAGAAATATAACCGAAGCCTATAAGATCTCGTTATTCGGTATTATCCCTTCCGTTACGTGGAATTTTAAATTTTGAAAGCATGAAAGTTCTATTTAAATTATTACTTCTTTTTGCTTCCGCTTTTTTTCTAACTGCCTGCGAGGAGGTAATTGATTTACCTTTAAAAGAAGTTGAGCCACTTTTGGTGATTGAAGGTAAGGTTAATGATTTATTTACCCGGCAAGAGGTATTAATATCTGAAATGCAGCCTTTTAATTCTGAATCTGGAAGAAAACCGGTAGTTGATGCTGAAGTTTATTTAAATGAAGATGGAAAACCCTGGCGCAGATTAAGGGAGATAGAGGCTGGAAGGTATATTATAGATAATTTCTGGGGGAAACCTGGAAGCACCTATGGCATATCAGTTAAATATGCAGGCGAAACGTATCAGGCAGAATCAACGATGCCTCCTTTAGTTAAAATTGATTCAATAGGAGTGAGAATCACCTCTTTCGATGATTCACGCAAAACGCCTATCATTTCATACCAGGATCCGCCAGGAATAAGGAATTATTATTATTTTCAGTTAACAATAAATGGCCAGGTCAATACGTCGTTGTTTATTTATAATGATAAATATACAGATGGAAAGAATACGATTCAAAATCTGGATGATTTTTCGTTGGACCTGAAAGATAATGATGATGTAATTATTGAATTGCGTAATATTGATGAATCAAGCTTTAACTATTGGAAAGGGATTCAGTCTCAAAACGGATCATCCGCTTCACCAGGAAATCCAATATCCAATTTCTCAAATGGTGCATTAGGCTATTTTTCTGCTTATTCAGTTAGCAGTATGTATTTTACGGTTCAGTAATTCATAAAGTTTTGAATGTATACCCCGCATTTAACCAATATTCAATAGCTTTTGGAAGAGCGAACGTAACTCTGGGAGCGGCCTTAATATTATCGTGAAAAACTATAATAGAACCGTTCTCTGCTTTATTTATAACATTCTTTAAACATGTATTTGGATCCAGTTTTTCATCAAAGTCTCCACTCATAACATCCCACATTATTATTTCATAATCTTTTTTCAATTGTGAATATTGCGCACGTGTACCTCTTCCATAGGGAGGTCGAAACAGCTTGGTTTCTGTTAATGTATTACAGAGTTTAATGTTTTCTAAGTAGTCTTTTTTGGAAGAATGCCACCCTTTGAGATGATTGTACGTATGGTTTCCTATTTGATGTCCTTCTTGCAGAATTCGCTTAAATATTTCAGGATGTTTTCTGATATTATCCCCAACACAGAAGAAAGTAGCTTTTATACCATAGTTTTTTAAAATATTTAAAACTTGGGGTGTAACATCTGGTATGGGTCCATCGTCAAACGTTAAATACAAGCAGGGATGCTTACGACTACGATGCCATGTGAGCTGCGGATATAACCAACGCAGCCAAAAGGGGGATTTTATTGGATACCACATGTTGGTCAAAGATAGGAATTTAGTTGAAAGGTCTAATTTGCAATGATAAAATAATATAATCGAATGAAGAAAGAACGTGGTTTTATAAAGATGCTACCGATTGCCTTGTCTGTGTTAAGTATGCTATTTTCTTATTCGAGTCAAGCACAAGAGGTCCTGACGTTAAAAGAGGCATTGGACCAGGCTTTAAACAATAACCTTCAGGTCAAGCAGGCCTCCTTGCAGGCCGCTTTAACGGAAGAGGATGTAAAACAGGCCAGGATGAATTTTTTCCCTACCCTGAATGCAGGCGTAGACGGGAACCTGCGCTGGGGAAAGAGCTTCGATCAATTGACCGGCAGCCTGATCAACCAGTCCACCAATTCCCTGAATGGGAGCCTGAACGCTTCTGCTTCAGTATTTCAGGGCTTTGCCCGGACCAACCAGGTATCGGCCAATAAGTACCTGCTCCTGGCCGACCAGAGCAACATCGAGAAAATAAAAAATGATTTGGTGCTC
>Ga0160433_100077_pt1 | contig 103687 bp, 76 predicted proteins | sample HID1972K_E0MG_FD_108235 | JGI IMG/M metagenome (GOLD analysis project Ga0160433, IMG submission 108235) | Enriched pill bug-associated microbial communities from UW Madison campus, WI, USA - HID1972K_E0 MG | ecosystem: Host-associated > Arthropoda: Insects > Digestive system > Unclassified ...
AGTGGCTAAAGTACACACTGGAAAACGTCATGTCTATCAATCATAAGAACATTAGAGATCTATATCCTCAGAATTATAAGAAACTAATTAACGCTGGCAAGACGTAGTTCGTCGGGCGGATACATTGTAGGAAATATTATCAGTGGTCAGGTGACCGGTGATACAGCCAGGAAGCTGTCGGAGTTATTTGGTAAGATAGTGCAGGATAAAAGCAGCATGACGCTTAATAGTTCGGATACCTCCACTACCAGATCAACTCAGCTGGATTACGCCATACCCGCTGCCAGGATTGCTTCTCTGTCATCCGGTGAGTTCGTGGGAATTGTTTCAGATAATCCTGAACAAAAGATCAGATTGAAAACATTTCATTCTGAGATTCAGAACGATCATATGGCGATCCGGGATGAAGAGGATGGTTATAAACCTATTCCGGTTATTGCAACTGTTAGCCATGAAGATATACAGGAGAATTACCAGCGTATTAAGAGGGAAGTGGCCGAACTGATTACTGGTTAGTTGAAGAAAGAATGTTACACGGGTATAAATGTCTTGAATCTCCAGGAATCCGATTGAACCTATTGAGTATCAAACGTAAGATTTTGGGTTAATAAAGATGGGCGGGATTATTCCGCCCATCTTTATTAACTTACTTTTTTTCAAAGTTGTCCGAGCTTTCACCCTTTTCAATCCTGTCTGCAGGAAATTGAGGAACATTAGGTAATGTCAACTCAACTCTGTCCAGTGGAAATTGGGGAATTGTAGGCTCTGTTGGATTTTGATCTTCATCTGGAAAACTCATAGCTTAATATAGTTAAGTGTTAAAATTAAAAAATTGATCGCTGTAAAAATTAAAGCGACGATAAGATACTTTCTTGAGTTGTGTAAATCCTTACTTCTCTTATCATTGAATATTATGTGGCTATCGGCAAATTCAGTTAACTTAATTATTACCATTTTTTCAAAGTCCAGAGCTTTCTCTTCTGGAACATTTTTGTTGTAATCCGAAATTTGTCTTTCATAGATTCTTATATCCCTTAGCAAAGCAAAGTTTTTGTAAGCAAATCCTTTAAAGAGATTATTTGCCGACCTGATTATATAAAATACACTAAAAAATAAGGAAATAAATGTAGCAATTATCAGAAGGTATTTAAGCTCACACATCTCTAACAACGAAATTTCTTCTTTACCTTTCAGTATATATGTATTGGATGCAACAATGATGGTTAATAAAGTAACTGGTAATCCAACAGCAGCGTCAAGATCTTTACGTCTATTCAGTTCTCTATCATATAGGCTTTTATAAAATGAATAACTATCCACTGTTAATTTAATTATTGTTATTGACCTAATAGTAAAAATAAGTAAAAATTCGGTGATTAAACTTCCTCTTAATCATATACACAAATTAATTCACAATCAGGATTCCGGATAGCTATATTTAACGGGTTGGTTGATTCATGTGGCCCGTTCCGAATACATCTCGTAGTAGCCAATCAATATCTTTCATAATACTACGGATAAGTTTTGGGTCACCTCCTGTTTGGTCTCGTAATTTTCGATGCCATGTCGCCTTGCTCTTTCCCAGTTTCTGCAAGACAAGTCTTTTATTGATATGAACAGGGTGAAGGTTTTTCACTGTGGTGAAGTGAAGTCCCCAATAGATGTAAAGGTTTTCCTCACCGTCAGGCACAAGTTCATTAATTGCATGACGCATGGCCTGCACAATTGTCCCACTGTGAAAAGAGGTGTCATAAAAAAGCTCAGAAAATTTTACCGCCAAGTCATTTTTAACATCCCGGATGGTACCAAGATATCCGCGTGCGCCTGCGACCAAGAAATTACTCGATATACCCATCCAAGACCAGCAGGAATTGTTAAAAATGAGCGGATGACATTCAGTACTTGCTATCTGATCAAAAATTCCTAGGTAATTAAAGTCTATACATACTGTAGCGTTTGTGTTGGCCACGCTTTGAAGCTGTTCCCGCGTCTTAACCTTCTTTCCCTCAAAGGCAATACTAATTTCTTTTTGAATTATTGCGTAAAGTTCGTGTGGATATTCCTTTGCCATTAATTCGCGGCTGCGCCATGGTAAGCCATTAAATTTTCTAAAATAATATAAAGATTCTACGAGATGTTGATCTTCGTAAGGCGTAAGATGAATTCCAAGTACATGATCAAACTCGATGATATGTACAGCTCCGCCTTTATCCTTAAACTCAACGAGGCACCTTGTTCCATGAACTTTTCCTCCATGACTGCAAATGTGTAAGAGATCATAGGGGTAGTTCTCAATGGTGTTTTTCAGATTGTAGCTCGTTGCAGTTTTGCCCAATAGTTTCCGCTGATAGAGGTTCTCAAACTCTAAGAGTGCCGATAATTTGGTTACCTCCTCGTTGGCAAATGACTCAGTCGAAAAAATCACAGCAGACCCTGTTAACTTCCTGTGCTCATTCACTATAGTGTTAAAGATGAAGAAATCAGGGCGGTAATCGAGATGAACCTGAGATACTGGTAAATTGGTTAGCAGAAGACCGTAGGGAAGACCAGTAGTGAAACAGGTTATAAAATCCTTGCATGCAAAATCAACAACGGCAATTCTCTGGTTAAGTTTCTTTTTAATCTCCTCCAGAGCATCGGCGTCACCTGCAGACCAATCTTCTAGTAAATGCAGTACTTCGTCTTTCTCATATTTCTCAAGCTTATTGACCAAATACACTGATGCGCCTATACTGCAGGCATAATTCACGGCGATAAGATCAGAAATCCCACCTTCAGCCTCAATGATAACTGCACATTTATCTATGGATTTCGGGATCATCAGTTGCTCATTAAAAGCTCCTATCTGCAAAAGCTGGTTTTGCTTCAGTGCTATCGATAGACCCAGCGTTAACTGACTTTCTGCACAGACTATCGGCTCCCCCTTATAATAGGCAAATCCATCTAAATAGCTCACGATATCAGCCTCATCGTTAATCTCAAAAAGGTTAAAGTGCTGTTCCACATCTATGTAAGATCGTTGCTTTTCTGTCAAGCCGATGTAGATTAGGTTTTTACATTGCTTTATTTCAGCAAGCGCATTGTTTACAAGTACAGAAAAATGTTCTGATCTATTCCGATGGATCGCGTAAATGTCAGGTGAGCCGACTGCTTCCTCCTTCGCTACCTCCACTTTGTGAAAGCAGAAAAAGGAAAGATATTCATCAGGATTAAATAAGTAACTGATTACCTGTGCAGCCAAGGTAGATGCTTCCGCATTTGCGACAAGTACAAAATCAGATCTTAGCTTCGGAGCCTCAAACACTTCCATGGTTAAAAATATGTCATTTCATGAAATAATAATTACTATTCTACTATTATTTGACAACCATAATAAAATAAAAGAATAAATATCGCACAAAAAAAAGCGCTTTAGTATTCAGGAATCTAGACAAGAGTCAGGGGGAGCAGAAAGTCCTCCCATTGCAGTTAGCTATCTCGGCATATAGACTTAACATATCTTTATGCTTCCTGTCGTGTTCATTAAATATAAGTAAATATAAGAAGGATTGTAATCACTCATATACTTGACGTATCTAAACACTTTAGTACTCATTCATTAATTCCGTACAAAGGTCGGCATCCGGTCTTCACACGGGTTTGCTTCGCCAAGGTAGTATCAATAAAATGGGTATCCACCTTGCGGCGGCGCCTCCGCATTTTTCTGATCTCCACCTTGCCCTTATGCAGCCGGATACCGGTGAGAGCACCATAATTAATTTAAATCAAAGAGTTATGGAAAAGCTCATAAATCAATTGTCATTGTATCAGGTATCAGAAATTACAGTAAGTTACTATCCTAAGTTTAAAGCTTCGGAAAGACCCGTTATTATTGGTGCAAAAGGTGCGTATGAAGTATTGATAGCTAGCTGGGATCAGGGAAAGATCCAGTATGTGGAACAGTTCAAGGTTATCTTTTTAAGCCGTGGAAACCGTGTGCTTGGAATTTTTGAAGCATCTACGGGGGGAGTGTCAGGAACTATTGCTGATCCGAAGGTTATCTTTGGAGCTGCACTTAAGTGTAACAGTTCTTCTATAGTTCTTGCACATAACCATCCGTCAGCTGCATTGAAACCAAGTCAGGCGGATATAAGTATGACAAGGAAGCTGGCGGCAGCAGGTCAGTTGCTTGATATGCCAGTACTTGATCATATCATTGTGACTGCGGAAGGTTATTTTTCGTTTGCTGATGAAGGGCTGTTGTAAGCCCTTTATGTTAAAAATACTTTTGTAGAAGGAACATTGGTCGATAGATACCCGAGGTTGCCTATGATCTTAATAGCGCTTAAGTGGGAAAGGTTTTCTAGTATCTCGTTGATAAAGATTATTCCTCCCGTTTTTTCCCGCTATTGTTAAAAAGCCTTCATTCTTCAGATTGAAAATCACTGATGATACTTTTGAACTTATTTCGTCGTCCTTTACTTTAAACACATTCAATTGTGTTAATGCCTCAACTATATCTCTCACGGATTTTTTTGTCGAAAAGAAATCCTCTTCAAAATATAGTTTCCTTATGTTTTTTGTAAGGAACGCTCTCTCTTGTTTTTTCAACGATAACGGAAATAAGCTCCCCTTACCAATGTCAATTCGGAAGAGGTCAGGCAGCTCGTAAGCTAGCGTTTTCGCGTACTCAAGATAATAGTTTATGTTAGTAACGGCCCCATTCTCCATGTCGACAATTGCAGATTGAGAAAATCCGGTCATTTCCACAATATCGCTTAGGGAAAATCCCTCTTCATCTCTTTTACTTTTCAATTTCTCACCTAAAGTTTCAGTAGCATGAGGCACTTTGTGAATTCTACGCTTAATTGGCTTCTTTGAATCATGATTCAACTCCATATTTCAAAGAGACAAAAGAGTTAAAGCAAAAATTATAGTTATATAACCTTATTAATTTGGATATTTTAATTAAGATGCTTATCTTAGGGTATTAAAAATCAACTTAATAAAGATCAATGAATTAATATGGTAATTATTATCTGATATAACGGGAAAAGTAATATTTAACGAGCCTCGTAAGAGAAATCTGGTAAATTTTAACTATGCGAGTGTAAGTGTTGCGCCCAAAGGCCTATCTTTGAGATCCCTAGTTCTTAGGGTAGGGCCGGCGCTCGCTTAATCTTCTGTATAGTTAGTCAATTCAATAGAATTGATAAAGCTGAAACTTGGCCTAGTCAAAGAGTAGGCGGGCTTTACCAGAGCCTCTCTTGCAGTAGATGCGGGTGACCGGCTCCCTCTTCGGAGGGAATCGACCCATCCAAAACTGGCTTGTTATCATAAAGTGATAATGAGTAATCAACCTAGTGCAATTAAAGAATTAATCGAAATTAAAGAAATAGACAGCGATTTCTTTACCTTCTTCTTTCTTGGAGGTTTTACGCAAGCTCATCTTTGTTGTACTCTTCCTCGATTTTTGAGCCCCCGGCTTTTCAAATCATCGAATATTCAATATCTAAATACTTCAGTAACATTCGTTCTCTTTTTTGAGAGTGTCAGAGGCGGTGTACATGAGGTGGGTACCGGGAGGAGGCTACCCGGTACCCTTAATTTTCGATCTTCATCCAAACAGAACCCGATAATTCGCATTCCCAAGAATCCGGAATAACCGTCTGTGTCAGATTCTGATCCGGCTTCTTAGCTGTTGCCGGATAATTCCTTTTGCCTAATCTTCTTACAAGACAACAATGAAAAAAAAGCTACAAATGATAGCATGGGCCATGCTATGTCCTTTTTTATGCGTGGAAGCACAGCCAATAGTGCCTCTTAAGGTAGGTGATACTGTTCCTGACAAACTCTGGAATTTTCCGCTGCAGGCAGTGAATGCTTCAGGTGGGAAGAGTGTTGTCACGCTAAATGACTATCGCGGGAAGCTGATCATTCTTGATTTCTGGGCAACGTGGTGTGGCCCCTGCGTTAAATCCCTGCCTTTCCTGGATTCTCTGCAATCGGAGTATGGGGACGACCTGAAGCTGGTAATTCTCTCCTCGGAAAAGGAAAGCGTATTGAATGCGTTCCTTTCCCGACCTGAATATGCTTTCTTGAGGGCTCATTCAGTGGATATCCATAAAACGGACCAGGTATCCGGTCCTGTGCTAACCGGCCTTTTTCCCCACAGCAGCATTCCCCATACGATCATCATCGGCAAGCAGGGAAATATCGGAGGCATTACCACTCCTGAATATATAAGCCGTGATAAGATTGCCTCACTGCTTCAGGGTGATTCTGCCTCTATTCCGCTCAAACGGGAGAAGGGGAGTTTGAAGACTCCTTTACTCAGCATCTCCCCCGGATACCCGCAGCCAGCAACACCCATATTCTACTCCATGCTTACAGGTAAGATAGAAGGGGTGATGTCGGCTTCCCTGGAAGAGAATACAGGAGAGGCCAGGCGGGTATTGTGGATCAATCAGTCGCTGCTTAGTCTGTACGCTGCCGCAACAGCACGTGGCGGTCTGTTTTTAAGATCGCCTAACCGGAGGCTTATTGATGGATTTGAAGGCAGGAAGCCCTCGCTTGTCAAGGCGCTGGATGGCCCGATGCTTCAGTCGAACAGGTACACCTATGAAGCCGTGTTTCCTGCAACGATCTCTGAGGCGGCAAAGCGGGACAAAATGAAGGCTGACCTCGACGTCTTTCTTGATGTTTCTTCTTCCATATCCACAAGGAAGCTTGATTGCTGGATTATCACCGATTATCAATCAGGCATGAGAACGAGGCCGCCTTTGCCTGACAAACCCGTAAAAAACGTAGAATTCCGTTCCTTGAAATTGCTGGTGACAGCGTTGAATAATCTTGTTGTGCCACCTGTTTTTGCGCGTCCGGAATTGAACGACTCTATCCATGTTTATCTGCCGGCAACGGTATCTCAGTTATCTGCCGGGGAAATAAGAAGCCTGCTTGCCCACCAGGGAGTACAATGGAAGGAAGAAACGCGCGAGCTGGAGATGTTTGTCCTGTCCCACAAAGAGTTCGCCGGTAGCACAGCTGCCAACTTAAAATTAACGCCCGCAGGCTATATCAGCCTGCCCTAAACCCTGATATATGAAAAAGAGTATTCTACTCGCTGTTTTATCTTTTTATGCTTTTGTTCTGTCGGCTCAACCCGCGACTTCATTGCTTGCCGGAAAGGTTGTCTCTGATGATCTGCTTCCTTTGCAGGGGGCAACGGTTAAAGTTGTGGATAGCAGGAGCCTTGCCATAACGAATGAAAAGGGTGCCTTTTCGGTTCGGGTGCAGGGCGCATCTGTTATCCTTGCTGTTTCATATACGGGGTATCAGACGCGTCACGTTGCGGTGAAGCTTCCTGCCGATACGCTCGTGATCCGCCTGAAAGAAAGCGTCAGGCAATTGCAGGACGTAACTGTCTCGACCGGGTATGAGCATCTGCCGCGGGAGCGTGCCACGGGATCGTTTGAAAAAATTGATCAGTCTCTGCTGAACAGGCAGATCAGTACAGATTTCCTGAGCCGCCTGGACGGGCTGGCCGCGGGTCTGATGCTCACGCGTCCGTCCGATGGTACCGGGTCGAGCAACCGCTTCAGCATCCGGGGGCTTAGCACCCTTACTTCCACCTCCTCGATGGACAGGCCGCTGATCGTTCTGGACAATTTTCCTTTTGAAGGGGATATCAACAATATTAACCCCAATGATATAGAGAGTGTCACGCTGCTGAAGGACGCGGCTGCTTCTTCTATCTGGGGCGTTCGTGCGGGCAATGGCGTATTGGTCATCACGACCAGGCGGGCGAAATACGGGGAGCCTTTCAAGCTGAATTTCAGATCGAACCTGACCGTTACGGACAGGCCGGACCTTTTTGCCTCGCCGCAGATCAGCTCTTCCGACTATATTGATATGGAAACGCAGCTCTTTAACAGCGGCTATTTCAACAGTGACCTCACCAACATTCGTAACAGGCCGGTTGTCTCCCCCGTTGTGGAGCTTCTTGGCAGGGTACGAGCCGGCTCGCTGGACAGTCTTCAGGCTGCAAGGCAGATCGATCAGTATCGCGGCATCGAGCTGAGAAGAGATGTAAGCAGGTATTTATACCGAAAGGCGTTGAATCAGCAGTATGCCCTTTCTTTTCAGGGTGGCAGCCCTACGGCCAGCTACCTTGTGTCGGCAGGGTACGACCGGAACCTCAGGAGCCTGGCGGAGAACAGCTATGACCGGCTGACTCTGAAAAGTACCGCTACCTACAAGCCTGTGAAGCGCCTGACCCTGGAAACAGGGATAACCTATTCTTCGTCGAAAGAAGTGTTGAATAACCCGGGAACCGCTGTGTTAAACTCTAACCGCGCTCTTTATCCATATGCCCGCTTGGCTGATGAGAACGGAGTACCCCTGGTCGTGGATAAGGATTACCGTGCTTCCTATACCGATACTGCCGGAAAAGGTCGCCTGCTGGACTGGAAGTTCAGACCATTGCAGGAGATCCGGGACGCTGATAACAGTACGCCGGTCCGAAACCTCATCCTCAACGCTGCCGCCAGATACCAGGTCTCCGGCTGGCTGGGTGCTGAACTCCGTTACCAGTATCAGAACCAGGAAACTTCGGGAAGGTCTTTTTACAGTCCGGATACCTATTACACCAGGAATCTGGTTAACCGGTACTCTCAGCTGAAAGGAACGTCACTTACTACTATTATTCCTGCTAAGGGCATTCTGGACTATTCGGATGCAGATCTGTCGTCACATAATGTAAGGGGCCAGCTGAATGTGAACAAAGTCTGGAACAGCCTGCATGAGGTCTCTGCCATAGGAGGAGCGGAGCTGAGGGAGACAAATAACGATCTAAGCAGCGGGAGATACTATGGTTATGATGACGACATCCTCAGCTCTGACGCAGTAGACTATACAGGCCTATACCCGATTTACGGGGATCTTGCCTCAAATGCGAGAGTACCTTACGTCTATGCCGCAAACGCTTCGCTCAGCCGGTTTCTTTCTTTCTATACGAATGCATCCTACAGCTATAAGCGGCGGTATACCGCAACTTTCAGTGCCAGAAGAGATGCCTCGAATGTCTTCGGCGTGAAAACCAACCAGCGATGGAACCCGCTGTGGTCGGCAGGGGCGGCATGGAACCTCTCGGATGAGCCGTTTTATTCCTTCGACCTGATTCCCTCTTTGAAACTCAGAGCTACCTACGGCTACTCAGGGAATATCAATCCCGGTCTGTCCGGTCTTTCGGTGATCAATTACCAGTCTTATAAAAGCTTTATCAATCAGCTTACTTATGCTTTGGTACGCAACCCTCGTAACGAAAGCCTGAGATGGGAGAAGGTAACAACGGTTAATCTTGGTATCGACTTTCAAACGAAAGGATCTGTATTGAAGGGGTCAGTAGAGTACTATCGGAAAACAAGCACTGATCTGTTTGGAATGGTGCCGGCAGATAAGACTACAGGGTTTTCTTCCTTTACGCTCAACAGTGCTGAGCTAATGACCAAGGGTGTTGACGTGACGCTTACATCTGAAAACCTGCGTGGAAAACTGAATTGGTCCAGCCACTACATATTCTCATACAATTCCAATAAGGTGGATAAGTACCTGTATGAGTACACTCAGCCGAGTGATATCGTGGGCAGCGGGGGGATACTGACTCCGTTGCCGGGGTACTCTGCATATTCGGTAGTGAGCTACCGCTGGGCTGGGCTGGATCAGAAGGGAGACCCTCAGGGCTTTCTGGAAGGGACGCCCAGTACGGATTACGCAAAGATCATTCAGCAGTCGAAGTTAGCGGACTTTATTTATCATGGTCCGGCAGTGCCGGTCTATATAGGAGGGTTCCGGAATGATTTCTCCTGGAGGACCTTCTCTTTATCGGCCAACATCACCTACCGTCTGGGGTACTACTTCAGAAAGCCCACCCTGAATTATTCTGCCTTCATCAGCTCCGGGGCTGTTCCGCATGCGGATTATTACCTGCGCTGGCAGCAACCCGGAGATGAACTGATTACGGATGTTCCGGCGTACCGGTATCCTGCCAACACCCGTCGTGATCAGTTCTTCCGGGACTCGGAAGTGAATGTGGGCAAAGGTGACCATATCCGGCTTCAGGACATTAATCTCAGTTACAGTCCATCTTTCACCGGATGGAAGCACAAGCCTTTCAGGGAGCTCCGGTTAACTTGTTACGCGAATAATATTGGCCTGATATGGAGGGCGAATAAATGGGGCATTGATCCCGAGTACCCCGTTATGCCTGCACCGTTTAGTTTATCATTCGGTCTTAATGTTGGAATTTAAAAATCATGAAGATGAGAGTTATACATACTTTTTTTTGTTTGTTGGTATCGATCCTGCCTTTCATGCAGGGATGTGAGAGTTATCTGGAGGAGAAGCCGGACAGCTCTATGAAGATCCCGGGCACCCTGGCCGATCTGCAGGCCTTGCTGAACAATGAAGGTTCGGTCAATCAGAATTACCCTTCAGCGGGAGATATTGCATCTGACTACTATTACCTCGCCACTGCAGATTACCTGTCGCGCGCAGAGGATGCCCGGTCGATCTACGTATGGGAAGGGCAGGCAGATGCGCAGAGAACATGGCTTTTCTCCTATTCATGCGTCTTGTACCCCAATCTGATCCTGGATGAAGTGGATCATGCAGATGCAGGCAAGATGAGCGAAGAGGACCGGAGGCGGATCAAGGGAAGTGCCCTGTTTTTACGTTCCTTCCTGTTCCACCAGCTTTCTGTGATCTTTGCGCCCCAGTATGATCCTGCTGCTGCAGACCGGCAGCCCGGACTGGTACTGAAGCTTACTTCGGACGTCAACGAAGTTTTAAAAAGATCAAGCATGCGGGAAACCTATGGGCGTATAGAAGCGGATCTGCTGGAGGCAGTTAACCTGCTGCCTGCCAGTACAGCCTACCTTACGCAGCCTTCCAGGCCGGCGGCTTACGCGGCTCTTTCAAGGCTTTATCTGAGCATGAAAGATTATGAGCGTGCCTTTAACTATGCCGATAGCTGCCTGGCTATGCGGCCCTCACTGGTGGACTACAATAATCTGAATGCCAGCGCAGTTACTCCTTTCTCTATCTATAATGCGGAGGTGCTTTTCCATGCTACCCTTTCCAGTGCGGAATCGGTATTTTCCACAACGTGGGCTAAAGCGGACACCTTACTTTACAAGTCTTATGCTCCAGACGATTTGCGCAGGTCGGTATTTTACAGGAAGAACGCGGACAACTCGTATGCTTTTAAAGGGAGTTACTCAGGAACGAATACGGCGGCCCTGTTTGGCGGACTGGCAACTGATGAAATGTATTTAGTGAAAGCTGAATGCGCTGCAAGGTCCGGGGATATTGGCCTTGCCATGACAACACTGAATGCGCTGCTGAAGAACCGTATGGCTAAACAATCTTTTCGTGAGCTGACTGCTTCATCTGCAAATGAAGCATTGCATCTGATCTTAGATCACCGCAGGAAAGAGCTGGCTTTCAGAGGAGGTATCAGGTGGGGAGACCTGAAACGGTTGAACGGAGAACCTGAGTTTGCGGTCACGCTTCAGCGGAATGTGGATAACACCCTGTACTCGCTGCCGCCGGATGATGCAAGGTATACCCTTCTCATTCCTTACCAGGTTATTCAGAATAACGGGCTGGAACAGAATCCGCGATAAGCTGGCCCGGATATTGACAGGAGCGGTTTTTTGAGCCGCTCCTGACTTTATGGATGATTAGTCCCGGAACGAAACTTCCGTGGCCGGAGCAGTTTTGTTGATCTGCTGAGCCAGTGAACTGGTGATCTCCGGATGTCCGTCACCACGGTCTTCTGCCATCACCACGCATACTTCGTTGCTGCCGTTACAGATCTGCGATGGGTCTCCATTGAAGGAGCTGTAGTTCTCTTCCTCCAAGGGGCCAGAGGTGCTTGCATTGTACTGCCATGCCTGCACCACGCGCTTGGATCTGGCTGAAGCAGTTTCGCCTGCGGGTTTAAACGCCAGAACTGTTGCTCCGGTAAGCAGGGCTGTGATAGCCAGTGAAAGTGTTAATTTTGCTTTTTTCATTTTGATGTGGCCCTTTATAGATCAAAAAGGCCAAAACTTTCGTTCATATTGATTTCTTTTCGCTTCTATGGTGAGCTCCCCTGACAGATGTAGGCCATGCTGGAGTGCATCTGTTCCTGTTCCTCTCTTTCACAGCTTCCGCTGAAACACCGCGTCCTTGCGGTCGTGACTGCCTCTTATAACCCGGACCATATTCGCCTCCTTTCTTGTATATCAAACTTAGCACCGTGGCATTTTGCAGTCAACATGCACACATGACAGTGGGAAGCGTAATGGATCCTGAATTATTAGCTGTTCAGAATAACAAAGCCTTAAAAAGCATGACGAAAGTGTCATTGTTTTTGTTGAAATAGTTCAAATCAGCCTGATTTTCTGAAAATGGGTAATGTATGGTGCTGATTATTTGAAGAAACGTGATGTATGTCACCACTTTTGTAGTAAAATGATCCTAATTTTAAATTATTATTAAGTGAATGCCTCCTTTACTTAAATCTTATCTTTATGAAAATCGATTTTCCTACCGCTTCTTTCAAAGACTTTGAAAACATTCCTGAGCTTGACGCAATCGACAGAGCCCGCTATTTCCAAACCTATCTAGACTACCTCAAAGCCAACGACCACCTCAACTATAGGATCCTGTCAACTTCAGGTTGCGGTCCTGAAATGGACCTTCTGATCGATGGAAAGCCTCGCACATGCACTTGCCTGGTATCCAATGATTATCTCGGATTTACCAGGCATCCCGCAATAAGGGAAGCTTTGATCCGCGCTATTACTGAATTCGGCTCCGGGTCCGGTGCCTCTCCGGCGATAGGAGGGCATTTCATCTATCATCAGCAACTCGAAGACCGCATTGCCAGTTTCTATAGAAAAACAGATGCCATTCTTTTTACTACCGGCTACACGGCTAACAGCGCAACGCTTCAGTGCCTTTTGAAAAAAGAGGACATCGCCATCCTGGATATGGAAGTTCATGCCAGCGTACTGGAAGGCTGCCAGCTGACCAACGTAAAACGTTTCCTTCATAATGACATGGATATGCTGGAAATGGTGCTGAGAAATGCACGCGACAAATACCGAACGAAGCTGGTAGTGATAGACGGAGTGTACAGCCAGAACGGAGATATCGCCAGGCTTGACCGCATCGCCGAACTGGCTCACCATTATGGAGCATACCTGCTGATGGATGATGCTCATGGAACCGGCGTAATAGGAGATACCGGCCGGGGGGTGATAGAAAGGTACGATCTGTACGGGCAGGTAGATATCATAACGGGAACCTTCAGCAAGGCTCTGGGCCATATCGGCGGGTATGTCGTGGCGGACACCGGGCTTGTTAATTTCCTGAAATACCAGGCGCGCCAGCACCTGTTTTCCACAACAGCGACGCCTGCCACAATGGGAATCCTGCGGGCACTCGACCTGCTGGACGAAGAGCCTTTCTGGCGGGACAAGTTATGGGAGAACATCCGCTATCTGAAAAGTGGCCTGCTCGGTCTTGGTCTGAACGTCGGAGAATCGGAGTCAGCCATTATACCGGTAAAGATCGGCGATATTCCCCGGACTCTGGAAACAGGTAAGCTGCTGCTTCAGGCGGGGATCTATGCTAATCCGATCATGTATCCGGCAGTAGCAAAAAGGGCTCCCGTATCAGGTTGAACATTATGGCCACTCATTCCCTGCAACAGATCGACAAGGTACTGTCTGCTTTCGAAGTGGTCAGTAAGAAACTGCGCTTATCCGGAACTAATCCTCTATGACATGCACAGGCGCTACAGGGATGTTTCGGCAAGGCCGAAGAACCGCGCATTAACAGAAAAAAGGCTGATTGATGCCGTGGGAAGTATCATACGCACAAGGGGCTACAAAGCATTAGGGGTGAATGCCATAGCCCGGGAGGCGGATGTAAATAAAAAGCTTATCTACCGGTATTTCGGAACCGTTGATGAGCTGATCGAAACGTATATACTGGAGAACGATTACTGGATGATTCTCTCCCGGGAGAGGGGAGATCTGATGGAGTCGGCACCCGCTCCGGAAGAGATTAAAGAAGCGATTATCTCCATCCTTGAAGGTCAGTTTGACTATTTCCTGAATCATCAGCCGATGCAGTCTATTATTCTCTGGGGAATTACTGAGCATGTGGATATTCTTAACAGCATGGGAAATATCCGGGAGATCTTCGGCGATGTCATTTTTAAAAAGACAGATGACTTCTTCAATGACACGCGCGTAAGTTTACGTGCTATTTCAGCCATTCTCGTCAGCGGGATCTATTACATGGTCCTGCATACGGTTAAGAATGAAGGAAGGATCTGCGGAATCGATATCAGCTCTCCTGAAGGCCGGAAGGAAATTGTGGAAGCTATCAGGCAGATCGTGGAATGGAGTTTCGATCAGGCCCGCCCCGGAACGAATAAGTGATTTAACCCCTTGCTATATGGTACAGCATCTTCTTACCAACGAATTTGAAAAGCTCAGTCTGTTCATGCGGGAAAGAGCGGAAGAAAAAGAGAAGGAGGGAGGAAGCCTCTATAACACGCATTTTATCGAAAGTGAATGTGCGCGTATCCGGACGTCTATCCGGTCTTCGGTACTGACTTTCGGGGACGACCGGGCCAGAGCGACTATTTACATTGAATTCATGACGGGAGAACTTATCCTGCTCTCGGACGCCTGGTATGATTATGCTGTGGAAAGAAGGGATCCTGAGGATCCGGTAGCGCAGGGCTTCATGAGCCTGACGCGATCACTCATGAAGGAACTGAATCATCTTCTCCTTCACCTGGTTGAAAGCTATCCTGTTTACTTCAACCGGCATGCTGCGGCTCCGTTTGCGTTCAAGGACATGTACCGGGACCGTCTGGCGAAGACCATTGCGGGATTTCTTTCGGAACTGAAACGAAAAGGGGCTGACCGCGATCTTTTTAAGTTGCTTGATGCCTATCTGAACGCCCTGAACAGGGAAACGCAGTTCAGGGTGCAATCCTTTTACCAGCTGGAATATCTGAGTGATCTGATCCTGGCCCTGCAGCATTTGCTGAAGGATGAAGCAGCGCAGCCGGATAACCGGATCTATAAAAAATTGTTACTGCAGAACTTCAACCACCCGGATTTTGTCTATCTGTATATTACCATGATCAAAAAGGAATATCAGCAGGCGGAAAGCTACAGGGAAGAGCTGCTGGAGGTAGCTGATCAGTTACGGGCCTTGCAGAAGTACCCATCCGTAAGCCGCGCCTTTGATCCCGGGAGCGAACCTTTAAAGGAGATTCTGATCAAAAGTTTGACAGAGGAAATTAAGTATACGCAGCAGCTGTATGACCTCGACCTCCAGGAACAGCCTGCTGATGCAAAGCTGGCCCAGAGAATATTTTTTACTGTAAGCATCACTCTTGAGCAGCTGCTGTTCCTGTTTCGCCTGTTTATTGAAACCGGTATAATCATCATCAGACGAAAGTCTGACCTGTATGATTTTGTGCATCTTCATATCGGAACGGAAGAACGTAAAGCTTTTTCCCGCGGAAGTCTGAGAAACGCTTTTTCAAGCCGCCGCCAGGCCACTGCCAGGAAAGTTAAAGACCTCCTTATGGATATGGTTAAGCTGATCAACCAGAAATATCTTTCCGTCGCTGGTACAGCAGTGGCAGCAGGCCTTCTTTTTGCAGAACTGTGATCAGCTCTGCAAACCACTTGTTGGTGACACCTTCATGCCTGGAAACTTTTGTCCATCCCAGATCGGTAATCTCCTTTAGGGAGGTAATTTCCATGTTCTTACTTTGATGGATAAAGCTTTCTGAAAATGCAGCATCTTCCAATGGGGAGTGAAGCAGCTTTTCCTGCCTTGGAGTTAAGTTCATTCTGTGTATGCAGCTACTAAGTTGCCGGTCTGGCCCTTCTAATTTACTCTCTTCCGTATATATCGGTTACTAAATCAGTTTGTTTGATGCAATTGTGTACTTGCTCCTGCTATTTTAATCTTTAAGAAAAAAATGAGTCTGAATATTTTACATCTATTTCTCGTTTCAAACGTATCTGGGAACAGAGAAGAACACGGTATGACGATCCCGACGTCATATGTGTCCGTTGACAGGTAAGCTGACACAGCTGACCTTTGAGTTTAGAATCTAGTCAACAACATCTAAAACAATGGATTATGATACTTACGTTTTCACAAGACCTGTACAGAGAAGAAATTGCAGCAATGGATGAAATCGACAACTCAGTACTCAGTCCTTTCGATCAGCGGAAGGCTAAAAAGGATACCGCTTTACGATTTCTTTTGCTGCTCAAGAAAGAGGCCCTGAAATATTCGTTTGAAGATCCCCGGAAAGAGATATCCTTCTTCAAGGAGTCCAAACCGCCCATCTCCTCGTTGCTGATCTATTATTCCTCTGTTGACAGAATAGAGCTGGGTAAGCCTGAGGGGAGTTTGCAGCAGGTGAGGTCGTATTATGAGCATGAGCTAAGCGCGATAGACAAGTTCTTTAACCGGAACAGGGAGATCTATACCTATTTCCGTTCCGGTGATGATTATCTGGATAACAGGCTGTTCATCCGTGGAAATACTGCACCTGCATGGTTGTGCAAGGTGCCGGTAGATCAGGATGAGCGCTTTTCTACGGCAGCTGATCTGATCTTTGCCCGGATCAGAGCCAAAGAACAGATTGCCAGGTATCTGGAAAATATGATCAATGGTCTGGAGTTCAGGCCCTTCGAATCGGAGGGTCCGGTGATTAACTGGACCGGTGACTCGATCAACCTGCTGGAAAATGTCTTTGGCTGGTATTATACCGGGCAGATCAACAATGGACAGGCGACCATTGCGGATCTTGTCAGGAAGATCGAAAAGGTGTTTAACGTAAGCTTGGGTAAACCTTACCGGAGATTTGCTGAGATCAGGCAGCGTAAGCGGCTGAGTAAAACAAAGTTTATGGAGGAGATGAGCAGGGCTATCAACAAGAAGATCGAGGATGATGATGAGTACAAACCGGGAAAGTGATCCCTGTATCTGCCGAAGATTCAGAACATCAGGCAGGGTGAATCATAACTATTCCGGGACTGGGTGGCAAACCCGTTCTGTTATTTCTGGGTACTACCTTATACCTTGTCAATTAAGCCGCGGACCTCTTTGAACCTTTGCCTTATCAGCCGGGGCAATGGAGTTCCGGACAATACAAAGGCTTATGTTACAGCAATTCACCTGGCAGCAGTTCCTCATTGCTGCGCTTATCCTCGCTCTCATCTGGTATGCAGCAGTTCTGCTGCTTTTTTACAGGAAGCGGTTAACCAATCTGGCTTCTGCAAGGCGGCGGAACCGGAAGCCGGTAGTGCAATCCTCTTACGATCCGCGGGCGGAACGTGACCCGGATTACCGGGATGATGTCCCTGACCTGATGGGCAAGCCAGTGCTTCCTGATGGAGTAAGTGAACCGGGGACGGACTCTTTTTTCTTTGCAGATAAAGGAGCTGAACCGTCAACAGATCCTCATCCGGATCTTGATCATCGTCTGGGCCTGGTTCCCGACGTAGTCGAGGAGCTTAAAACGCTATTCCGGATCATGGAGACGGAAGGAGCGTCTAAAGAGGATTTTATATCTCTGTTTAAACTGGTCAGCTCCAAGTATCCGGGGATACATGGTTCTGCTGAACAGGAGAGTCTGAATGCTTACATACGGCAAAACCTTTCTTTTGATATCTCGCAAAAAGAGCTGGATAAGCTCTGGCAGTAGGTTTTTGCTTACCCCTTTTTCAGTCATAAATTTCTAACTCAATCATCATGAAAAATCAAATCATCATTCGAACTAACAGACGAATATTTTCAAAAAAGAAGCTTTTTGCATTTGCGCTTATAGCTATCTACACGGGTCTTTCTCTTGTGTGCTACGCTCAGGATGGCAACGCCGGCATTCAGGAGGCGACCAACAAGGTCAAAGGCTACTTCGATACCGGCTGCGATCTTATGTATGCGATCGGTGCTGTGGTCGGCATCATCGGCGCAATAAAGGTATTTAATAAATGGAATGGCGGAGAGCCGGACACAAACAAGGTTGCCGCTGCTTGGTTTGGCTCCTGCGTTTTTCTGGTGGTAGTAGCAACAGTATTAAAAAGCTTTTTTGGAATATAGTCATGGCCAGCGTTTATCAGATCAACAAAGGCGTAGGCAGGCCGATTGTTTTCAAAGGTCTCCGGGCTCAGTATATCGCTTATCTGGCTATTGGCCTGGTTGTCTTATTCGTTGTTTTCGCTCTTCTTTTCATTGCAGGTATTAGCCTCCTGGTTGTGCTTCCGGTGATCGCAGGAGCCGGCGCTGCTCTATCATTTTCCGTTTTCAGGCTCAGCGTGCGGTTTGGAGAACACGGCCTCTCCAAGTTTCTTGCCAGAAGGCAGTTGCCTGTATATCTCAGGTTCAAATCGCGCAGGGTGTTCACCGCACTTAAAAAACATCCTTATGATCGCCATTGAAAAAATACTGCCTTTACACAAGGTGGAACATCGTGCGATTGTCTCCTCATGCGGAGATATCACTATTGCTTATGAAGTTCTTCTGCCCGAGATCTTTACCTTTTCTGATCAGGACTATGAGGCCTTTCATCAGCTGCTTATTAAAGCCCTGCGGATTTTGCCCGCCGGTACTGTATTTCATAAGCAGGATTGGTTTACGAAGGCGGCATACAATGGAGAGTTGAAAAAACCGGGGCTGGACCGTAGCTTCCTATCGATGGCCAGTGAGCGATTCTTTCATCAGTGGTCTTATATGGATCATCGGTGTTATGTTTTCCTGACCAAAAGAGCGGAAGGCCGGAGACCGGCCAGTTCAGCCTATTCCGGTATCTTAAGAAAATCCATTGTTCCTCCACAAACTACCAATCCTGCAATTTTTAAGGAGTTTTCAGATCACGTGAGCCAGTTCGAAAGGATCCTCTCGGACAGTGGTTTCGTTTTCCTGCAACGTCTTTCTGATGATCAGCTAGCCGGAACGGCTTCCTCTGTGGGCGTGATCGAGAAGTACTGCCAGCTGCAGGCCGGGATTGGAAGAGTTATCCGGGATGTTCATATCCAGGATGGCCTGATGATCGGCGATGCCGATTGCAAACTTCTGACACTTGCCGACGCCGAAGACTTACCGCCGCTTTGCGGGAGCAGGATCAATTACGACGCTTTCAGTACAGACAGAACAAAGTTTTCCGTTGGCTTTGCCAGTCATCTGGGGCTTCTGTTACGCTGCAACCATATCTACAACCAGTATGTTTTTCTGGAGGATCAGCAGAAAACGATCAGGAAGCTGGAAGCGAAAAAGCTACGGCTGCAATCTCTTTCTGCTTACAGCCGTGAGAACGCGGTGGCACGCGATGCGGTGAACGACTATCTGAATGAGGCCGTAGGCAGTCAGCGGCTACCTGTGAAAGCCCACTTCAACGTGCTGGCCTGGTCGGAGAGCGAAGCGGAAATACGTGAACTCAAAAATCGGGTAGGTTCCGCCCTGGCCCGGATGGATGCCGTACCCAAAGAAGAAAGTGACGGTGCCGCGCAGATCTGGTGGGCGGGCATTCCAGGCAACAGTGCTGATTTTCCGCTGAACGATACCTTTGATACATTCCTCGAGCAGGCGACCTGCTTTTTAAACCTGGAAGGAAATTACCGCTCGGCACCATCAGGCATTCGTTTCGGGGAACGCCTGTACGGCAAGCCCGTCTGGGTGGATTTTTTCGACGGGCCAATGAAATCAGGTCTGATCACCAACCGGAACCTCTTTGTTTGCGGAGGCAGCGGAGGAGGTAAGTCGATGACGATGAACCATATGCTTCGCTCGCTGTATGAGCAGGGAACCCACTGCGTAACTATCGATATAGGAGGAAGTTATAAGGGCCTGTGCGATTTGCTCGGCGGGTATTACTTCGTGTATACTGAAGAGCATCCCATCCGCTTCAACCCCTTTTATCTTACTGATGGGGATACTCTGGATACCGAGAAAAAGGAAAGTCTGAAGAATCTGCTTGTGGCGCTCTGGAAAAAGGAGGAAGAGCCGTTCAGGCGTTCCGAATATGTAGCCATTTCGGAGGCGCTTACGCTTTACTATGAACAGCTTGACAAACATCCGGAGATCTTTCCCTGCTTTGATTCCTTTTATGAGTTCTCGCGGAAGGATTATGTCAGGACACTCCGGTCGGAAAGTGTGAGGGAGAAGGATTTCGATATCGAAAACTTCCTGTATGTACTGAAGCCCTATTACGGAAAAGGCGAATTTGGCTATCTGCTGAATGCCCGTGAGAACCTGGATCTGCTGAACGAAAGGTTCATCGTATTTGAGCTGGATAATGTAAAGAGTCATCCAATCCTCTTTCCTGTTGTGACGCTCATTATCATGGAGATGTTTATCAGCAAGATGCGCAAGCTTCAGGGTCAGCGGAAGATCCTGGCGATAGACGAGGCATGGGTAGCCATTGCCAGATCAGGCATGGCTCACTTTATCAAGTACCTCTATAAAACGGTGCGTAAGTTCAACGGTATCGCCGCGCTGATCACCCAGGAAGTGGAAGACCTGATCTGTTCTCCCATTATCAAAGAAACGGTTATTAATCTCTCGGACACCAAGATCCTGCTCGACATGAGTAAGTTCATGAACAAGTTTGACAAGCTTCAAGAGGTGATGGGAATGTCCGAAAAGGGAAAAGTCCTCCTGCTTTCGGTGAACAAAGCCAATGATCCGGAGCGGAACTACCGCGAACTACTGATCGATCAGGGAGGAAAAGTGCTTAAGGTTTACCGCAATGAGCTTTCGCTGGAGGAGTATCTGGCTTATTCAACGGAAGAAAGTGAGAAGCTGAAGGTCCAACAGTATACGGAGCGATACGGATCTATCCGGAAGGCTATCGAGGTGCTCGCCTCGGAGATCAGGAATAAAAAACAACATAGTTAATTATCATGAAAATAAGAAATGTTATGAAGAAGTATATGGTTATGCTGCCGGTTAGCGCGATGACGCTCTTCGTGGCACTGCCGGAGAAAGCCAGCGCGCAGATTGCGGTGGCAGAGGTGATCAAGGCTGGCGTAAAAAAAGTAATTAAAGCAGTGGATCTGAAGGTTCAGCGCCTGCAGAATGAGACTATCTGGTTGCAGAACACGCAGAAGGTATTGGAAAATCAGCTCTCTAAGTTGAAGCTGGCGGAGATCTCAGACTGGGCAGGAAGGCAGAAAGAGCTCTACGGTAAGTACTACAACGAACTTTGGGAAATAAAAACCACTATTACCTATTATCACAGGATCAAGGATCTGACGGCAAAACAGGTTGCCATCGTAGATGAATACCGCTGGGCTTGGAGTCTTTTTACCCGTGACAAGCACTTTACGCCGGAGGAGCTCAGCTACATGGAGTCGGTCTACAAAGGCATTCTGGACGCCAGCGTTAAGAACCTCGATCAAATCCTGCTGGTCGTTAACAAGCGGCTGGAGATCATCAGCGCAGCGGCAGACCAGATGGATGCTAATTATAATGATCTGAAGGCATTCAATACCCAAAACAGCCTCATGAGCATTCAAAGGGCCCAGTCAATTGATGAAGTCACTGTTTTACGCCAGCTATATGGAATTGATAATTAAACAAACGTTAAAGGTTGATATCATATACAGGCGTACCCGTCACCTCCTTGTCTTAACCATCCTTCTGGCAATAGAGTCCGCTTTGGCAACCGGAGCAAGCGGACAAACGTTTGCCGAGATCTTTAAGCAGAAGAAAACCCAGAAAAAGTATTTGCTGCAGCAGATTGCTGCTCTGCAGGTATATATAGGGTATGCCAGACAAGGCTATGAGATAGCTGATCAGGGAATAAGTACTATAAAGGGTCTCACCGGGGGAGAACTTAATCTTCATAGCGCATTCTTCGCGTCGCAGAAAGCTATCAGCCCGCTGATTAGCAAGCATCCGCATGTAATGCAGATAATCAGTATGCAGCTGAGCATCAGCAATAGCTTAAAGAATGTGGAGAAATCTGAAATAGCCGGCTCCGAAAACCGGATTTACATCAAGAAAGTAGCTGAGCATATACTTGAGGAGTGCTCGCGCGATCTGGAGGATTTGTTTCTCCTTCTTACCTCTGGAAGCCTTGAAATGAAGGATGATCAGCGTCTGAAGCACCTGGACCGGGTTGCTGCAAGTATGCTTGAGAAGGCTGATTTTGTTCAACGTTTTTCCTCAGAAGTCGCGCTGCTGAGTGCCCAGCAGGCCGCAGAACAAAAGTCTATTAACCACCAAAAGAAGCTCTATGAAATCGATCAATAAAATTATGGTGATCTCCTCCCTGCTGTTGTCGTCAGGTCTATATAGCGGAGGCGTTAACGCCCAATCAACTGAAGTTCAGCAGCTACTGCTGAATGTGGAAAAGCTCACTCAGCTCAAGAGCATCCTGGAGGATATGAAAAAGGGCTATCAGGTGATCAGCCACGGATATACGGCCATCCGGGATATTTCGCAGGGAAATTTTTCGCTCCATCAGGTGTTCCTTGACGGACTGCTGCTGGTAAAGCCGGAAATAAAGAACTACTACCGGGTAGCGGATATCATCAGCAGCCAGAAGGACATCTTATCGGAATATAAATACGCCTTTGAGCGATTTAGAAAATCGGACAATTTCAATGAGGATGAGATCCGCTATCTCGCGGCAGTGTATGAAAGGCTCAGTGAAGGGAGCAAAGATAATCTGGAGGATCTGCTGGTGGTCGTGACATCCTCTAAACTGCGGATGACTGACGATGAGCGCCTGCAGACGATAGACCGGATATTTGAAGATACCCGGGACAAGCTTAGCTTTCTGCGTCACTTCAACCAGCAAACCGCCTTGCTGAGCAGCCAGAGAACCAGGGAGAAAGCAGATATCATTCACCTTCAAAAGCAGTATCAACCATGAACAGATCCATCATTTCCCCATGCACGTGCGCCGCCCTGTTGATAATGGTGTTGTTGCCATTACTTGCAGCTGCCCAGAATCCGACCGCCGATGCCGCCGGTATGCAGGCCGAACTGGATAAAGTATATCATCAGATGCTTCCGCTTTGTGCCAAAATGATTGGTGTCGGACGCGCAATTGCAGGCTTTGGAGCGCTGTGGTATATCGCTTCGCGTGTATGGAGGCAGCTGGCTCTGGCTGAACCCATAGATGTTTATCCCTTGCTCAGGCCTTTCGCCCTTGGGCTGGCCATCATGCTTTTTCCTTCGGTGATTGCGCTGATGAACGGTGTCCTTCAGCCGACAGTGAGCGCGACCTCTGCAATGGTTAAAGATTCGAACAAAGCTATTCAGGTGCTGCTCAGGCAGAAAGAAGAAGCCGTTAAAAAGTCAAAGGCCTGGCAGGCTTACGTCGGAGAAACAGGAAGCGGGGACCGGGAGAAATGGTATAAGTACACCCACCCTCAGGATGCGGTCGGAGAAAGTTCCGAAGAAGGCTTGTTTGAGGGAATAGGTAACGACCTGAAATTCTGGATGGATAAACAAAGCTATAACTTCCGAAACTCCATCAAGCAGTGGCTCAGTCAGGTACTGGAAGTGATTTATGCTGCCAGCGCACTGTGCATCAATACCCTGCGAACTTTCTTTCTGATTATTATGGCCATCCTGGGGCCACTGGTATTTGGCTTTGCTGTATTCGACGGCTTTCAGCATACGCTGACGGTGTGGATTGCGCGCTACGTTAATATTTTTCTCTGGCTTCCCATTGCCAATATTTTCGGCAGCATTATCGCAAAAATCCAGGAGAACATGCTCAGGCTGGATCTTTCTCAGATCGAGCAGCAGGGTGATACCTTTTTTAGCAGTACGGACACGGCTTACATGATCTTTCTGCTGATCGGAATTGTCGGATACTTTTCGGTACCTACGGTAGCCAGCTACGTCGTGCATGCCGGAGGAGGTAATGGTTTGTTGCAGCGCGTCAATACGCTGGTGATCAGCGGCGGAAGTTCTGCTGTGACGCACCTGAGCCGGGGAGACGGCATGACAGCGGATTCCCTGGGAGATGCGGCCCGGCGAATCAGTGCCAGCTTCACGGGCTCAGCGGGCTCCGACTACTTCAGTCAGAAGAACGGAGGATCGCAGCATCAGCGCGACCAGCTATCGGGCGACTAGTTAGGTACGGGCCAGGTTGGGAATATAGTAACTACAGGTACAGGTTCTAATTAGATAAACTCAGAGATCATGTTTACTCATTTTAAAAATATCGATACAGCATTCAGGCACATCAAAGCCTTCAGCATCCTGCTGATTCTGGCGAATGTGCTCATCGTTTGTTTTTGTATATACCAAAGCTATGTCCTGGTGGACCGGGCGCAGAACCGGGTACTGATCCTGTATAACGGGAAAGCACTGGAAGCATTTGCTTCAGACAGAAAAGCAAATCTTCCTGTTGAGCTTCGCGACCATATCAAGAGCTTCCATGAGTATTTTTTTAATCTCAGTCCGGACGATAAGGCCATTCAGACAGGAGTGAGCAAAGCGCTTTACCTGGCTGATGAATCGGCAAAGAAGCAGTATGATAACCTGCGGGAATCGGGCTATTATAACAACATCATTTCGGCCAATATCTCTCAGGAAATCGAGATCGACAGTATTCGACTGGACCTCGATAAGTATCCTTACGCCTTTACCTGTTATGCCCGGCAATTACTCACACGCTCCAGCAGTACAGCTACCCGAAACCTGGTCACCCGGGGGGCAATACGGGATCTGAAAAGCCGTACGGACAACAACCCCCATGGCTTTCTCATCCAGTCTCTGGAGATTATTGACAATCGCAGCAACTCTAAAAACTGAATATGAAACGCTCAAAGACTTCCGGAGAAGATAAAGATGAACGGCACGGCGCTATCGCAGAATATGTGGCGAATACAATTCTTTCCCGGCAGCGAAGCCTGGCCGGAAGCTTAAACAAAAGGATTGCTCAAGTAGGACAGAGGAATAAACGCAAACTCCTGATGCTGTTCTGCCTGATCATTGGCATTATCAATCTCATTATCCTTATTCAATCGCTTACTTAACAGAATACATTATGGAAACTAAAGAAAGAAATCTCAGAACAATGCTTCTCATACTGCCCTTGCTTGCATTGCCTTTTCTGGCCCTGGCCTTCTACGGATTGGGAGGAGGAAAGGGAGGTGCACCCGAGCAAATCCCTCTGGCGGGTATCAACACGAACCTTCCTGACGCACAGTTCAAAAAGAATGATGCGCAGGATAAACTCAGCTTGTATAGTTTGCTTGCAAAAGACTCGTCCGCTTTTAACGATCAGTTCGGGGAAATGCAGCAGGACAATGAAGCAGAGATCCCTCCGCTGTATAATGGGCATGAAGGCTCTGCTGAAGAAAAAATTACTGAAAAGCTTGCACAGATTGAAAAGGAAATTAACCGTCCGGAGCGCCCGGTGAAGGAAGATAAAATCATGACCGCTCCGGTAGCTTCTATATCATTGAGCAAGGATGTAGATCGCCTGGAAAGCCTGATGTACACCATCCAGGAGGGTAAAGAGGGAGACCCGGAGATGGCCCAGCTCAGCGCAATGCTGGATAAAATAATTAAAATACAAAATCCGGAAATCTCCCGTGAAGAAGTAAAGGCTCCCTCAGATACTGCTCCCGACAGCCTGTTCCGGGCGATTCCGGCTGAAATCTCCCGAAAGCAGAAAGTAGTTACAGGCTCTACAGTGGAATTGCGCCTGCTCGATTCGGTCATGATAGGAGGGTACCTTATACCACGGGGACATGCGCTATTTGGGACCTGCCTGATCACCAACCAGCGGCTTCTCCTGGACATCCGTAATGTCCGGCTGGGAACGTCTATTATTCCGGCAAATCTGACGGTATATAGCCTCGATGGAATGCCTGGAATCGATGCCCCCGAAGCTGTGCTGGGTGATGCAGCCAGCAGCGGGACTGACAATGCAGTGAGAAGTATCGGCATGTACGGAATGGACCAGTCCATCGCCTCGCAGGTGGCGGGTGCCGGGATAGATGCTGCCCGTGATCTGGCAAGTAAGAAAGTGAGAAAAATCCGAGTTAAGCTCAGTCAGGGAGCATCGGTACTTCTTCGGAATAATGAAAGTGTTAATCATTAATTCACCGGATAAAAGTAGGGTGCTTGGGAACAGTAATTTAAATATCAAAACAGTGAGTTATGAACGTAAACAATCTTCAAAATCTGAAAGCTGAGCTCAGGGAGCTTGGTTTCAGCAAGGAACTGCTAGCAGATATGGAAAAACAGATGCAGAAGAATAATCCTGACTTTCTGCTTCGTGCCGAAGCCGATGGAACAAAGGGAAAGTTGGATTTTGTTCTGCATTTCAAGCAGTCGTCCCGTACGGACTACTACTTCTTTAACAAGTTTGACGTGATGCTGAACAAGGCAAAGCCTCTGGAAGAAGGACAGAAGTACATGGTGATATCCCCCGGGGAGCAGAATAAACCCGCTTTTAGAAAGTTTGGCAACCCCAATGAAGCTATTGATTACTTTAAGGAACAGAAAGGAAACAGTGAGCTGGCAGCTGGCAAGGATCCGGCATCTAAAACAACACTGGCCAGAATGGAGGAAGGTAAAGTAGCCTTTGTAGATAAAGATTTCAGCAAAGTATTTTACACCCCGGCCATCAGGCAGACCTTTTATCCTGATAAAGGGAAAGGGTTTACCGCTCAGCAGGCAGCTAACCTTGTTGAAGGCCGGTCTGTTTACCGGGACGATCTGCTGAATATTGCTGGAGCGCCTTATAAAGCATGGGTTGCTTTGGATTTCGAGAAACAAAAGGACCGCTTTCAAAACTATGTCACCCGGCAGTTTCATGACCCTTCTTACGGATTTGATTTAGGTAAGACTCTGGAAAAGTTTGATATTAAGGAGCTGGACGACCCTGCCAGGAGACAGAAGCTGGAAGACTCTCTGAAGAACGGAAATCGTTCTATGGTTACTGTAACCAAAGATGGCCAGGAAACCAAAATGCTTATTGAGGCAGTACCACGGTACAGTCAGATCAACTTTTATCAGGAAAATGGAAAATCAGAGAAGAGAGAACATTTTTTAGAGGCTCCTAAAGCTACAATAGTGAATCAGGGTAAAGGGATGGAAAACAAACTCACAGAGAGTCATGGAAGGAGGATGTAGTAACCAAGCACAGCAAAGTACAGATATTTAATGCTACCATCCACACCGTAACCGCATAAAATGGTTAAAACATTAGTGCATCTTTTTACTTCAATGCAGAAAGAGGCCCTGGCATTTAATAAGAAAGTAGTAAAGCCGTAGGTCCCGCCTGCGCAGTACTTTGCATGACTTCAAACTCTTGCCGGGGTAATGCGGATCGAAGTGAGGGAAATTAAGAATAGCAGAGATTATTATACCGATAAGTCAGAGGTATGATCAGTATTTCATGCCTCTGGCTTTTATTTATGTGCTGCCTTTCTCCAAATTGAAATGATGAGGTGTATCCTAAGAGGCTTGTCATAACAACTTGCGAATTCAGTATCATAAAAAGTATTATATACTCGCTTTGTTGCTTCTTAGCGGCTCATTACAGATTTAGTGCTCCTCCGGAATATAACCTGAAAAACGCTTTTCTATATACGTCTCCTAATGGAATTTCAGTGTCGCTAAGAAAGATATTTTGATGGTCGAAAGAATCGATAAATTTTATATTAACAACATAGGATTTGCTCACCCTTAAAAAAAACTTCTGAGGCATTCTCGAAGTGATCGTTTTCAGGTTCATGGCTGTGATAAGTCTTTGGTGCTCTGTATGTATAATAACGTAGTCTTTGAGTCCTTCTATGAAACGAATTTCTGCGAAATTGATTCTATAGAATCGACGGTCCGACTTTATAATAAAAAAATCGTCTGTATTGCCTTCTATCGTGCTTTTTTCTGTATCCTTGGAGAGTAGGGTTTTATACGATTTTGCTTTATTGATTGCTTTCTCTAACCGCGTCTTTTCTACAGGCTTTAGCAGATAGCCAATAGCATCCAGATCATAGCTTTCTATTGCATACTTAGCATAGGCCGTTGTGAAAATGATGAGCGTATCCTTTGGAAGTTCTGAGGCAAATTCCAGCCCCGTAATCATGGGCATTTCAATGTCAAGAAAGATGATGTCAGCTTTTTTTTCTTTCAGAAAACTGGTTGCAGCAGGGGCACTCCCAAATGTTCCGAGTACTTCAAGGTCCGACACATCGTTTATCAACGCCTGCATTTCTTGTCTTGCTAGCGGTTCGTCATCTATAATGATGCAGTTCATATTGGAATCGTTAATTTTATTTCATATCTAGTTATTGTGGATTTTATATAGAGGGTAGATTTATCACCATATAAAAGTTTGAGCCGCCGTTTTATATTTCCCAGACCCAGGCCGCTATTTTTCTCGTTGGATGAGGAACTGTAATTAGGGTCTTTCGAGTTTACACAACAGAAGCAAAGCTTGTCTCCATCTATCTCAAAATTAATGCGCACATATGATTCTGCTCCGCTGATATCTATGCTATGCTTAACGGCATTTTCAGCGAAGGTGGTAAACAGGTTGGGTGGAAGAAACAGACTCTTAATGATTTTGCACTCTGTGTTGCTGTTAACCTCAACTGAAAAATTATCTCTTCTGAGCGTTTCCAGATCCAAAAAGTTGGATAAAAAATTAATTTCGGACTTCAATATTGCTTTGTCCTCATTATTCTCATAAAGCTGATAGCGTAAAAACTCTGAAAGTTTCATGATAACAACTGTAGCTTTCTCTGGATCTGTACGCACCAAAGACTTGATGCCGTTAAGCATATTGAAAAGGAAATGGGGATTAATCTGATTCTTCAGTTCATTTAGCTCCATGTTGAACGCAATATTGTTGAGTTCGTTAATTTTCTGATTGTCTCGCATCCATCGCTGAAATAACTTGATCATTGTAGTAACAAGTATGATCGGGATTAATATGACAATCGACTCAAAGAAGCTTCTACCGGCATGATTTCGTTGCCCCCCGAATGCATTGTCAACAGGAAAATACATGTCTAAGACATTGGACAGGGTAGTCAAAGAAAGAACCACTAAAAAAAAGACCGATGCAAAATAGATAAGATAACGGCCCTTAAAGAAAAGTATGGGAACGAGGAAATTCATATTCACGTAGCACATGAATACCAAAGAGGCATACACAAACAGGACTTTCAGGTATCTGAACGAACCAGGATATTCAGTTACATCCTTGGAACAGGACAGTATGGTCAGTATCCCTAATAGGAGCACGACATGACGTAAAAACCGGTATTTATCTTCTGTAATAAATTTTATAACCTTAGTGTCTTGAACCTCCGGTTTAGTGTATCCCATGGTCTAATCCTAAATATCATCATACAAATATAATGCTTGCTGCCCCCCGATGGCGAGATATTATACGAACCAGATTGGCCTTTATACAAAAGGTGCTTTAGAGCTGTGCTAAGTATAAAATGTACGGGGGTTGGTATAAAAAAGAAAGGTGAGCTCCCTATTATTCCTTTCTTTGTGTCCTTCGTAATAACTACTTCGAATTATCGGAGATCGTGCGGGGAGATTTACAATACAGACACCGGAACGTAGACAAATGTTCGAAGTCTTATTCAATTTCTTGATCACTTTACATTTATAAAATAACTAATACAGGAATGATAAAAAAAGCAATATTGGCATCTGGAATTCTATTCCTCTCAGTTGGCGGTTATTCTCAAACCAGGGATACCATATTTGAAAGCATAAAGGATACCCTCAATATTCCGAAGCGCGCTGTAGCTTATGCCGCCGATAAACTGGCAATTGTCCGCCCTCTGAACGTCGAATTTTCCAATGCATTTCCATATAACTTTACATCCAAGCGGGGGAGTACGCCAATACAAGAAAGCAAGATCAACGATTTTACCCAAATCAAAGTTAGTGCCAACTTCAACTTTATCAAAAAGAAAACGTGGCTATTAGGTGCTACTCTGGGCTATAGATATACCAGTGCAAAAGCCGATATGAATGATCCCTTTAATGGAAACAAAGTGGCACTTGATGGTGATTTTCATTACTTGTCTTCGGCAGTTAATGTCTCATACTTTTCAACATTGTTCAGTAAGATGATAATCTATTCATCGAGTATTATTGCAGATGGCAGTGATCAGTATTTTGAACGCTTTAGAGGATTGCTATCGGGAGTAATGGTATTGAAAGCGAATCAAAATACCAAGCTGATGCTTGGATTAGCTGTCAATATTGACCCGAGTGCACAAACACCTGTTGTACCTATCTTTACCTACGAACACAAATTTAATAATAGGCTGATTGCCGATATCACGCTCCCAAGAAGTATATATCTTCGAAAATATGTTCTCGGCGCAGGCCGGGTATCATTGGGCACTGAATTAGACAGAACATCTTTTTACCTGTACAATATCGACGGAACAGATCAAAGATATGAATATAGGCAGTTGGACATTAATTCAGGATTGATATATGAACATGCTATTGGTGACTTTGTAATCACAGGAAAAACGGGAGTAAAACTGACGCCTACGGGAAGATTATTCAGAAAAGAAGACTCCTTTAACGATGCTGTATTTCAAACCGAGCCCGATCCAACTTTCTATTTCAATGTCGGGATTTCTTTTAATCCGTTTACGCTTCTTAAGAAGAATAAATAGAATCATTTCTAGAGAACTTGATTATGGTAAAGGTTTTCATAACAGATGTGCAAAGCATTAGAAAAGCAGATAGCATTATCAAAAGCTTATTACTCAAATTTCCGGGTTTTAGCGTAAATTTCGATCTTGAAGATGATGATCGGATACTCAGGGTTGAAGGCCCCTTCTTTAAGGCAGAAGATATTTGTGAAATTCTTAAAGAATATGGCTCTACTTGTGTTGATTTACCAATCGATCTGTCCTCTTAGATCATGGCTAAACCCTATCCAAATTTCACTGAAGTCATAGAGAGAGAGCCACCCACTGTTTTGTCGTTGAAGAAAGTGATATCGTCTTTGCTGCCCTTCAAGCCTAGCGTGTAGATAAGCGGCAGATAATGTTCGGGGGTAGGTATAGCCAGTTGAACATCTGCGCCGAGTGTTCGGTAATTTATCAAGGCCTTGTGATCACCGTCCAATATCATTGCTTTGAACCGCTCGTTTATGTTCAATGCCCAATCGTATCCAAAAGGATCGTTGAGCCTATGCCATGCCGCAAGGCGAAGATTATGCACCATGTTTCCGCTACCTATTATCAGCACTCCTTTTCTGCGAAGTTCATATAACTCTTTTGCTAACTGGTAGTGATATTCCGGACCTTTCGCGTAATTGATGCTTAACTGGAGTATGGGAACGTTTGCCAGAGGATACATGTGCCTTACTACTGTCCATGTTCCATGGTCAAGGCCCCAATCGTGGTCCAGCTCTATATCTGTTGATTTTACCAGTGAAGCTGTTTCGCGTGCAAGAGTCGGACTACCAGGTGCAGGGTATTGTACATCAAAGAGCGCCTGAGGGAATCCTCCAAAGTCATGAATGGTTGATGGAAAGTCCATCGCTGTTATTTTTGTCCCTCGCCCATACCAGTGCGCGGATACTACAAGTACTGCTTTGGGTACTGGAATCTCTTTAGCCATAGCGGCCCACCGGTCTGAAAACTCCGTGTCTTCAATTCCGTTCATTGGCGAGCCATGGCCAACAAACAGGACGGGCATCAAACTGTCCTGTTGTTCTAACCTGTTTGTAAATGCTTTAAAGGCTGATAATTTTATCATAGTGTTCCTCCGTAACTGTTTATGAATAACGTGCCATGGCCTTTCATCAGGAAAGCCATGGCACGTACTTTTAATTAATTTTGGGCAAACTCTCCGGAGGCATTAATCCTAACTTCGTCACTTATCATCGGAGCAGGGAATTTGCTTCCGATACCGAAGTCGGAACGCAAGATAGTACCTGAAAGAGTAAATCCGACAGCTGGTTTTTTAGTCATGGGATTCTCTATTGAGCCATTGTAAGTCAGGTCAAGCACTACAGATTTGGTAACACCGTGAATGGTCAGGTCGCCGCCAAGCTTAAATTGGTTTTTTCCTGTCTTCTTTAAAGACGTGCTTTTGAAATTAAGTGTAGGGTATTTTTCAATATCAAAAAAATCGGCACTTTTCAAATGGTTGTTTCTTGCTTCAACCCTTGTTTCGATCGACGCAGCTTTTGCGCTCAGATCGAAACTTGCATCGCTAAAGTCAGGCTTCGATGATTTAACCTCTACAGTGAAGTCGTTGAAAGTTCCGGAAACGTCTGAGATGCCAAGGTGAGTAACAGTAAAGGCGAGCTGCGAATGAGCAGGGTCGCTTTCCCACGTCACATTTAAAATTGTGAATGCTGAAAGTGTCAGGAAAGCTATTCCTGAGAAAATTACTTTTTTCATGTTGTCTGTTTTAGTTTATTTAGGAATTAATTATGAAGAATCTTCCAGCCTGCAACCCAGTTATAGTCATATTTTAGATTCAGTTGAATTAGTAGCAGTTGCATATTTTCAAGAGTCCTGCTTACCGACAAGTCGCCTGCTACAATCGGATTGAAGCCAGCGGTGCTCACCAGTTTAGAGACTGCTTGCAAGGCCTCCTGATCATTTCCTGCTATGAAAGCATCCACTTGTTTACCGTTAATAAAGGTTTGACTGAAATCGCCGGCAAAGGTGGAGTTGAAGGCTTTCACTACCTTGGCATTCGGAAGTAATTTCTGTAATTCTTCCGCTGCACTGGAGTCTGGTGCTGTGACCAGCGCGCTATACGTCTCGTTCAGCGGATTAGAAATGCTGATAACGACTTTCTGGTTAGCAAATTCTTTGATCTTTTCTGCCAGTTCTGCCTCTGCCGGATACGGAACTGCAAGTATGATGATATCTGCTTCCCAGCTTGCTTCCCTCGAACATTCTGTTGCTTCAACATCCGCAACTGAATGGCCGGATTTAATATCATTGACCAAACTCTGCGCGTCCTCAAATCTCTTCGAGAACAAAAGTAGTCTGTAATTACCTTTAGAAAGATTTCTTGAAATAGCGGAACCCATATTTCCGGTGGCCCCGATGATTGCAATAGTTTGCTTTGTTTTCATGTTTATCGTTTTGACAAAAGCAAAATAACATATGGAACAAGCTTGATTCCATTGAGTTCAGGCAGGAAAAACCGTTGACTAAAGTCAATGGTTTTTCCTGCCTTACAGCGGTCGGGTTTAAAGAACCATCCGTCTTCTGATGCGGCTTAAAGTTTCTGGTTTGACGCCAAGGTAAGAGGCGATCATATGCTGGGGAATGCGCTGAACAATTTCCGGGTAGGTGGCGATAAAGCTTTTGTATCGTTGCTCCGGAGATAAGCTGTTTGAAGATGTGATACGTTTTTGCAAGGCTATGTATGCACTGGTTATCTGGTGGAATATGTAGGTCTGATAGCTGGTCGATTTCAAAAGCAGTTCATCATAGGCAGAACGGGAGATGACAACGAGCTCCGAATCCTCCAGTGCGTCAATGTTATAGGTGGCAGGCTCGCCGGTAAGGAAGCTATATAAGTCAGATATAAACCATCCTTCAATGGCAAACTGGACGATGTGCTCGTTCCCATCCTCGTCGACAGAATAAGAGCGTAGCGTTCCTTTCTCTACAAATGCTATCACCTTATCCACATCTCCCTCCTGTAGCAGGTATTGACGCTTTCGTATCTTTTTGACAGAAAGATAGCCCTTAACTATTTCCTGTTCCTCATCGCTTAGATGTGCTTTTTTTCTAAAGCTTTCAAAATATCGTTCGTACATATCGTAATGGCTTACAAATTAATAATTTTTTTTTCGCTAGTTTCTTAAACAAGTTTAAGTGTAGTTCTTAAACTTGTTTATTGGTGCGTTACGATTTTTGTACTCAAATTTGTCATAGATCACATTGATCCAGCAATCCAATTCAGGGAAGTGGCTTGCTAAAAAACATGTGACTCCATTTATAGAGTAGTAGAAATTAATAATTAAAATTTAAAGACATGCCACACGTATTAGTAAAGATGTATCCTGCAGAATCAGAACAACAAAAAAACACACTTGCAGAAGAAATAACCAAGGTAATTATGAACATTACCGGCAAACCGGAGGCGGCCATATCTGTAGGTATTGTCGAAGTTCCGGAGAACGTTTGGATGGAAGAGGTCTATAATAAGGATATTCTTCCGCAAATTGATTCATTGTATAAAAAACCCGGATACTAAAGATCCGATATAATCACTAACAAATAAAGCCATTATAATGGGCAATACTGCAGAGAAGGAAATTATCGGTGTACTCGATGAGTACGCCTTGTCACTTAACTCAGCTCGATACGATTCTATAGCTGAATTCTATACGGAAGACGGCATACTCATGCCTCAAGGCTACAAGACTTTCTCGAAAGCGGACTTTTTAAAGAACCGATCTGGTGACTTTTTAGAGAGAACAGATTTTCGAATTGAATACACCATTGAAGATACTGTTTTAGATGAGAATTACGCGTTTGTAACGGCCATAGCAAAAACCTCCAGCAAGAATTTTTCTACGGGGGATATTTCGAAGAAAACAAGCAGGGACTTTTTTGTATTAAGAAAGGGAGATGAGAATTGGAAGATCTACCGGTATATGTTCAATACGTTAAGTTTGGAATGTTAACGAATTCACTATGAGGGCTGTACTACTACACCAGGTGGGTGGTCCGGAATGTTTAGTTCTGCAGGAAAGACCTATGCCGACTAATACAGAAGGCCGTGTGCTGGTAAAAGTAAAGGCCTTTGGATTGAACAGATCTGAGGTGATGACACGTAAGGGGCTATCTCCGGGTGTCGCTTTACCTCGGGTTCCAGGGATTGAATGTGTGGGAGAAGTTGAGTCGGATCCTTCGGGAACATTGCAAAAAGGACAAAAGGTCGCCGCCTTTATGGGTGGTATGGGAAGAGATTTTGACGGAAGCTATGCTGAGTATGCAAGCCTCCCCACAGAAATCGTTGTTCCATTCGAGAGTAAACTGCCCTGGAAAACTCTCGGGGCGCTTCCTGAAATGTTCCAGACAGCCTATGGCTCACTACACCTTGCTCTTAAGATTACCCCCGGAGAATCTCTGCTGATTCGTGGGGGTACTTCTTCTGTAGGACTTCTCGCAACTCAGATAGCGAAAGCTTACGGGCTTACAGTTATTACGACAACCAGAAACCCGCAAAAAACAGACTTTCTTCTAGATCATGGGGCAGACAAGGTCCTGATTGATAACGGGAAGCTTGCCAACCAGGTACGCAGTAGCGGCGGTCTCAAAATCGGCAAGCTGCTGGAACTTGTTGGCACAGCCTCATTAAAAGACTCACTGCAATGTGTGCAGTCTGGAGGCAGCGTTTGCATGACCGGTATGCTTGCTGAGCAATGGTCTATAGTTGACTTCGCACCGATGGAGTTTATCCCGGCAGCTGTCAACTTAACCATTTATGACAGCGGGCAGGTGCGTGTCGACGGCAGATACTTTCAGGAGTTTATAAACAACATTGAAAAAGGAGCGATTTCACCAGTTATCAAGCAAACATTTAAGCTTGATGAAATCGTAAAAGCCCACACCTATATGGAAAGTAATACAGGGGGTGGAAAGATAGTTGTACTCACTTAATCTGACTAATTTACCATTGATGCAATCAAATCAGGATACGGGTTCTGCCTGTACAGAGTACGGGGATATGGCCACTGAGAAATTTCGGCAAGAGGTATTTGACGGCCTGGCAAGTACTCCCCGGAGATTATCTTCTAAATATTTTTATGATGAAAAGGGCGACCGACTCTTTCAGCAAATTATGGCAATGCCGGAATACTATCTTACGAAATGTGAATTAGATATTTTCAGTAATAAAACACCTGAACTTTTTAAAGCTATAGTGCAGGATGATGAACCATTTGACCTGATTGAACTGGGGGCCGGCGATGGAATGAAATCTTCGTATCTGATTAAATATCTCCAGGAAGAAGGCGTTGAGTTCACTTATATGCCTATTGATATATCTGGCAGTATTCTCAATGTACTGAATGAAAAGCTCAGATCTGATATCCCGGAAGTGAGTATCCTGAGTCTGGAAGGGGAGTATTTCGAAATGCTGGGTAAGGCCGCGTCTCTTTCTCAAAGAAGGAAGGTTGTGTTGTTCCTGGGAAGCAACATTGGCAATATGGAATTAAATGAAGCATTTGAGTTCAGTATGGAGTTGAATAAAAAGCTGAGCACTGGTGATGTCATTTTGATTGGTTTTGATTTACGGAAAAACCCGCACACCATTTTAAACGCCTATAACGATAAAGCTGGTATTACCGCAGCATTCAATCTTAATTTGCTCACCCGTATTAACCGTGAACTTGATGCAGACTTTGATGTTGAACAGTTTCAACACTTTCAGACCTATGATCCTGAAAGCGGGGCTTGTAGAAGTTATCTGATAAGTCTCCTTAATCAGAATGTACGTATAGGGGGCGAAACGATTTCATTTGTCAAAGATGAGCTCATTTATATGGAAGTCTCACAGAAGTTTTCGAAATGCGAGATTAAAGAAATGGCTCAACAGACTGGTTTCGATTTTGTTGGAGAGATATCCGACTCGAAAGGTTGGTTTTTAGATGCCGCCTGGCGTGTAATTTAAAATTTTAAGATCTTGAATTTGATAGTAGATATAAATACAGAAAGCCGCATTAATGATTTGGAAAAAAGCTACGCGGCCATCCGTGATCATAGCGTTGCTATATGTACTCCCCTCGAAATAGAGGATTACGTCGTGCAGCCGATGGCCGATGTTAGCCCGCCTAAATGGCACCTTGGACATACTACCTGGTTTTTTGAAACTTTTATTCTTATACCATATTGTCCGGGCTATGAAGTTTTTGATCACCAATATAATTTTGTATTCAACAGTTATTACGAAACCGTAGGTGCAAGGGTAATTCGAACCGACAGGGGCAATCTAAGCCGTCCTTCAGTTGCAGATGTATATAAATACCGGAGATATGTCGACGAGCATATGAAGGCTTTCTTGCATAGCGAACGGTTAACCGAAGCAATTGAGACGCTGTTGGAATTAGGTCTTAACCACGAACAACAGCACCAGGAGCTATTACTCACCGATATAAAATACATCTTAGGGCATAACCCTCTTTTTCCGGCTTATAACAAGGAAAATATCGTTCTGAACGAAGAGCCAGGGGAAATGAAGATGCTAAAGGTTTCCGGAGGTATTTATGAAATCGGGTTTAGCGGGGAGACCTTTTGTTTTGACAACGAATTAGGCCGTCATAAGACTTATCTTAACGATTTCGAAATAGCCAGCCGTTTGGTTAGCAATGCTGAATATCTGCAGTTTATCGAAGATGGTGGTTATAGAGACTTCAGGTTTTGGCATGCTGAAGGTTGGGATTGGATAAAACTAACAGGCACAAAGGCCCCCTTATACTGGCATCATGCAGATGACAGATGGATGCAATACAGCTGGGTTGGTTTGCATGAGTTAATTTTGAATGAAGCTGTTTGTCATATCAATTTTTATGAAGCCTCGGCCTATGCAGCCTGGAAGCGAATGCGCTTGCCTACAGAGGCAGAATGGGAAGTCGCATCCGAAAAGTTCGACTGGGGGAGTCGTTGGGAGTGGACCAATAGTGCCTACTTGCCTTATCCGGGATTTAAAAAGGAGCCAGGAGCGGTGGGTGAGTACAATGGTAAATTCATGGTGAACCAGATGGTACTGCGTGGAGCTTCCGAGGCAACGCCCGGGGGACATAGCCGAAATACCTACCGGAATTTTTTTCATGCTAAATTGCAATGGCAGTTCACAGGTATTAGGCTTGTCAGATAAAAATGTTTGCTTATGATTACAGTAGAATCTGTTTCCAAAAGTTTCGATGGAAGGCGGGTAGTTGGTGATATTTCCTTTCAGGCTAAAGACAGAGAAATATTAGTGCTTTTGGGGCCAAGCGGTTGCGGCAAGACGACCACGCTTAAAATGATAAATCGGCTGATCGAGCCGGAATCCGGGTGTATCTCCATAAATGGCAAGAATATACGCGATCAGAAAGCGGAGACTGTGCGGATGGGTATCGGTTTTGTTATGCAGAATTCGGGCCTGTTTCCACACTACACGGTTAGCCAGAATATCGCGGTAGTTCCAGAATTGTTGAAGTGGGACAAAAGAGTTACAAAACGCAAGACCGAAGAACTGATGCATAAACTGCATCTGCCTGAGGATCTCCTTTTTCGATTTCCCAAAGAACTAAGTGGCGGTCAACAGCAACGCGTGGGAATTGCCAGAGCATTAATTGCCAATACGCCAGTTTTACTGATGGATGAGCCCTTTGCTGCGCTAGACAACATCACTAAATCAGACATACATGCTGACTTTAAATCGTTGGAAGAGCTTAAAAATAAAACTATCGTTATGGTGACCCACGATGTCCAGGAAGCATTTGAATTAGGACATCGGATTTGTTTAATGGATAAGGGGAAGATTGTTCAGGTGGGTACACCCGGAGACATACTCTACCGTCCTAAGAACGATTTTGTGAAAGACTTTTTTTCTGGAAACCGTCTTTTGCTGGAGTATAAGCTGGCCACTTTAAAAGATGTTCAACCTTTCATGCCTGATTTGTGGCCATTAGAGAACCAAACCAGAGTTTCTCAGGGCAGCAGCGTTTGGAGTGCTTTGCAAATATTCAGTACAGATATTCAATATGCGGACAATTATGAAAAACTAATCAGGGCGTTTAGTGAATATAGGAAATTACAAGCTCAATGAACCAGCAGAGCCTTTTGCAATTCGTTGCTGAACAACACGAAAAATTAGTAGCCCAGGTAATGCAGCATCTGGGACTGACACTTTTATCGCTATTGTTAGCCATCGCCGTCGGCGTTCCCTTAGGCATATTCATCGCCCGAAAGCGGCTCCTGGCAAATCCGGTACTTGGTGTTGCCGGCGTTTTACAGACAATTCCCAGTATCGCGTTGCTTGGTTTTATGATCCCCGTTTTCGGCATCGGTGCTGTTCCCGCCATTGCTGCCTTGCTTATATATGCGCTTTTACCTATTATACGCAACACGTATACCGGGGTAACGGGTGTTGATCAGACCATAACGGAGGCAGCCCGGGCATTGGGAATGAATGAGAAGCAATTGCTTTTCAAAGTTGAGCTTCCCCTTGCTATGCCTGTAATCATTGCAGGTATCAGGACTGCTGCCGTTATTAACGTAGGGGTAGCCACCCTGGCTTCGTTTGTCGCTGCTGGAGGCTTGGGCGAATTTATTTTCGGAGGAATATCCCTCAATAATACCAATATGATTCTGGCCGGAGCGATACCTGCAGCGTTGCTTGCCGTACTGCTTGATCAAATAATTGCCATTCTGCAAAGAACACCTTATCGTACGTTACGAAATTTGGACTATTTAGTTCCAATCGTCCTTATCGCTGCTGGTGCTTTGCATTTTTGGCCTTCGACGTCAGATAACAAACTAAAAGCAGGTTTTACTCCTGAATTTATGGGCAGGCAAGATGGCGATCTGGGACTGCGTTCCGTGTATGGTTTGAATGTTAATCCCGCTATCGTAAGTGATGCAATCATGTACAAAGCGGCTTATGAGGGCGAGCTCGATTTGATCAGCGGATATTCGACTGACGGAAGGATCGAAGCATTTGACCTTGTGGTGCTGAATGACGATAAAAAGATATTCCCGCCTTATTATGCTGCTCCGATAATAAAGACAAAAACATTAAAGAACCTCCCCGGTCTGGAAGAGACCCTCAACCTATTAGGGGGAAAGATCAATGATTCGGTTATGACAGCACTGAACTATAAGACCGATTATCTTAATCAAACACCGGAAAAGGCGGCCAGAGATTTTTTGATGCAGGCTGGGTTATATAAAAGTAAACGAAGTGGTAGAGCGGGTACGGTGCGTATCGGCTCCAAAATTTTTGGTGAGCAATATATTCTTGTTGAATTATACAAAATCTTGATAGAAGGCTATACGGATTATAGAGTGGAAACCAAAACTGGACTGGGAGGTACTAAAATCTGTTTCGATGCGCTGATGAATGATGCAATTGATTTTTATCCTGAGTATACAGGCACGGGCCTTTTAGTCTTGTTGGGGCCAACGGAAGCGACTGTGAAGGATGTTACCCAAAGCCCCCTGAAAACCCTGGACTATGTGGATGCAGAATTTAGAAAAAAATACGGTATTCAATGGCTGAAGCCGCTTGGGTTTAATAATTCATATGCTTTGATGATGCGTAGAATGCAATCCCGGAAACTTAATATAAAAAGCATATCCGAGCTGAAAGGGTATTTCAATTCGAAATAGTATCACGGATGCTCATCTCTGATTTATTGAACTGCTTCAACGTCATTTCTTAAACTTGTTTATGGGTGTACTATTAGCCTAACGTTTAATTTTGCCGGTAGTAAACGATTTAAATTCTATGAAAATTCAGTTATTGAAAACCCAGATCATATATCTGCTCCTTGTAGCATTATGGTCATTGCCTGCTGCTGGCCAGAGCCTTGAAAATCTTAGGTATTTCATGCAGAACGGTGTCGGGCGCGCCAATGCAGTGCCTTACGGCAATAATCCGTCGGCAGGGCATTATGTGCAATCGGGGGACGCCAAAATCTATTACGAAGTATATGGAAAAGGAAAGCCAATAGTTGTTCTTCACGGTGGAATTGTTGGATCTCCGCTTGAGATGGGCCAGTTTATAGATAGCCTCTCCAGGAAATACCAGGTAATTGCAGTATCTACACGAGGGCATGGACGGTCTGAAATGGGATCTGTAGTCCCGAGTTACGAACAGAAAGCAAAAGATGTAAATGCTATCATACGGTCGTTGACGAGGGAAAAGGTAACCATTCTTGGATTTAGTGATGGTGCTTATACCGGTTATTTTTTCGCAAAAACCTATCCGGATAAGATCGATAAGCTTATTGCAATTGGTGCCGGCGAGTGGAAAAAGGGATTCAGGGATTTCAATTTGACGTCTGAAACTGCATTTGCTATGGATGAGTCATATTGGAAGCAACAATTGCTTTTAAGACCGGAACCACAAAGATTCGAGGAATGGTTTAATACGATCGGGAAGTATTACAACAGCGTAGATTTAGGGCAGGAATTGTTTAAAAATATAGGATGTCCTGTATTGGTTATGGCCGGTGAAAAAGATCAAAACGCACCGCTTAAAACTGTTATAGATGCTTATTTCATGCTACCGCATGCGCAGCTAAGCATTATACCTAATGCGCCTCACCCTGCATTCGTAGTCAACTTTCCCGCAGTATGGACGAGCATTATCCCTTTCCTTAATGAATAATTAGTCATTAAAATCCATGAGAAGTCTGTTTAAACTTGCAATTGTCTTGCCTTGGCAATTTCATTGTATACTCCAAGCCAGGCTCAGGAGTATGCTGATCCCACCAAGATTCTTGAAGAAGGGAAAGCGCCGGGCTTAAAAGTTAAGCTTTTGAGTGAGAACGGCCGCAGTTAAAACATATATATATATATATTGATCTTTTCAAAAGGAGATGAGGTAGTGGCGGGACTTACAGAGTTTGCGCAAAAAAATCAAATTGAAAGCGGCTACTATAGGGGTATCGGAGACGCTCTTTCAGCTAAAGCAGGATGGTTTGACTATAATCGTAAGAAATTCAAAGTTATCCCTATTGACACCGCCGAAGTCAGTTCATTCACAGGAGATATTGCGTGGTACAAAGGTAAGCCTGTAGCCCACACTCATATGAGTGCGGCCCTGAAAGATGGGTCGGTAAAAGGAGGGCATTTACTGGAACTGATCAGCGGGCCTACCATGGAGATCATATTAGTTGCCGAACTAACGACGCTGTATAAGCGATTGGATCCTGAACTTGACGCCGCTATTATTGATCCATACCTGTAGAAGTGGATATTAGGCTATAAGCCCTTCCGGTATTGCGTTGGCGGCATACCTCCATACTGCTTAAAAAAGCGACTGAAGTGAAACGGGTTTTCAAAATTCAGTAAGTCCGCTATTTGCTTTATTGAAAGCGATCTGTCGCCAAGCAAAACTTTTGCTTCCAGAATGATCATCTCGGTTATGTACTGCCGTGCCGTTTTTCCGGTCTTCTTTTTGAGTACCTGAGAAAGATACTTTTCGTGGATATGGAGTTTTTCAGAATAAAAGGAGACCTCCCGTCGGGAAAAGTAATTTTCAGAAAGGAGCCTTGTAAACTTATATATGATAGTACCAGACAGCTCGTGGTCTGTTTCCATTTGGTTATAATATTGCTGTACTTTCAACAGCGTAGCTTTGAAAAGATTTCTTATGACTTCAAGATCGTTTCCGGGCTCTGTTTCATGGTCCATTAGACCTTTGATGATCTCAGCAAGCTGGGCAAGTACTTTGAGATCCGCCTGGTTTGCTTTACTATAGGGAATCAGCCCCTCTTTCATGAAATTTGCAATACCCAAGTATTTATCCAATATCCCTGAAGTACGTAAAAAATCTGGAGTGAAGAGTAGTGAAATGAAGTGAGCCTGTCCCTGCTCCCAATCCATCTCTCGAATAGCAGATGGCGGAATAATAATTATATCCCTTTCCGTAAGGTGGTATTCAAACAGGTTCACCTTCAGATTGAGTATTCCTTTAATTATAATGATGACGGAGAAATGTCTTGACCTGAAGGGCTTTTGCGGAAGGAAGCCCGATGCATGGTTCAAGGAATCGTATACCAACAGATCCGTCATCTGCCTTTCAATACCAATGCCCTTTAAGATAGCAGGGATTTCCATGTCTTGCAGAAGTTTTAGGTTTTTACTATTCATGTGAACTGATTTCTTTTATGTATTTTCTAATCTGGAAAAAGAACATCTGACCGATACATTTAATAATAGGTGCTTGCAGCTGCTGACAGGGGAACAATACCTCTTAGCTACAAAGATATTGAATCTAGTTATGATCTTACTTTTGGATATATTTTGATTCCTTTCGTCTATGGATAAACAGGCTTAGAGTAACGACTTTTGCATGCTTATTAATTAAAGGATGAGGACGAGTCCGACAGTAAAGAGAATATTTATTTGTGCCAGCATTTTATTTTACGGAACCTCCTTGTTTGCACAACAAGACTCACTCCGGCTTTCCATTGGTAAGATGTTCGACCTGGCCTTGGAAAACAGTCGTGAGATCAAGCTTAGTAAAGCATATCTATCCCGTGCGAAATCTGTTATTGAAGACAAGACAAACAGCAAATTGCCTGGTGCAAACCTCACAACCTCAGCCGGCTACCTTTCCGATGCAGGGGTTCTTGGACTAGGCACAATGCCTTCCGGATTTTACCCCATGCCACATTTTTCAAACTCGTATGCCTTACAGGCTAGTGCTTTGCTGTACGCGGGTGGCCGGCAAGAAACAGATATTGATATCGCCAAATTGGAAGCTAATTTAGCTGAGCTTAATGTCCGGAAGAATACCCAGACCGTCAAATTGATTCTTGTCGGCTATTACCTTGATCTATATCAGCTTTACCAACAAAAAATTGTTTACGAACGGAATTTGTCTCTCAGTAGGGAACTTCTTGGTAAGATAAATGAGCGATATGAAAATGGAATCGCCTTGAAAAGTGACAGGATACGTAATGAACTGCTTGTGTCCTCCTTTGAACTGGCGCTCTCCAGTTTAATGGACCATATCCAAATCGCGAATAACAATATAGTCACCACCCTGGCCTTACCCGAGCATATGGTAGTGATACCTGAAGAAGTCATTGAAATTTCCGAGATCGATAAAAAATTGGTGTGGGATGCACAGGAGAGGAAGGAGGGAAGCGTGTTAACAAGCAACCTGGAGAATCAGGAAGCGTCGCTTAGGATCGCGGTTGCAGATGAAAAACTGAAACTTACACGTTCTGCTAACTATCCTGAAATATCATTGTTCCTGTCGGGAGCAATTTCTAGACCTTATACCTTCGATATACCAGCGAAGGACATCTATGCCAATACGAATGCTATAGGCATAAAGATGAATATCCCTGTTTCAAATTTTTACCTGTCACGAAAGAAGATAGACATCGCATCCAAGGAGGTCAGCATCAGCCGCCTGTCGAAAGAGCTGACCCAGGAAAAAGTCTCCAGGAATGTGAAAAATGATTACATCAAATACAGGGAGGCTAACAGTCAACTTCCGACGCTATACAAACAAAGGGAACTGGCGGATGAAAATTACAGAAGAATTACAGATAACTATATGGAGCAGCTGGCGCTGAACACCGAAGTAATGGATGCTAGTAATCAAAAGCTGGAAGCCGACCTACGCATTAGCAAGGCTAAAGTCCAGATCATATATGCTTATTACCAGTTTTTGAAAACATTAGGAAAGCTCTGAAATGAACAAAACAAATCATCCTCATTCCCATAGAAAGGGTAACAGAAGATCAATAGCGAATATTTTGATGAGCATTGCTGCAGCGTCAGTTCTTGTTTATGTGGGATATTACTTTCTGGAGTTCGATAAAGACCGTTATACCGACGATGCACAGGTACAGCAGCTTTTGACGCCGGTTAATGCACGCGTTGGCGGATATATTCAAAGCGTGCGTTTTAAAGACTTCCAGCTTGTAAAAAAGGGAGACACTTTGGTCGTTATTGACAATGCCGACTATTTGGTCCAAAAAGAGCTCGCCGAAGCAGCGGTGATGGATGCGCAGGCGGGAAGAAGGATCACCGCATCGACTATCAGCACAGTGGAAAACGGTGTAGCCGTATCAGATGCCCGTATAGGAGAAGTAAGAGCGAGGCTTTGGAACGCTGAAAAGAACTATAGCCGCTATAAAGTGCTGCTTCAAAAGGAATCGGTCACTCAACAACAATTTGATCAGGTGAAAAGCGATTTTGACGTATTGAACGCACAACTTCAAACATTGAAAAGGAGCAGGGCAGGAAGCAATCTGAATGTGCGTGAGGCCAATAGCAAAATTGATGTGGATGCCGCCGCACTAAAAAGAGCCGAAGCACAATTGAAACTTGCGGAACTGAATGTGAAGTACACGGTTATAACGGCGCCTTGTAATGGTTATACAGGAAGAAAAGTCGTCACGGAAGGACAGCTTGTGCAGGCAGGACAGCAAATGACCAACATTGTTGATATGGACAATAAGTGGATTACAGCCAACTTCAAGGAGAAACAGTTGTCAGGTATTAAGTTAGGCCAGCAAGTTGAGATAGAAGTTGATGGAATACCGAACCGCAAATTTTGGGGACAGGTACAGGCGTTTGCTTCTGCCACAGGTTCGGTGTACTCCCTTGTTCCGGTTGATAATTCAACGGGCAATTTCGTAAAGATACAGCAGCGTATCCCTGTCCGGATAGAATTCAGCAAACATACCAGTCCCGAAATTCTTGCCCAGTTACGGGCGGGTATGAATGCTATTGTTGAAGTTAAAGAATGAGTAACCCGGCGCACAGACATACAGTTCCGGCATTTCGGGAATTTGTACCCCGTCCTTTCAGAATAGCCATATTTGTGGCTTTTGCTCTGATTTTTCAGTTTTCTAATACTGCATATCTGAGTCTTACTGGAAGTATTGCCGGGGCCAACCAGATGCTTAAAGAAGACCTTACTTTTCTAAATCAGATGACTATGGTCGGAATATGCTTTGTATACCCTCTGCTGTTTCGGTTCAAGTTGCGTTTTACCTCCCAACAAATTATTATGGGTTCTTCCATAACGGTAATGCTGGCTATGTTTACGGTCATTCACACCGATTCTATTGCTGTCCTGGCATTAGCATCTTTGTTGCTTGGGGCTGCCAAAATGCTCGGGTCATTTGAAACGCTAGTCTCCATTCAGCTTATAATTACTCCCAATAAAGACTATGGCGTATTTTTCAGTGTTGCATTGGGCATTGTTCTATTAAGCGGTCAGATTTCCGGTACCTGGGCAATACGACTAAATCATGACTACGACTGGACAGCTGTGTACAAAATAATGATAGCGGCGAATGCCGGCGTGATTTTGCTTTCACAGCTCATGTTACGCCCCCTGAGAGCAGTTAAACAACTGCCTCTGTATGGGGTCGACTGGCTTGGATGCTTTCTCTGGTGCTGCCTGTTCACTGCACTTACTTACTTGTTTGCTTATGGGCAGCTCTTAGACTGGTTTAGTTCCGGGCCTATACAACAGTCGGCTTGGTTATCATTGTTTTTTGCATTGCTTACCTTCATAAGAGCGTTTTCGGTACGTCGGCCTTATGTAAGTGCGGAAGTCTTTACTATAAGATCAGTAAATATTGCTATTCTGGTCGTATTGCTTCTGCAACTCTTTCTAAGTGCAAGTAATAGCGTATTAAGTCCTTTCACAGCCGGAATGCTTCATCTGGATGACTTGAATACAGGGCGGCTGAATTGGTACACCGCCATGGGCATTGCTGTTGGTTCAATATTCAGCTATGTCTGGTTTTTGAGGATAAACGGCCCGTTTAAAATGTTTTTTGGCCTGGCATTCTCTTGCCTGACGTGCTATTATTTGCTTCTTTACTTTTCACTAAGCAGCTATGCGGATATGCGAGTACTCGCAGTGCCTTATTTCTTAAGAGGATTTGCAAATATGTTGGTTTTCGCCGGCGTAGGTAAATATATTACTAAAAACATCAGACTGGATTTGTTTATGCAGGTGCTCTGTTACCTGGCCATGGTGCGAAATGCACTTGGCAGTGTCATTCCTGGCTCACTGATTGGTTATATCGAATACTGGCGGACGGTGGCTTTTCATAATAAACTGGCTGACAAGATCGATAGTTTCAGTCCGGCAGGCTCCGCGCTGTATCAATCCATTTACAACAAAGCGATGTTAAGCGGTACTTCCCCATCAGAGGCGGCTATCCTTGCAAACAGGTCTTTATTCGCAAAAGTAAATCAGCAGTCTGTTATGTTGGCTGGTCGTGAAATTTTCGGAATAATGGTGCTTTTCGGTATGGTGGTAATCGTTTTGTTAGGAACAATCCATTTTGGCAGACCATTTATACGCCGCATTCCTTCCTGGAAAAAGGTTCGTATGGCTCTATCAAAAAAGATTTAAAACTAAGCAATCCATGGTTTGAATATATTAAAGTTTAAAGAGTAATGTCCATAAACAAAGCTGAAAAAAGCAAGCGCGTAACCGTTCAGGCTTTTAAGAAGATGAAAGGAAAAGGTGAAATGATAAGTATGCTGACCGCCTACGATTTCACTATGGCAAGAATTCTGGATCAGGCCGGAATTGACGCTATATTGGTTGGTGACTCTGCAGGAAACGTAATGGCAGGATATGACACCACCCTTCCCGTAACTAAAGAGGAAATAATCTATCATGGTCGGTGCGTACGCAGGGCGGTTGAACGAGCGATGATAGTCGTAGATATGCCCTTTGGTACGTGCTGTGGCAACCCCGAAAAGTCTTTAAAAAATGCCGTAGACATTATAAAAGGGACCGGTGCAGAAGCCCTTAAAATTGAGGGAGGAGAGGAGCTTTTGCCCGATATAAAAAAGATTCTCTCTGCAGGTATTCCTGTTATGGGTCATCTCGGTTTAATGCCCCAATCGGTGCATCAATATGGCGGTTATGGGCTGCGGGCTAAATCTGTAGAGGAGGCAGAAAAACTTAAAAAAGACGCGCTTCTTCTCGAACAAGCGGGATGTTTTGCTGTTACCCTCGAAAAGGTGCCTGCGACCCTGGCAGGCGAAGTAGCTGCATTGTTAAAAATTCCGGTCATCGGAATCGGCGCTGGAAACCAAGTAGACGGTCAGGTGTTGGTTGTGCATGACATGTTGGGTATGAACCTGGACTTTACTCCTAAGTTTGTCCGGAAATATGCAGAAATGGCGACCATTATGAATAAAGCAGTAGCAGGCTATATATCTGATGTTAAAAGCAAACAGTTTCCCACTGAAGAAGAATCTTATTAACCCTTCGGTTATTAATTAATATATTTAGTGCTTGGTACATTTTTCCTGAGGGAGTAGTAGCAATGGAACAATCATTGGAAAGAATCATCAGTTACTTCAGCCGGCATTTTCCTTTGAACACGAAAGAACGCGAGGAGGTGAAACGTCTGTTTACTCAAAGGCTCGTTAAGCGCAAAGGTTACCTGCTTCAGGAAGGTGAGGTTTGCCGTCACTATTTTTTCGTCGTCTCAGGATGCTTTAGAATGTTTGCTGTCGATTCAAACTTCAGGGAACACAATCTCCAGTTTGCCGCTGAAGATGACTGGATAGCTGACTTCCAAAGCTTCTATGATGAAAGCCCAAGTAAGCTATTTATTGAGGCACTTGAGCCGTCCGTTGTGCTCCTGATCCGGCATGAGGATCTCTTATATCTTTATATTAACTATCACAAGTTTGATAGGAATTTCAGGATCATGATTGAACGGAAGCTCATAGACTACCAGAGCCGGATACTACAAAACATTAGCTCAAGTGCAGAGGAGCGCTACAGTGCGTTTCAAAAGCAGAATCCTCATTTGATGAACCGGCTGCCGAGCACGCAGGTTGCATCCTATCTGGGTATTACACCAGAATTTTTGAGTAAGATCCGTAAAAGGCTTTAAAAGAACATATTCTTACCTGGAAACCTTTTGTCTCGCCAAGCGTGGGCATCTTTTTGAATTTCCCGTCTGTTATTTTCTTCTTTTGTCTATATAGTTGATGGACCAAAACATTTGCTCCATTGTTTTCACCAATAATAGTTCTTTGGAAAGCAACCACCCTGGATATTTGTCGTGAATATTAACTGCTAATTATATCAATCTTATGCTTCCTTTAATTGTTAAACGTATAGTTCAAGGACTTACATGCGCCGCTTTCGTAGTCCTTATTCATCCGCTGCATCCTGGTTTTACTCAAACTCATTCTCGCGAACGTATACCGTTAAACAATGGTTGGAAATTCTATAGATACGACTCAGCCAAAAAAGCAGATTCCCTTATATACGATGTGAGGCCAAGGGTAGTAAACGAAAAAGATGATAAACCTGCGGATTCCAAGCCAACGGAAGGTGTAAAATTTACAGCTGCTATTCCTGTTCTGAAGGCATATATCCTGCCAAGTGGAAACAAATTTTTAAAGGATCCGGCAAAAAGGTATAAAAGGCCGGAAGGAAATCCGGGGGGGAATTTCCTTTTCGTTAAGTCTGATTTCGATGATACAGCCTGGGAGACCTTAGACCTGCCTCATGACTGGGCAATAAAAGGTCCGTTCTATTCAGGCTGGAATACAGAAATTGGAGGAGGAATGGGTCGTTTACCAGTCCAGGGAGTGGCATGGTACAGAAAGAAAATCGATATCACGCCTGCTGATAGCGGAAAACAAATATACCTCGATATAGATGGCGCGATGTCTTACGCTATGGTGTGGCTAAATGGAAGTCTTATCGGTGGCTGGCCTTACGGATATTCTTCATGGCGCCTTAATCTTACGCCCTATCTAAAGGTGGGCAGCTCTAATCAACTGGCTATACGTTTAGATAATCCACCGGCCTCTTCCCGTTGGTATCCTGGTGCCGGAATATATCGAAATGTGTGGCTGGTAAAAACGAATCCTGTACATGTAAGTCACTGGGGTACTACCATAACAACAGCAGATGTTTCAAAGCAATCAGCAAAAATTAATTTAAGAGTTTCGGTAGACAATGAATCAGGAACTAAAAAACGAGCAGTAATTAATACCAGAATATACTCTCTGGGTACAAACGACCACAAGTCTAAGAAGCCGGTAGCGAGTTTCGCTACTTCGACTAAAGATATCGAAGCAGGCAAAAGTGATACACTCAATATGTCAGTGGTTATCTCAAATCCTCTCTTATGGGGCCCACCCCCTTCACAAAGACCTAACAGATATTTAGCCCTTACCAATGTTTTTGTCGACGGTAATTTGGTGGATGAATATGAAACCGTATTCGGCATTCGTGACATTCTTTTTGATCCAAATAATGGCATAGTCGTAAATGGAGAAAAGATTATTATAAAAGGGGTAAATCAACATCACGATCTTGGGGCATTAGGGGCCGCTTTTAACGAGAAAGCAACAAGAAGGCAATTAAATTTGCTTACGGAGTTAGGATGTAACGCTATCCGGATGTCTCATAACCCTCCGACTCCAGAACTGCTGGAACTTACAGATAAGATGGGATTTCTGGTATTTGATGAGATATTTGACTCATGGGAATTGAAGAAGACTCCACTTGATTTTCACTTGATATTTCCTGACTGGCATGAACAAGACCTAAGGGCTTTAATCAGACGCGATCGCAATCATCCTTCTGTATTTATTTGGGGCATCGGTAATGAAGTAGGGGAGCAATACACAGGAGAAGAAGGTGCCAAAGTAGCCAGACGTTTATATGAGATTGCAAAAGACGAAGATCCAAGCCGCCCAATCACTTCGGCCATGAACTACGCTAAACCAGATATGCCTCTATCTGCAGTATTTGATGTCATTAGTCTGAATTACCAGGGCGAAGGGATTCGTTGGGGTGGATTATATTCTGGTCTGAAAGGGATTTCTGCACCTCCGTCCTTTCCATCCTTTCATTCTGCATTTCCGGATAAGGTGATTTTGAGCTCTGAAAATGCATCGACTTTAAGCAGCAGGGGAGAATATCTTTTTCCTGTAACTTCCGAAATCTCTGCACCTGTAATCGACGGTGCCGGGGGGGATTCCAAGACACAGCAAGTTAGCGCTTATGAATTGAATTCAGTCGATTTCGGGGCATCTCCCGACAAAGTATTTGCTACTACGGACAAGTACCCTTTTGTTGCGGGGGGATTTGTATGGACAGGTTGGGACCACTTGGGAGAACCAACGCCCTACTATTTGTCGCGCAGTTCTTATTGCGGGATAATCGATTTGGCAGGCTTTAAAAAGGATCGCTTCTATCTGTATCAATCGTATTGGCGTCCAAATATCCCCATGGCACATATAGTCCCGCATTGGGATTGGCCTGACCGTATATCGCAGATTACTCCTGTTCATGTATTTACCTCAGGTGATGAAGCAGAATTGTTCCTAAACGGCAAATCTCTGGGTAGAAAGAAAAAGAAACAGTTTGAATACCGCCTGCGCTGGGATGACGTGACGTATACCCCCGGAGAATTGAAAGTTGTGGCGTATAAAAATGGCCAGAAATGGGCCGATGATGTTGTTAAGACTACAGGAGGTGCAGCTAAACTGAATCTGTCTGCAGTAGAGAGGGTGATTAAGGCAGATGGAAAAGACCTTGCTTTCATAACTCTTAAGATTTTGGATCAGGAGGGGAATATTGTACGAAATGCTAAAAACGATATTAAGTTTTCCTTAGAAGGACCGGCGGAAATTATCGCTACAGATAACGGAGATCCATCAAGCCTCGTGCCGTTCAATTCAACGCAGCGAAAAGCTTTCAATGGATTGTGCCTGGTAATTGTGCGGGCTAACCCCGGGGAAAATGGGACAATAAGAATAAAAGCAGAATCGAAAAATCTGATATCGGGAATGGTAACGCTTAAAGCTGATATTAAGTGAATTAGGAGATGCTGATCCTGAAGATGGCCGATGGTTTTCTCAATTAGAATACAATTCAGCATTTGAAGATTCTTTCTATTCAATCCTCAAGAAAGTAAGCACAACGTTCGAATATTCACGATTTGGGTAAAGGAGAGCAAAGGCTCAAATTATCCAATGAAAATTTATTGCATAAAATTATAGATGATTATATGAGACTTATATTGAAACTGACTGTTGGAATTTCACTATTGTGCAATTATTCTTATGCTCAGCAATTCGGAAGCCGGTTAATAAGACTACCTCAATATGTCGATGTCCTGTCATCGGCCAGAGGGTTTGAAATCGCGAAAAGCGGAAGTTCAGCAGCGATTTATCTGGATGATAACGATTGGGAAGGTGTAAAACGGGCAGCAAACCATCTTAGCGACGATATTTATAAGGTTTCAGGCACAGCCTCAAAGGTTTTAACCGGAGGAAGCCCTGCTAAGGGAAGTATTATAATTGGCACTATTGGTAAAAGTAAGGTGATCGATAAGCTTATTACCCAGGGAAAGATAGATGTTTCCCAAATCAAAGGACAATGGGAATCGTATCTGATTCAAACTGTAGACGATAATCTTATTGTAGCGGGTAGTGATAAACGAGGTGCAATCTTTGGAATTTATGACGTGTCGGAAAAAATAGGCGTGTCTCCATGGTATTGGTGGGCGGATGTACCAATACCTCAAAATAAAACGCTGGTTGTAAAACCCGGAAGGTATGTTCAGGAATCTCCGAAAGTAAAATACAGAGGTATTTTTCTGAACGACGAACATCCCGCTTTAGCTAATTGGGTGAAAAATTCTTTCGGTACAAATTATGGAAATCATCAGTTTTATGAGCATGTCTATGAATTGATCCTTCGTCTCAAAGCAAATTATTTATGGCCAGCCATGTGGGCGTGGGCTTTCTATCAGGATGATCCGCGAAACAGTGAATTGGCTAATGAAATGGGGGTAGTAATAGGCACATCTCATCACGAGCCGATGGCCAGGAATCATCAGGAGTGGAGCCGTAAAAGAAAGGAATTCGGAGCATGGAACTATTCCACCAACCAAAAGGTAATAGACAATTTTTTTCGCGAAGGTATAGCGAGGGTCCAAGGAACCGAAGACTTGGTTACTATCGGAATGAGGGGAGACGGAGACGAACCGATGTCGGAAGACAGTAACGTAGGATTGTTGGAGACAATTGTTAAGAATCAACGGAAAATTATTAAGGATGTAACCCAAAAACCTGCACAAGAGACCCCTCAGGTATGGGCTCTATATAAAGAAGTGCTGGATTACTACGAGGCAGGTATGCGTGTTCCGGACGATGTTATCATGCTGCTTTGCGATGACAATTGGGGAAATGTAAGACGACTGCCGACGGCGAAAGAGCGTAAGCACCCGGGAGGATGGGGAATGTATTACCATGTCGACTATGTAGGTGCTCCACGTAACTACAAATGGTTGAACGTAAGCCCGATCCAAAATATCTGGGAGCAGATGCAGCTAACTTACGATTATGGAGTTGACAAACTATGGGTGCTTAATGTGGGCGATTTAAAGCCTATGGAATACCCTATGACGCTGTTTCTGGATATGGCCTGGGATCCGGAGCGCTTTACAGCTGAAAACCTATTGACGCACACGCGCCAATTTTGTGCGCAACAGTTTGGTGAAACCCATGCAGAAGAAGCCATGCGGATTCTGAACCTTTACAGTAAATATGCAGGAAGGGTAACTCCTGAAATGCTCGACAGGAATACTTACAACCTCGAAACAGGAGAGTGGAAAAAGGTTTCTGATGAGTATCTTAAGCTTGAAGCTGAAGCGTTAAGGCAGTACATATCGCTCAAGCCTCAGTATAAAGATGCATATAAGCAGATAATACTCTTCCCTGTACAGGCTATGGCCAACCTGTATGAAATGTATTATGCCCAGGCAATGAACCATAAGCTGTACGCGGATAACAATCCGGAGGCTAATTTTTGGGCAGACAAGACTGTGCTGACGTTTAAACGTGATTCTTTGCTTACCTATGATTACAATAACATCATGTCTGGTGGAAAGTGGAAGCATATGATGGACCAGAAACACATAGGCTACACTTCATGGAATGACAACTTCCCGAAAAATTTAATGCCTCAGGTGTATCGCCTAAACAATCCCGAAAGGGCAGTCGGAAAATATGTATTCTCGGCTGATAAAGGCTATGTTTCTATCGAAGCCGAACACTTCTATAATTGTGAGAGCGCACCAGGGACCGAGTGGACAATTATTCCTTACATGGGGCGTACATTAAGCGGTGTGGCAATCATGCCTTACTCTAAGTCAGCAAAAAACGCTTCAATAACTTACAAGATGCATCTGCCTGAAGGGCTGTCAATAGCTGATGTTTATATCGTAGTAAAGTCTACACTGGCATTTCATGATAAGACCGGCCATAAGTATAAGGTAGGTTTTAAAGGAGGAAGCGAAAAGGTAGTGAATTTTAATTTAGATCTCAATGAAGATAAAAAGAACGTCTATACGATTTTTTATCCAACGGTAGCGGGCAGGATAGTAGAGAAGATGGTTAAGCTTAATATTCCGGCTACTCATGATGGGACGCAACTGCTCACCCTCTCTCCTTTAGATCCGGGGATTGTTTTTGAGAAAATTGTCGTCGATCTCGGGGGATATAAAAAGTCATACCTGTACATGGATGAATCTTCCAATAAAAGAGAGATCAAGTAAATGATATAGAGGTTTTTTGTTGAGCTGAATTCACGCAAACATTTTTGCTATTAGTTTCCCCAAATATAGCATAGCCGACCTTACAGTGTCAGTACGTTTGCATCAGCCAAAAACAGATTTCGGACTGGTTGCGCCGAACTATAAACCAATGTAACGTCAAAAGATTTTCCACTATGCAGATGAATGACCCATAGCAAGCTTCCTTTAACATGTGAGAGAGTGAGAGTGCTCTCAATTAACCAATTAACCGTGACAGTAAATCTTAAAAATTGAACTATGAGAGAATTTAGACTAATCAGATCAGTATCCGTTCTTCTTTTCTTGTTCCTCGCTCCCTCGTTATTGATTGCCCAGGTGGTGATTACAGGAAGAGTGGTCGACGAACATGGAGAGCCCTTGCCCGGTGCACAAGTAACTTTGAAAAGTACGGGCAAAAATGCAATTACAGGGAATGATGGTAATTTCAGACTTAGCGCTCCCGGGAAAAACAATGTATTAAGAGCCTCTTTTATTGGCTATAATACCAGGGAAATTAGTATTACTTCTACAGAAAACATCACTATCGCAATGGTGCTAGATGTTGTTTCTTTGGCCGATGCGGTAGTTGATGTGGGCTATGGTACCTCAAAAAAATCGGATATAACAGGGGCGGTTAGTTCTGTTAGTGCGAGAGCTATTGCCGAATCCGGCGTTGTCTCTATAGAGCAGGTATTGCAAGGTAGGATTGCAGGGGTACAGATGACCAGTAATACGGGAATGCCAGGTGGCGGATCATCCATTCAGATCCGCGGACTGAGTTCAATTAATTCTACAAACGAACCTATTTACGTAATTGATGGGGTGATTATTCCGTCGGGAACAGGGCAGTATACCAGTAATGCATTTTCTTTTATCAATCCTGCAGATATTGAAAGTATTGAAATATTAAAGGATGCTTCTGCTTCGGCAATTTATGGTGCACAGGCAGCCAATGGCGTGATTCTGATCACTACAAAAAAAGGAAAGGCCGGTGCTCCGAGATTGACAATGGAGGGTGTTTACGGCGTGCAGAGTCTTCAAAAATACCTGGATCTTACAGACCTAAGGGAATACGCAGAGCATGCCAATGCATTAAATATTGCCCGGGGTAATCCAATAAATGATTTTTTTGCTGATCCTTCCATGCTTTCGGGAGGCACAGACTGGCAGCGGGAAATTTTTAGTCCGGCGGCCATGAGTACTTATAATCTCTCGGTTACTGGTGGTACAGACGCAACGACCTATAAACTTACCGGGAGTTATTTGAATCAGGAAGGCGCTGCCGTAGGTTCGGGATTTGACCGCTTCACCATATCAACGGGCGTTGATGCCAGGGTGAAGCCCTGGCTTAAAATCGGTGGTCAGGCAACTGTTGCACGTACCAGCCAGACAATCACGATTGCTGATTTTAGTCTGATAAACAGCGCGGTTAGACAATCTCCTTCTGTTCCCGTCAGGAATTTGGAAGGAAGCTACGGCGGACCTGAAGATGTAAATGACCAGCTGTCTAATCCGCTCGCTCTGGCGGAACTAATAGACCGGGGAAATAAAACCCTTAACCTCTTGGGGAATGTCTACGCAGAAGTAAAGCCTTTAAAATGGCTGACTGCTAAAACGGAATTCTCTACCAATCTCAACAATGAACGCACACGAAGATTTGTGCCGACGTATGCACTGGGCGGCCGTGTGAACAATCAGATCGAAAATCAGCAGACACAGCGCTACTCCAGTAATTGGACATGGAGGAACCTGATTACGGTTAATAAATCCTTTCAGAAGGTACACACGGTTAACGCTGTGCTGGGTTACGAAATTACTGATAGACAAACCGACTATCTTTCAGGTCTGAGGTATGGCGGAAGTAACCAGTTGAGAGACCTTGACGCAGGAGACGTTCTGAACTCTCTTCCTTCTGGTAATACAAGCCGGGTAGCATTCAATTCTGTATTCGGACGCTTGAATTATTCATTAAATAACAGGTATGTTTTAACGGGTACACTAAGATATGATGGTTCTTCCAACTTTGCAGAAGGTTATAAATGGGGACTTTTTCCTTCGGCAGCATTTGCATGGAGAATTTCTGAGGAATCATTCTTAAAGCCTATAGAACAGATCAGTAATCTGAAACTACGTTTAGGTTATGGTAAAGTGGGGAATTCGAATGTCAGGGCTTTTTCTTATACCGCGAATATGAGGAATGTGCCGACGGTATGGGGTACCGGTCAGGTCATTGCCAATGTGCCTAATCCGGAAGTGACCTGGGAAACGACATCTTCTTATAATCTGGGGCTGGATCTTGGGTTGTTTAACAGCAAAATAGAGTTTGTCGCCGACCTGTATTCAAAGAGAACTGATGATCTCCTGCTTTCTCTTTACCTGCCCGCTATCACGGGTACTTCAGGTCAGGGTGCGGCAGCCTCCCCTTGGGCAAACGTTGGTTCTTTAGAAAATAAGGGAATTGAACTCTCGTTAAATACAACGAATCTTAACAGGAAGGACTTCAAATGGACATCCAATTTCGTTTATACGTTAAATAGAAATAAGGTATTGGAGCTGAATTCTGAGCTGTCACAGATTAATAAGACCTATCAGTTATCGGGTAGTCAGATGATCGTTACGCGTACAGAGGCTGGCAGAAGCATTGGTGATTTCTTTGGCTACAGGGTTATTGGTCGTATCAATTCAGCAGCTGATATTTATGATGGTGACGGCAATGTGAAAATTGCCATTCCAGAGGGACAGAAAATTGCCCAGGTGAACGGTGTTGGTGTGGGTGATCTCTTGTTTGATGATTATAATAAAGATGGTGTAATTAACGAGCAGGACAGACAATATATAGGGAGTCCTCTGCCTGATTTTACCTTTGGTTTCGGCAGTAATTTTACCTATCGGAACTTTGATTTCAACTTCTTTTTCCAGGGAACGATAGGTAACGAGATAATGAACTTCCTGAGTCTGGCTATTGACGATCCAAGAGCTACCGGAAACTTAACCAAAAGAGCGGGAGTCGATTATGCCAAAGTAAGTCTTGTTGATCCGGCAGGTTCGGCTACGGATGTCAGAAACCTGTATGTATCCGGAGGAGACGCTTCTATGCCAAGACTGGTGGCAACGGATGTAAATGAGAGTAACAGACTGTCGTCCAGATTTATCGAGAACGGTTCATATCTGAGACTGCAAAGCGTTAATATCGGGTACAGATTACCCTTGGCTCTTCTGAACAGGTTTGGACTAAGCAGCGCAAGGCTGAATGTCGGGATGCAGAACCTGTTTACGATACATAATTATAGTGGCTTCGACCCTGAAGTCGGTATGGCAAGAGATCAGTATTCTAATTATGGGCAAAGTGCGCTGCTAAATGGCGTTGATACGGGCAGGTATCCAACTCCCCGTAATATAACCTTTGGTCTGTCAGTTGGATTATAAATTAAAACATCATGAAGCAAATTATAAAATCAATCATTCTTTTATTTACGCTTTCTGTTGCAGGCTGTAAAAAGGATTTCATCGACGTAAAATCACAGACCCAATTAACCCTCGACAATTTCTATACCACATATGAGGAATGCCGGCAAGCTACTGCACCTCTTTACAGTATCGTCTGGTATGAATTTTCCAGCCAGTTCTATTTTATGATGGGCGACGGAAGAGGAAATAATCTGTTTACACCGTATGGCGGAGGTGATTCTTATATCCGCTTAACAGAAACGGCTGAAACACCGACATTGAATGAGGCTTTCCAATCTCTTTATGTTGTGGTTACTCAGGCTGACTACGTAGTAAACAATATTGATAAAGCACTTGGATTTGGCGTTACCCAGAGCCAGGTGAACGCCTGCAGAGGGGAAGCGCGGTTTATGAGGGGATTGGCATATTGGTACATGGCATCAACCTGGGGAAATGTGCCCATTGTAGAGGATCCGGCTGCTACTGCCTTAAACTTTAAGGTAAGGGCAAACAGATTTGAGGACGTACTGCAATATGCTATCCGGGATCTGGAATACGCAGCGGAATGGCTTCCTGCCAGTGATGTGCCGGGAAGGGTAACAAAATCAAGTGCTAACGGTATATTGTCCAGATTATATATTACTGCAGCGTGTTACGCAAGAGGCAATAAATTTACAAGCAGCCGTTGGCCGATGTCTGCCGATGAATATTATTCGAAAGCCAAGAATGCGGCTCTTCAAGTGATCAATGATGGTAAATATAAGTTAATGGACGATTATGAGCAGTTGTTTCGCATGCAGAACAATAACAACAGCGAGTCGTTATTCTCCCTGCAGTTTGTGCCGGGATCTTCAATTTACGGTACAGGCAATAGAAACCAGGACTGGCTGGCAGCAAATACCACAATGACTGATGGCTTAACGGCCTATGGGGGATCAGTTTTTGCCAGTGGCGATCTGGTTGAACTGATGCACAACAGGGGTGAGATTTCCAGAAAAAAGGCGACCTTCTTTTTTCCGGGTGCTACTTATGATTATCTCGGCGCGCATACCCCTGAAGGTAAATGGACTGTTAAGCCGGCTGATTACCGATATCCGAATATCAAAAAGCATGTTTTAGGCGGACCTAAGGACACAGATGGTTTCGCTATTAACGGAAATACCGGTTTCGCAACGCCAATGCTAAGGCTGGCGGAGGTATATCTCTTATATGCAGAAGCTACGCTAGGTTTAGGATCCTCAACCACTGATGCAGATGCACTAAAGTACTTCAATATGGTCAGAGCAAGGGCTGGTATTGATCCCGTTGAGGCAATATCGCTAGAGGATATCTGGAATGAAAGAAGAGTAGAACTGGCATTGGAAGGACAGTTCTGGTTTGATATGGTGCGAAGGGCTTATTGGGATGAAGAATTTGTGATCAGTTATATGAACTCTCAGAACCGGTCCCGGTACTATTATTATCTCAGCAACTCAGCCCCAAATGGCTTCGTATGGAGGGATCAGACTGACGGTCAGATAAGTAATGTTGCTACACCAGCGAGATTGCTGCTTCCTTATCCGGCTACTGAATTGGTTATTAATCCATTGCTCAGGGAAGAACCTGTGCCTTTTGAATTTGAATAGTACCAAATATAAATTGATATTAAGATGAAAGGTTTAGCTTCAATCAGAACGGGCGTGATGGTATTGATTGCCATGTTTTACGCTACCGTATATACGGCATGTAAAAAGGACGAGAACGAGCGGGGCGGTGCCTCAAAGGTGTCCGTGGAGCGGGTATCGCTCCATAACGCGACTGTTCTCGACTCAGCAGTAACCCAGGCCCGCTTAGGCACAATACTGCGGTTAGAAGGGCAGGGTTTCAATGGCACCAGGCAAATATTCCTGAACGGGGTGAAAATAAGTGTTAATCCCGGATACGTAACGGAAAACAATATCATTTTTCAAATCCCTTCAACACTTCCATTTGGAAGAGACGTGTCAGACTCTGTACGTAATACAATCAGAATTATCACAAATACTGATGATTTCTCCTATAAATTCACTATTCAAGGATCTCTCCCTGTTATCAGCTCGGTATCACACACTTTACCACGCGAAGGTGAAGTGATCGAGATCTATGGTCAGAACCTCAGAGATCTGACTTCTCTGACATTCCCTGGAGGAATATCAGTACCGTCGGATAACTTCACAGTTGACGAGACACATACGGTTATTACCTGTATTGTGCCAGAAGGTGCTACCGCCACACCGGGGGCAATAAGAGTAAACGGTGATAACGGTTCAGCCAACTCTTACAACTACATGAATCGTAGAAAAGGAATCTTTATTTCGAATTTCACCGGTGATCCAAGTGCTCCGGGGGTATCTCCATGTAATTCCAGGCCGTATAACTATGGGACAAACGTATCGGCGACTTTTTCTGCCATGCTTCCTTTATCGGGAACTGGTCCGAAGAACCCTCAGTTTTATCGCCAGGTACCGGCAGCGCCGGCCAATATACCGGTGGAGAATAACGCAGGTGGGTTTGATTTTTATAGTTGCTCGGCTTTAAATGCGGCCTTGGCAAGCGCCGATGGAGCATTCACAGAATCAACGCCAATAAATAATCTGGCAATTCAATTTGATATCTATATTCCGGTAAGCTGGTCCTCAGGTTTGATCAGGTTGGATATGTTAAACGGCGATAATAAATTCCGGTTTGATTACGCTCCCTGGGCTATAGGTGCCGGAGTTGTAGCTCCTGTGGTCATGGACGGATGGAGGACAGTGACTGTTCCATTAAGCGTCATGACAGGGCTTAGCGGAGGAAAGACGTATCGTGATTTTATTACCGCAGTATCAGGCAAAGGGGGATCCATTCGGTTCATTAATGGAACATTCAGAGATTCAGGTGGAACAGGTTACCCTCCTTCTGTTATTAACAACTTTCAGTATTCTTTCGGTAATTTCAGGGTGGTTCCTTATCAGAAGCCGGCATTGTAGTACTTAGGTTTCAGACAAGGCAGGGCAGGTGAGTTGCTCTGCCTTGTTCTCTGAATATCGGTTAGAATATATCCTGTTATTGTATATTTGGTAGCTAACTCAATTCGACTATTTAGTGTATGTCAAGAATGTTGTCAGGAAAATTTACGGTTCTTATTCTGGTCCTTACAGCTGCTTTTCTGGATATAGCGGCTCAGAGCAATGATATTGACTTTACACATATTACTTCCAAGTCGGGGCTCTCATCCAATTCTGTAACTGCTATTCTAAAAGATTCTTACGGATTAATGTGGTTCGGTACCGAGGATGGTCTGAACAAATATGATGGGACGAATTTTACAGTATACCGTCATAATTCCAGAAGTAGTGAAAGTATTTCCTCCAACCTGATTACGGCCTTACATGAGGATAAATTAGGGAATCTCTGGGTAGGAACAAATGGCGGATCTGTAAGCATCTATGACCGGGAGAGGAATGTGTTTTATAATTTTTTATCATCAGATAGATTAAAAAAAATTAATAATTATATAAGGTCAATCAGCTCGGATTCCGAAGGAAATATATGGATCGCTCACTTTAGTGGTGTCAGCATAGTAAAGCCGGATCTTAAAAACATGTTAGCTTCCAGACATATCAGGAATTTCAGATTCGGAACGAATTCAGGACTGGCTTCCGCTGTTTTTTGTGACAGCAAGAACAGGATGTGGGTAGGAACGGATTCTGGCGTCTTTTTGTATATTAAAGGTAAGACGTTCAGGCAGTTCAGAAAAATCCCCTCGGATGAAAGTAGTTTAGCAGGCGACCGGGTGAAATCGATAGCCGAAGATGCTTATCATAATATCTGGATAGGCACGGGTACGGGTTTAAGTATGTTAAGGCCTGAAGGAAAAAACTTCGTCAACTATTTCCGTGGACGGGTCGGGGGATTGAGTAACGGTAACGTTTTCGGTCTGGCTTCTGATGGAAGAGACAGAATGTGGATAGGTACCGAAAACGGCCTTAATGTTATTGATATCAAGTCAGGTAAAATATCAGCACTTTTTCCTGATAGCAGAAATAGAAGCAGTTTGAACAGCAAATCTATTCGTAATCTGTTCACAGACAAAGAAGGGATTCTATGGGTTGGTACTTATCAGGGCGGAGTCAATAAGTATGACAGAAACCTCACCTTGTTCCGCTTGAAACAAAGTAATCCTTTCGACCCGAACGGAATGAAAGCACCGGTTGTTACATCCTTCGCGAGGCACGGGGACGATAACAAAGTCTATGTAGGAACCGACGGCGGCGGACTGCACTTGTTTGACAAAATTAAGGGCACTTTCAGCCCTGTTCTGCTTAGGGATAGTAAACAGGAGTCTCAAACACTTTCTATCCTCTCCATGGAAAAGGATCGTAATAATAGTCTTTGGATCGGTACATTCTCCAACGGATTGTTTAGGTATAATCCTGAAGATGGCCGATACCAACACTTCACTACTCATACGTCCGGTTTACGTCTGAACAATAACGATATATTCTGTATCAAAGAAGATCATTATGGCAATATCTGGATAGGAACCAACGGGGGCGGGGTAAACGTTTATAATCCTTTCACTAACAAGTTAAAAACCTACTCAAAGACCCAAACGCAGGAAAGTTCCGAGAAGCTGCCGCTGAATGGCTTCATAAGGGCTATCGAGGAGGATGAGACCGGCCTGATTTGGATCGGATCATACGGTTCTGGAATTGCGGTTTTTGATCCTCATCAGGAAAACTTTTCGGTACTTAATCAATGGAATAGCGAGCTACCCAATAATACGGTACTTGCCATCTTTTCAGATAGCCGCCGGAATATTTTTGTTGGCACCTCAGGTGGAGGACTCAGCATTTTTGATAAGAAAGCAAATAAGTTTAGAAACTATTCTGAAGAAAACGGGTTGGATAACGCTGTTGTGTATAAAATAGTTGAGGATCAGCTTGGCAATATCTGGTGCAGTACCAACACAGGGATCAGTAGCTTCGATTTGAAGACGAAAAAGTTTAGAAACTATAACTATTACAATGGCGTACAAAACAACAATTTTATCCAGGGGTCTGGCTTGGTGCTGAACGATGGAACGATTTTTTTTGGAGGAGTGGAAGGCTTCAATTATTTCGTGCCTTCCAAGTTAAAAACCAATAGATATGTTCCCCCAGTGATATTTACGGATCTGAAGATCTCAAACAGGACTGTTCTTCCTGGAAAAGATTCACCTATTCAACGGCATATATCTGTAGCAAAAGAGATAGAACTGGATTATAAACAAAGCTTTTCTCTGAGCTATGTGGCTTTGAATTACACCTCACCCCAGCAAAATAAATACTCTTATAAACTCGATGGAGTTGATAAGGAATGGAAATTTGTTGGAACGAATAAAACGGCAGTTTACACTTACCTAAGTCCTGGGACGTACAATTTTCGCGTCCGGGCGAGCAATAATGATGGCCTGTGGAATAACGAGGGGACATCAATCATTATACGTGTCAATCCGCCGATCTGGCTTAGCAAGACAGCATTCTTTCTTTATTTCGTACTTCTTGCAGGCTCGGTGGCATACTTTCGCTATCGGGGGATTAAGAGGCTGAAAAGGAAATTCGCCCTCGAAAAAGAGAAGATGGAGATCAGGCAACAAATTGAAAGGGAACGTAAAGAGGCGGAGCATCTTCATGAGCTGGACTATTTGAAAATTAAATTCCTCACTAATCTGAGTCATGAATTCAGAACCCCAATATCACTTATTATCGGACCAGTAGAAAACCTGGTTGCAAGGCACAAGGACAAAGAGTCTCTGGACCAATTAGGCATGATAAAGCGAAATGCGAGAAGATTGCTCAATCTGGTAAATCAGTTACTTGATTTTCGGAAAATGGAGGAGCATGAATTAAAGCTCGACCCTAAACCAGGCGAAATTGGTCTTTTTGTTGAGGAAGTAGTGACTTCATTCAAAGACCTCAGCGAACGAAAAAGAATAAAATTGAATTTAGAGTTGAATATCGGCATTACGTATGCCTGTTTCGATCACGATAAGTTGGAACGAATCCTTTTCAACCTTCTATCAAATGCTTTTAAGTTCACTTCTGAAGAGGGAATGATCACCATGGCAGTTAATAGTTTCGAAGACGATACGGATCCACATGCGGTGTTGCTGACCATTAAGATTATTGATACTGGCATCGGGATAGCGGATGACAAACGGGAAAAGATATTTGAGCGGTTCTTTCAAAGCGATGCACCAGCATCTATCTTGAACCAGGGTACAGGAATTGGACTCGCTGTAACGAAAGAGTTTGTGAAGATGCATGGTGGAACTATTAGTTTAGAAAGCGAACTGGGCAGGGGTAGTAAATTCACTGTTTGTTTGCCTTTAAGAAAACACATGGAGATGATATCGCTGCAGGAGGATCCGATCATTGGAACTGAAGATGAGAGATCTGTACCTGGAAAAAGTATACTTGAGGGACCAGATCAGCATGAAGCTATCTTTGCAGAAAAGCCTTTGATTCTTTTGGTTGAAGACAATGAGGATTTTAGGTTTTATCTCAAGGACAATTTGAAAAACTATTATCATGTTCTTGAGGCAGCTAATGGAAAAGAAGGCTGGCAACAGGCGCTATCACAACACCCACAGTTGATTGTCAGCGATATCATGATGCCAGAGATGGACGGCATTGAGCTGAGCCGTAAGATTAAGGCAGACAAAAGGACAAGTCATATTCCGGTTATATTGCTTACTGCCCTTACAAAAGAAGAGGAACAATTAAAAGGACTGGCGACTGGAGTGAGCGATTACATGACAAAACCGTTTAACTTCGAGATACTAAATGCTAAGATCCGTAATCTGCTCGATCTTAACCAGACCCTGAAGAATGCCTATTCCAAACAAATCAAGGTTGATGCACCGGAGGTACAGGGCGAGTCGGATGACGAAAAGCTTTTAAAAAAGATTCTTGCCTATATCAATGAGAATATGAACGATCCGAAACTTTCTGTTGAGGACTTAAGTAAACACGTTGGAATGAGCCGGAGCTCACTTTATCACAAGCTTCTGGAAATAACGGGAGAGTCTCCGGTAGAGTATATTCGGACTGTTAAGTTAAATAAAGCCGCAGCGCTGTTGGAAAAAAGCGACCTGAACGTAGCACAAGTGGCGTATATGGTCGGATTTGCTACACCAAATTATTTCGCTAAATCGTTCAAAGCGAAATTTGAAATGCTTCCATCCGAATTTAGAGTTGTTAAGAAGCAGTCGGGAGCTAATGCCAAATTAATTGGCAATAAGGACGATGCTTAAAAAGAGCAGTAGGAATCCCATAGTAGTAAATCTTTAACATGCTATAACTTAACTATAACTTGTTCGAATAGCAAATTCTGGCAGGTGTCAGATAGCGAGCGTTATTCTCGTTCTATTTATAGTTCAGGTATCATTGCCATATCAGCACTTGTTTTCAAAATTTTAATGCTCTTTGCAATCCTATTGCATGATAAAACTTCTTACGTTTGTATACCCGCAAGTAAGAGAGAATTCAAATCGTATTAATTAAACATTATATTTGCCAGCAGTGAGAACTCTTTGCCATATATTAAGTCTTATCGTACTCGTGCTGTGCTTTGTGCCATGTGCGGATGTTCATACAGACCATAGCAAAGATTCGGTTGAGATCACCAGTGCGGGGGATGATTCAAACCATATTGCTGGAGATGCCTGTTCTCCTTTCTGCCAGTGTTCTTGCTGTACGAGTCCTGCCTTAATCCTGTTAAATACCTTCACTACTAATCCATCGGAACGTCCGGCAGAGTCGTATGGTGAGCATTTATCCGGACAAATGATAGAAAGTCTCTTCTCCATTTGGCAACCTCCACGTTTGAGTTAAAATCATAAAGTTGATGGCCCTTTGCCATCTGTTAACTCCTTTTCGTGTATTTTCTATTTACATAATCATAACAGTCCATGTTAGATAAAATTATTCTTTATTCCATCCGGAATAAAGTGGTTATCGCTGTGGGTGTAGTGCTCCTAATTGTTTGGGGCGTTTATTCAGCACTTACGCTACCAGTCGATGCTGTTCCGGATATCACCAACAACCAGGTGCAGGTTATCACACAGGCGCCCAATTTGGGTGCTCAGGAAGTTGAGCAGTTTATTACAACACCTATTGAGCTAGCCCTTAGCAATATTGCCAAGGTGATTGAGCAGCGTTCCATATCTCGCTCCGGAATATCAGTTATTACAGTTGTATTTACTGACGAGACTGATATCTACTGGGCAAGGCAGCAAGTATCGGAACGTTTGAAAGAAGCCGAGTCCCAAATTCCGGAAGGAATGGGAGAAACCTCGATGGGGCCAATAAGCACAGGTCTTGGTGAGATCTACCACTATGTTGTTCATACGAAACCGGGATATGAAAATAAGTATTCAGCAACTGACCTGCGGGCTATTCAGGACTGGATTATCAGGCGGCGCTTGAGCAGCACAAAAGGTCTTGCTGAAGTAAGTGCCTGGGGAGGCTATGTTAAACAGTACGAAGTTGCAGTGGATAATGATCGTTTAAATGCTTTCGGTCTTACCATAACAGATATTTTCGATGCCCTTGAAAGAAATAACGCTAACACCGGAGGATCTTATATTGAACAGCAGAACAATGCCTATTTCATCAGAGGGCTCGGTCAGGTAAAAACTTTGTCAGATGTAGAAAAGATTGTTGTTTCCAATGTCAGGAATGTTCCGGTACTCATACGTGACGTTTCCACCGTACAGTTTGGAACAGCAACACGCTATGGAGCCGTTACCCGGAACGGAGAGGGGGAAGTGGTAGCCGGAATTGCGCTGATGCTTAAAGGAGAAAATTTCAACGAGGTGATAGAAAATGTCAAGGAACGGATGGAAGAAATTCAGAAGTCCCTCCCTGAAGGCGTCGTAGTCGAACCGTTCATTGATCGGACGGAACTGGTAGGCAGAGCCATCGGAACAGTCAAGAAGAATCTCATTGAGGGCGGACTGATAGTGGTTTTCATCCTGGTGCTTCTACTAGGCAACCTTCGGGCTGGACTAGTTGTTGCCTCAGTCATTCCCCTTTCTTTATTATTTGCTCTTGCCATGATGCGATTGTTCGGTGTATCAGGGAATCTCATGAGTCTTGGAGCTATTGATTTTGGATTAATCGTAGATGGTGCCGTGATTATTGTGGAAAGCATCGTTCACCGGATAACCACGGGCAACACTCACCTAAGCGGTATTCAGAGGCTTAGTCAAAAGCAAATGGACAATGAAGTATATACCGCTTCTTCCAGAATCAGAAACAGTGCGGCCTTTGGAGAAATAATCATTCTGATAGTATATCTTCCCTTGCTCTCTCTGGTTGGAATTGAAGGCAAGATGTTCAGGCCAATGGCCGAAACGGTCTCCTTCGCCATTCTGGGTGCCTTTATTCTCTCACTCACCTATGTTCCGATGGCTAGTGCCCTGTTTTTAAGCAAAAAAACGGAGCATAAGCGTAATATTTCTGATCGGATTATGGATTTCTTTCATCGGGTTTATCAACCCGTGTTAAGCTACGTTTTAAAAATGAAGCGTACGGTAGTGCTGATCTCTGTAGTAATCTTCATTGGCAGCATCTGGATTTTTAGCAGAATGGGTGGTGAATTTATTCCCACATTAGAAGAAGGCGATTTAGCGGTAGAGATCAGCATGATGCAGGGTACATCATTAACGCGAGCGGTTGAGACTTTTAGTAAAGCAGAGAAAATTTTGAAAGCAGAGTTTCCTGAAATCCGCCAGGCTGTTACCCGTATAGGTAGCGCGGAGATTCCGACAGATCCCATGCCAATTGAGCGGGGAGATATGATGCTTTCCATGAAGCCAAAAGAGGAGTGGACGAGTGCTGATAATCGGGCCGACCTATCTGAAAAAATTGAAGAAGCCCTTTCTATAATCCCCGGGATCAGGGTCGAGGTCACTCAGCCCATGCAAATGCGGTTCAACGAACTGATGACCGGGATCAGGCAGGATGTAGCAATTAAAGTCTTTGGAGACGATATTGAGGTTTTGTCTGAAAATGCCAATAAGATTGCGGGACTGATTAAAAGTATCAAAGGCGTTAGTGAACCAGTCGTAGAACAGATAAGTGGACTCCCGCAAATTCTGGTAAGTCCGAACCGGGACATGATCGCTCAGTATGGACTTTCAATTGATGAAATCAATACCATTCTGCAGACAGCTTTTGCCGGAAAAGTAGCAGGAGTGATTTTCGAAGGTGATCAGCGCTTTGATCTGGTAGTAAGGCTTCAGAGCGATTCCCGGGAAGATATCCAAAGCATTGAAAATTTATACGTCCCGCTTTCCTCGGGCAGCCAGATTCCTTTAAGTCAGATCGCGAAAATTGAAATGAAGGATGCGCCTGCACAGATATCTCATGAGGATGGGAGAAGAAGGATCTATGTTGGATTTAACGTTAGAGGACGAGATGTAGAAAGTGTGGTTGGGGAGATCGGGCGAAAACTATCAACTGAATTGAAACTTCCTGCAGGATATTATACGACTTATGGAGGTCAATTCGAAAATTTAACCGAAGCAAAGGATAGGCTTTCTGTTGCAGTTCCTCTTGCGCTGTTTCTAATACTCGCTCTGTTATATTTCACTTTCCGCTCGGTGACGGAAACCCTATTGATATTTACGGCTGTGCCTTTGTCTGCTATAGGCGGAATTCTTGCACTTACCATCAGAGGGATGCCTTTCAGTATATCTGCGGGTGTCGGCTTCATCGCCCTTTTCGGTGTTGCCGTACTAAATGGAATCGTATTGATCGGATATTTTAACCAGTTAAAAACTGAAGGGGTAACCGATATTTATGAAAGGGTTAAAAGAGGAACCTATGTTCGTCTGAGACCAGTCATTCTGACCGCTTCCGTAGCATCGCTTGGATTTCTGCCAATGGCCCTATCTACTACAGCCGGAGCTGAAGTTCAGAAGCCCCTTGCGACAGTAGTCATAGGAGGCCTGATCTCCGCTACTCTGCTTACTTTGCTGATTCTGCCCGCCCTGTATATTCTGTTGTTCGAGAAGCGGGAAAAGAAGATCAAGAAAAACATCGGTCCGGGCACATCATCAATTCTTTTACTTATAGTTCTGTTCATGGTTCCGGTAAAAAGCATGTTTGCTCAAAACCGGAAATCATTGCAACAAGTCATAGAGATGGGGATCGCAAACAATCCATCTTTAAAGGGGACCAGCCTGGCGGTGAACCAGGCCGTAGCCTTGCAGGGGACGGCTTTCGAACCGGACAAGACCCAGCTGACCCTATCCCAGGATCCAACGGCAGGGGGAAGTAATGATAATAGTTTAAGTATCAGTCAGACCTTCGCTTTTCCGTCTGTATACGCAGCTCAAAAGCAAGTGCTCAGAGGAGGACGGAGCCTGGCAGAAACAGGGTTCAATATTGCCAGGCTCAACCTGATCCGCGAAATTAGTTCCGCATACCAGCAGCTCGCGTATGTGCAGAAGAGAATTGACCTGCTTAAGTCGCTGGATAGCATTTACAGCAATTTCGATGAGCGTGCGAGTATTAGATACAAAGCCGGCGAAACGTCTTATCTGGAGAAGCTGGCAGCTCAAAGCCGGCAGAGGGAAGTCAGAATGCAGCAAAAGCAGGCGGAGGCAGATTTAAGAATCGTGCAGTCGGCCTTGCAAAAGCTGACCGGTAGTACGGAAGTCATCATAGCTGAAGGATTAGAACCCCTTAATGTTGATCCACTGCCCGAAGATTCACTAAATCTAAATCCGGCAGTGTTGCAGCAACAGCAGCAAATCATTATGGCTAGTGACCGCATTCGCCTGGAGAGACGCAAATTGCTTCCAGATATTACACTGGGGTATTCTCAACAGTACCTTATCAAAGGATTTAATCCTGCTGGGATAACCAGGGAGTATTTTCCTGGAACTCGTGTCGCCGGGTTTCAGGTTGGGCTTGGCATTCCTCTAATCAGCGGAGCGCAACGGGCCAGGCTTAAGTCTGCTACTATCGAGCGGCAGATTGCCGAGACGACCCTGACGAACCTTCAGAATACCCTCCATGCAGATTACCTCAAACAAGTTGCTGAAGTATCCAAACAATATGAGGCACTGGACTACTACCAATCTTCAGCGTTGAATGAAGCTTCTGAAATGCTTAGGATTTCACAGTTCGCTTTCGAAAAAGGGGAAATTGGTTATGTTGAGCACTTACAAAATTTATCTCAGGCCATTAATATCAGGATAGGATATCTGGAAGCGCTGCACCAATATAGTCAGGCTACCATTCAACTCAATTATCTAAAAGGAACATTATAATGAAAGCTATAATTAAAAATATAAACAAATCCTTAATTAGCTCTCTTCTGTTGGTGGCTATGATATTCCTGGTCTCCTGCCAGGAAAATAAACCTTCAGCAGAGGCTGAGACGGAAGAAGGAGAGCATTCTGAAGCCCTGTTGTTAAGTGAAAAGCAAATGAATGCCGTGGGAATCACGCTCGGGTTGGTTGAATCCAAAAACCTCAAAAGCGTAGTGAGGGCTAACGGACATCTGGAAGTGCCACCGCAAAGTAACGCGGAGGTGCACCCTTTAATAGGAGGACTGATACGCAAGATTCACGTACTTGAGGGAAACTACGTTCGTAAAGGGCAGACATTGGTAACGCTTGAAAATCCAGATTTCATTCAGGTGCAACAGGACTATCTTGCTTCAAAAAGTGCGCTGTCTTTCGCTGAGAAAGAATATGAGAGACAGAAGGAGCTGATGGTGGCAAAAGCAGGAACCGGGAAAATATATCAGCAGGCTGAAGCTAATTATTATGCTGAACAGGCTCGGTTACGAACTTTAGAGCGACAGCTTAGGCAGATGGGAATCAGCGTTAGCCAGCTGGACAAAGGGGATGTGATCACTCAGGTTGCCGTTTCGGCACCAATTAGTGGTGTAGTCGGACATATCATGGCCACCACCGGAAGCTTTGCTGAAACAAGCCGACCCCTGATGAACATTACCGATAATAGTAGGATACACTGTGACCTGTTGGTGTACGAGAAAGATCTCTTTAAAGTCAAATCCGGTCAGCAGGTAGACTTCGTTTTAACAAATCAGAACAATCAGCCAATTACAGGAAAGATCTACGGTATAAATAAATCTTTCGAGAATGACAGTAGAGCTGTTATTGCTCATGCAAGAATTGATAATAGCGCCAATAAAAACCTGATACCGGGAATGTATGTCTCTGCCTTGATCAATGTAGGGAATCAAACTACCAGGGCTGTTCCGCTTGATGCGGTAGTAAGTGCTCAGGGAAAGAGTTATATTTTCGTGGTAGATACCTCAGCAGCAAAAGAAGAGCATGTAGCCGGAGATAAAGAGGACCATGGACACGAGCATGAAAAGAAGTTTCACTTCAAGCAGGTCGAAGTTGCGACAGGAGTGTCAGATTTAGGGTATATAGAAATCACACTGTTAACTCCGGTCCCTGAAGATGCAGTAATTGTAACCAAAGGTGCATTCTATATACAATCAAAAGCCTCAGGCGGAGGCGGGGACCACCATTAGGGTAAGTGTTATGGATCAAAACGTAGAAAATAAGCTCACTGCGAAAGACATACAACCAACGGCTATGCGCCTGCTTGTTCTGGATTACCTGCTTCAGCAGGATTCGGCTATCACACTCACAGGTCTGGAAAAGGGACTTTATCCTGCAGACCGGATAACAATTTACCGGACCCTTAAAACCTTTGAGGATAGGGGGATCATACATTCGATAGAGGATGGGAGCGGGGCAACGAAATACGCGATATGTAAAGAAGAATGTAGCATAGCAGGTCATCATGACCTGCATGTTCACTTTTACTGTAACAACTGTAAGAATACCATCTGTCTGCCCAAAACGAATATACCGGAAGTGGAGCTCCCTTCGAATTTCGCTCCACTGGAGTATAGTCTGGTTGTGAAAGGTATATGTCCTGATTGTTTAAAATAACTATGCAATTCTATTGCGTAACTTACTTAAGTAAATTGGCTGAAATCAATGAAATATAATGGAGGAGAACAAGAATGATTTGCAGCTTAAAGAGCTAACGAAAGTAATCGACAACGGTCATGAAGAGCATGCTCATTCAGAGGATGGGCACGATCATGACACTCCCAGCAGAGCGGAGAAAAACGAGATTCTTGCTCATTGGGACTTGCTTTTAGCTTTATTGATCCTGATTACTGTGCTCGCACTAGAGTTTGGTTTTGGCTACCATCTGAGCAAATCGACAAGTTTTGTTGTTAATGCTGCTGCTTACATACTAGCAGGAAGAGATGTGTTAAACCTGGCATACCGAAAAGTACGCAGAGGCGACTTTTTCAATGAGTTTGTTCTGATGAGTGTTGCTACATTGGGTGCTTTTTATATCGGAGAATATTCTGAGGGAGTTGCAGTGATGGTATTTTACCAGATCGGGGAGTGGTTTCAGGACTCAGCTGTCAGCAGGGCGAAGCGAAATATCAAGGCACTGCTGGATATCAGGCCTGATGAAGTAACTGTCTTAAGAAACGGTACTAATGAGATCGTAAATCCATCTGAGGTGACTCTGGGAGAAATCATCCAGGTAAAACCTGGGGAAAGAGTTGCTCTGGACGGAACTTTGGTTTCCGATTCGGCATCTTTTAATACGGCTGCTCTGACTGGAGAAAGCAAACCGGATACGAAATATTACGGCGAAGCAATATTGGCGGGGATGATCAATTTGAATACCGTAGCTCAGATAAATGTTGGTTCCCTGTTTAAAGATAGCAAGCTGAGCAAGATTCTTGAAATGGTGCAGGATGCCACTGCCCGCAAATCTCAGACACAACTTTTTATTTCCCGTTTTGCAAAGGTCTATACCCCGATAGTGTTTTTTCTGGCATTAGCACTGGTTGTACTGCCTTACTTTTTTGTAGAGGGTTATGTTTTAAGAGATTGGCTGTACCGGGGACTAGTTTTCCTGGTCATAAGCTGTCCATGCGCTCTGGTCGTATCCATTCCTTTGGGATATTTTGGAGGAATTGGGTTAGCCTCCCGCAATGGAATTCTGTTCAAAGGTGGAAACTTCCTTGATGTAATGACCAAAATAAACGCGGTAGTGATGGATAAAACCGGGACACTAACAAAGGGGGTATTTAAAGTGCAGCAGGTGGTAAGCGATCGTATTAGCGAAAAGGATCTTGTAAGGATAACGGCGGCTTTAGAGAAGAACTCGACTCACCCAGTAGGAAAAGCAGTAGTGGAATACGCCCGGCATACTCTTGGTGGTTTGTCAGCAAGCAACGTTGAAGAAATAGCAGGTCATGGTCTAAAAGGCCAAGTTGAAGGAAAGGAAGTCCTGGCAGGAAACTTGAAGCTCCTTGAAAGGTTTGAGATAGCTTATCCCTCTGAAATTAAAAAGGTCGTCTATACCGTCGTTGTTGTTTCTATTGACGGCAATTATGGAGGATATATCACCATTGCTGACGAAGTTAAAGAAGATGCTGTAGCTGCGATTAAGGTAATGCATAGCTTGAACATAAAAACGGTAATGCTATCCGGAGATAAACAATCCGTAGTCGATGAGGTAGCAAAGCGAATTGGTATTGATGAGGCCTATGGAGACTTGCTTCCTGAGGACAAGGTAGAGAAAGTCCAATCTTTGAAAAACCGGGGACTTAAAATTGCATTTGTCGGAGACGGTGTAAATGATGCACCGGTGGTCGCTCTGGCGGATGTCGGTATAGCAATGGGCGGCCTCGGAAGTGATGCGACTATTGAGACTGCAGATGTAGTTATTCAGAATGATCAGCCTTCGAAGATCATTTCTGCCATTAAGATAGGCAAAATTACGAGGAACATCGTCTGGCAGAATATCATAATGGCCATGGTCGTTAAAATTATCGTACTGACCTTAGGCGCAGGAGGAATGGCCAATCTTTGGGAAGCAGTAATAGCAGACGTAGGAGTTGCCTTGCTTGCGATATTGAATGCCGTCAGGATTCAAAGGATGCATCTATAGACATATTTAAAAATGACTATGTCACCCGGCAGTTTCATGACCCTTCTTACGGATTTGATTTAGGTAAGACTCTGGAAAAGTTTGGTATTAAGGAGCTGGACGACCCTGCCAGGAGACAGAGCCTGGGAGACTCTCTGAAGAACTGAAATCGTTCTATGGTTACTGTAACCAAGGATTGCCAGGAAACTAAAATGCTTATTGAGGCAGTGCCACGCTATAGTCAGGTTAATTTTTATCAGGAGAATGGGCGCTCAGAGACAAGAGAACAGTTCTTAAGGGAGGCTCCTGTATCGGCAAATCTCACTCTTACGAAAGGTAAAGAAAAAGAGCTTGCTGAGAATCAGGGGAAGAGAATTGCGTAGAGACGAGGTGAGTTTAGGGAAAACGAGGTCACATACTTCGTAAACTAAATCATTCAAAAATAAAGAACTGGTTATGCCCGGAGATAAGGATGAACTTGCATACCCGATACATGGGTAACAAGGCAGTTGGACGGCATTCAAATAAAGAAGAGATGAGATTTTCGTTATCCTCTTCTTAGAGGTTGTTGAATGTTTGTGGTTTTGGTGGAAAAACTATGTCTAAATTAAGAATACGGTTGAGGATGAACAATTTTCGATAGTAATAGTGGTGTGGTTTGTGAAAGCAGGCCTGAGACGTAATGTGTCCGTGTACTATTGAGTGTGCACCATGGAATGAAAGAGCTGGTAACTAACTGGCTCTTTTTGTATTGCAGGTTATTCAATGACTGATTTCCCCTAGAGCAGGGAGAAATTAATTCTCAATTAGCTACACCAGGGTAGTGTGCTGTAAAGTGGATATCACCAGCGAGAAGCCTCCACCTTTTACAGCAGCACCACCTTGCCTTGAAATGCCTGGTCGCTTCCAGCAAATATAAGAACAAGCCGAACTTCGCCGGATTAACCAAAGAAGCATCCTGTTCAGGTCTCAAACGCTAAATTATCAGCCAGCATTCAGTCAGAAAAAGAAACATATGGTAATTGCATATGTAGGAGCGTTCGGTCGTCCGATCGATGTCAGTAAGATATCGGCTAATAATTGACCATATCAATTATGCGTTTATAAACTGTAAAGACAGTATTGCCTATATGATACCATGGAATCTTAAACGGTAGATGGAAAATGTCTATCATTGCGTGTTTGTGTTATCAGCCAATGCGCTATTCCGAATTGCTGAAAGAAGTTCAGGGTATTTCCGGCAAAATGCTTAGTCGTGAGTTGAAGGATTTGAAGATGAATGAGCTAATTTCGCGTAATGTGTTAATCACTGCACCTGTTGCAGTAGAATACCGGATAACTGAATACGGGAAATCACTTAAACAACTTACTGATACAATAGCAGAATGGGGATTTAACCATAGACAACGCATCATTTCCGGAATGAAGACGGAATAAACAAACGATCCTGCAAGATTAATCAAGACCTCGTGAACTACATTGCTAAACCATTTTATGTTTGAGACTATTATGTTTAAGAGAAATCTTGATTTCCGTCTCAACTATTTCTTTTGCGAGCTCACATCTGCAAGTCGACCCTGTTAGTCCGAAATACTCAGGATCACTGGTGATGAGGATTACAATGCTGGCAGGCAAATATAGTCTGACGAACTGACCACACTATTTCTTGGATTTTCATTTATTGATCTGTATCAATGCGTACGTAGTGACATAAAGATAGCTTTGCTGCCAAATCATAGAGTTATCTGAATATGTATTTAGAAGAACAAAGTAAAACCCTCACTCTTACCAATTGCTTGTTGGTAATATTTACTGTCATTTTTTGTGAGTTTCTGATCATGGGTATTTCCCTGGGTACGATTCCTGAATTTGTTCACGGGACACTGGGCTACAACAATATTTTCGTAGGGGTTGTTATCGGACTTCAATATGCAGCGACTTTACTGACGCGGCATTTGGCCGGACAGTCCGCCGATGCTAAGGGCGGAAAGGTAACTGTTTCAGTCGGACTTGCATTGTCGGCGTTATCAGGCATCTTCTGCATGGTATCGCTGTGGCTTAAATCACAGGCGGCTCTCAGTCTTACTCTGTTATGTGCAGGTAGGGTTTTACTGGGTATCGGAGAGAGTTATTTGGTTATTGGTATTTTTGCCTGGGGTTTTTTATTGGTGGGCAGTAAAAACACCGGTAAGGTCATGGTCTGGAATGGACTGGGTATGCATGGTGGTATGGCTCTTGGCGCACCCATAGGTATTTATCTTCAAACGCGATTTGGACTTGGTGTTTCCTTTGCCGGCATCGTTTTGTTGCCGCTTATTAGCTTTCTTGTCACCAACATTCTTCCCACTATACCATTACCGAAGCTGGAGAAAAGACTACCATTCTACAGGGCGGTAAATTTGGTATGGGGTGCGGGTACAGGGCTGGCATTGGCCAGTATCGGATTTAGTGGTATTGCCTCGTTTATTACATTATATTTCTTGCAGCGGGGCTGGGCGAACGCATCACTGGCAATCAGTGCCTTTGGAGCCGGGTATATTTTAATGCGCCTGTTCTTTGCGCACTATCCTGATAAGTTCGGCGGCGCAAGAGTGGCCATGGTTTGCCTGGCCATCGAAGGAATTGGCCAGTTATTGATCTGGCAGGCTCCGGGTGGCAGCTACGCTATAGCAGGTGCGGTCTTAACCGGCTGCGGCATGTCACTGGTTTTTCCTGCCTTTGGCCAGCTGGCGATAAAGAATGTCTCACAGGCCAACAGGGGAATGGCGATGGCTGCTTACAATGCCTTTTTTGACCTGGGTATGGGACTGACGGCGCCGATCGCGGGTTTGATTGCGAGAGGCACTCATTACGAGAACATATATTTAGTTGGCGGAATCGCTGCCATAGCAGGGCTTGTGCTGGCATCGCGGGATTATTTTACCGAAAGGAAGCGCCTGTTTCCGCTTAATGCGTAATTTGTTTGCATGATAAATACAACTGGTAAAGAGCAACTGGCAGCGTACATACGAAAGATTATTCATTTGACAGATGAGCAGATGGAGTTCGTTCTTAAGTATTTCAAGCCGACCCGTCACCTCAAAAATGAGGTGCTGGTCGAGGTTGGTCAGGTAAATCAATACATGAACTTTGTGGAAAAGGGCTGTGTGCGAATTTTTTTTGTCCGGGACGATGGTTTAGATCTGACACGGAATATTACATTTGAGAACCAGTTTGCTACCGGACTTGCTAGTTTTATTTCGCAGAAGCCGTCCATGGAAGCGCTTCAGGTCCTGGAAGATACACACCTGTTGCGAATCAGCAGAGTGGATTTTTATTATTTGTTGGGGATGTTCGACTCCTGGGAAAAATTCTTTCGAAAATACCTTGAATACGCATATCTGAATAATCTGAGTATTTATCAGCGGGAAGTAATGAAAGATGCCGCTGAGCGCTATAAGGAATTACTCAGCATTAACGCGGAGATTGTGAAGCGCTTGCCCAATAAAATTGTCGCTTCTTATCTGAATATGACTCCGGAAACATTGAGCCGGATTAAGTCAAAAAGATAATTTGTTATATAGAAGATCGTGTTTTGACTATTTAGGTGCCGGTACATTCTTAGAATTATCTTTCGTTTTTAATAGCAAATATTTCAGGGAGAGACGCAATGAGTAGGATCCGTAAAAAGCTAAAAAATAGTAACATATAGGTACCTGATAGCTTATCGGAAGTGAATTCACGTGGATTGTTTGTATATTGGACGATAATTATAACCTGTGAAAACGATGAAGGACGGGTATTTGAAAGTAACTATTTATTTTATTCTTAGTTATTTCTTACAAACTAATTTCGGTCTGGCCCAGTCCAATTACAGTTTGTTTTCTTATTCTGCAGAACACGGACTTTCGCACAGTTCTGTATCAAGTATTACAAAGGATATCGATGGTTTCATGTGGATGGCTACCTGGAATGGTCTCCACCGTTTCGACGGCACTTCCTTCCGGACTTTTAAAGAGACAACGGACCGGAAATCATACCTTGAAAGCAGACGTATGATTAAAATAGCCGAAGGCACAGACGACAAATTATGGGTACTCACCTATGATAAGCAACTATATTGGTTTGACAAAAAAAAAGAAATATTTCACGCTCTATCTCCTCAAATTGATAAGCATGCAAAGAAGAGGATCATGTTTGACCGTATTTTCTATGTCGATGGTGATAGCGTTTGGCTAGGAACGGAAAACGATGGTTTACACGTCATTTCCATTAAAGATCCGTCGCATAACTGGAGAGTCTTTCCCAAGGTACCAAAGTTTGAGAATATTAAGGTAAGTAGCTTGCATAAAGGCCTGAATGGTGGTGTCTGGCTGGGCACAAACCAAGGATTGTATAGTTTGCACCGAAGATCTGGGAAGTTCATTCTAAAAAGCATTTCCGAAGAATTTATTAAAGCAGCCTCAGTGTCCAGGATTGTAGAAAACGTATATGGGCTCTACTTCATTGTAAATGGGAAATCTATTTATTTTTTTGACAAAAAGAGTAAAGCTGTAAAAAAAATATGGTCTTCTGATGGAAATATAAATCAATTAATTGGTTCAAAAAAAGACGATGGGTTGTTTTGTACAACTGAAAGTGGACAACTATGTCTGCTGGATCCGGGTGGCAAGGGCGGGAAAGTGATTTATAAAGCTTCAAATTCCCTGTATGGTCTTTTTGAAGACAGCAAGGGTGTTTTATGGATCGAACCTAAGGATGGAGGGCTAATACGTTTTGTCAGGGCGACCGGCACTCATACGGTCATCAAATCCCCTTTTTATCATTCGAGCTCCAAAACAGTGTTCGGAGGATTTGAAGATCCAAACCATACCGTGTGGATCAGTATGCGCGGAGGTGGCTTCGGCTATTTTGATGAAGAAAAGCAACAGTTTAATTTTTCTATTCACGATATAAACAAGAAAGATATTGTACTTCCACAGCATGTTTACAACTTGTTTTATGATCCCGATGGGATTGCGTGGTTCTCAACAGAAAACCAGGGACTCGTGAAACTGGTTATCGGAAATGACAGCTTTAGGTACACAAACTTAAGGCAGAGCTCCAAGTCATCCTGGGGGGAGGAGGTCAGAAGCATCCTGTTCGATCATCAGGGGATCTTGTGGATGGGAACAAAGGGCGGGGAGTTGTTTGTCCGTAAAAATAATCAGGTTAATCCTCTTGTTTTACTCAACATGCCGTTAAACGGCTTAGGTGGTATCTATTCACTATTGGAAGATCATGAAGGAAATATCTGGATAGGGACGAAAGGTAACGGACTATATAAGGCCGTTCCGACCTCTGATAAAAGAAGCAGCTTCAGGCTTTCGCATTACAATAAAACCAACAGCGGGTTATCCGGAATGCAAGTCTATAGTATCTTCCAGGATAGGGATCAGCAGATCTGGATAGGAACTTTTGACGATGGCCTTTTCAAATTGAATAAATCGGGTGACAACTTAACTTTTAAGAAAGTAGAGTTCGGGGGCCATCAAAGTCGTTCAAAAGGCTCTGAAAAGATAAGGCATATAACGTCGGATAGAGCCGGGAATTTATGGATCGCCTCAATAAACGGGCTGATCATTTATAACAGAGCGGAGCAAGTTAGATTTATCCGTGACCAACAGGACTTCAAAAGCAGGCTTGGAGACAATGATATTCAATTTTTGCTCGAGGGTTCGGCGGGAGAAATGTGGGTATGCACAGCCGGTGGAGGTATTACAAGAGTGCAGGGAAATGCATTCGGTAAATTGTATTTTCAGCACTTCTCAACCGAACAGGGTCTATGTAATGACTTTGTACTAAGTTGTGTGGAAGATGGTCAGGGATTTCTGTGGATTACTACTGAAGGAGGTCTGTCTAAATTCGATCTGAAAGCGAACAAATTCGTAAATGTCGATGTCAACGATGGCTTTAAGGGGCTAGGTTTTGCTGAGAAGGCCATCGCTCACAACTCAGCACGTGAGATCGTCTGGGGAACATCAGCCGGAGCCTTATCGCTGGATCTGAGAAAATTGAGTCATAAGAATCTCTCACCACAAATTGTGCTCAGGAATTTGTCTGTAAACAATCAGGATTGGGGCAAGGCAAATTTGTCCGCAGCCAAATACACAAACATCCAATATCTTGACGAGATAAATCTACTCTTTAATCAAAACAACCTCACCTTTGATTTCGGAGTAACAGATCATCGTTATACACAGCATAATTTCTCATACCGGCTCATCGGACTCGATAGTGTGTGGAAACAGAACGGTTCCATACAGCGTGTTTCGTTTACCAATTTAGCCCCAGGCGCATACTATCTTGAAATTAAGTGCGAAAGTGATCTTTACGTTGATCCGACATTCAGGCGACTGAAAATAATCATCTCTCCGGCATGGTGGCATACCTGGTGGGCCTATGTGGGATATGCACTTGCAGGGGCTTTACTGATTTTTCTTGTCCGGCGGTTCTTAATTACTCTGTTAAGACTAAGGAACAAGGTAAGTTTCGAACAAAGGCTTGGGGAAGTAAAAATGGAGTTTTTTACCAATATTTCACATGAATTGAAGACACCGCTAACCCTGATTTTGAGTCCCGCTAAAAAGCTGTTATCATCCCCCTCACTGACGAGCGATGAAAAAAGCTACGCCGCAATGATTTACAATAATGCCAAAATGCTGGAACGGTTTGTAAATCAATTATTGGATGTGAGAAAGCTTCAAGAGAAAAAATTTGAACTTCGAATTTCGCCGTTTGATTTTGTCACATGGCTAAAAAATATAGTTGACGTTTTCAGACCACTGGCCGACGAAAGAAAAATAGCGGTTCATATCCGGTGTGATGAGCATTCATTGCCGGTTGTTGCTGACAAAGAAAAAATGGAAATTATCGTCCACAACCTTCTGTCTAATGCCTTGAAGTTCGCTCCGTCTGATTCAAAGATTGAAATCAACCTGAAGAAAAACAAAGATAATAAAACTGTTATTGTCGATATTATTGATGAAGGGCCGGGTATTCCGGAAAAAGACTGCGACAGGATTTTTGACTTGTTTTATGTCGTCAATTCGGGAGATAAGCAATCAGGTGGTAGCTCCGGTATAGGTCTCTCGCTGGTTCGGGAACTGGTAAAGCTACATAAAGGAAGTGTCAGGGCATATAACAGGTCCGGACAAGGATTATGTGTAAGCTTTTCATTCCCCAACGTGGCGGAAGGTGCTGATCATGTCCTTCTTAATGTCATAGAAGAGAACTCTGATATTAATATGAAGAATGCCTTCTGCGCTTTAGCAGAGGATAATTTACCTGTCTTGCCGGATCAAAGTAAACAAAAGGTATTGATTGTCGAGGATAACAAGGATCTGCAACATTTCCTGATGCTGGAGCTCCGGGAATACTATACGGTACATCTTGCCCAGGACGGCGTGGACGGATGGGAGAAGGTGACTTCGGTGCTGCCTGATCTGATTATCAGCGACATCATGATGCCGAACGTGACTGGCATCCAGCTGCTTGCCCTCGTAAGAGAAAGTCCGGAAACCAGCCATATACCTTTTATTCTCTTAACAGCAAGGCATGCAATAGAAAGCCGTATAGAAGGCCTGGAATACGGTGCAGATTACTATATAACCAAACCTTTTGATAGCGCGTATCTTCTGGCATCAGTAAAAAATCTGCTTGTCCAAAGAAGTCGTTTGTTCGAAAGGATCAAAAATGGTGCGGATGATATACTAAAGCCTCAGCAGGTAGTGATGTCTGATAAAGATGAGAAATTTCTAAGGACAGTCGTTCAGATAGTTGACGATAGTCTGGATCAGCCAGACTTTAGTGTGGATGACCTGGCTGACCGCGTGGGTATGGGACGAAATACCTTTTACCGGAAGTTTAAAAGTCTGACTAATATAACTCCAGTGGAATTCCTGCGTGATATGCGGCTGGATAAGGCAAAGCTTTATTTAGAAGCCGGGAGAGATACCGTGGCCGAAGTAGCTTACCTGGTGGGCTTTAATGATCCAAAGTACTTCAGTAAGTGCTTCAAATCAAAATTCGGTCGTAATCCTAAAGAATTTGTCCAATCTCTTTCCTCTAATGAATCATGCTAATTTGATTTAATTGGTTCATTTTCAATATCTAATCGCGGTGTGTAAAGATATTCCTCCTTTTTGATTAATAAATACACCCTCAATTTCAGTCACCAGAATACATTTGTGCCATCGTTTGCATTGCGTGTAGCGCAGCCACACGTTCGCAACAAGTTAACCGATTATGAAACAAATGTATTTAACCAAGTTCTTGATCGCCTGCTGTATTCTTTCAGTTTTCAGATTCAATACACAAGCTCAAAACCCATACTCATCGCTCGTATGGTCGCCTGATCTTCAGAATGGGCAATATAAAAATCCCATTCTCTATGCAGATTATTCGGATCCGGATGTCTGTCGTGTCGGCAAGGACTATTACATGACGGCTTCCAGCTTTAATGTTGTTCCTGGTCTGCCTATCCTTCATTCGCGGGATATGATTAATTGGACATTAGTCAATCATGCCCTGCCGCATATCTCTGCCATGGATGGTATGCCAGGAGGATTTTTCGACAGTCCTCAGCATGGGAAGGGCGTTTGGGCTCCTTCGATCCGCCATCACAATGGAGAGTTCTATATCTACTATGGGGATCCTGACTTTGGAATATACATGACAAAAACCAAGGATCCCAGAGGAGCATGGGAACCACTTACCTTGGTTAAACCTGGAAAAGGCCTTATTGATGCATGCCCTTTTTGGGATACTGATGGAAATGCTTATCTGGTACATGCCTACGCGGGTAGCCGGGCGGGAATCAAAAGTTTAATCGCCATATCCAGACTAAGTCCGGACGGAAAGAAAGCAATGGGCGCCAGTAAGGTTGTTTACGATGGACATGATTTGGACCCTACCATTGAGGGCCCCAAATTTTATAAACGCAATGGATATTATTACATTTTTGCTCCTGGTGGAGGAGTAGCAACAGGCTGGCAAACAGTTCTTCGTTCCAAAGAAATATTTGGGCCGTATGACCGAAAGGTTGTTTTAGCGCAAGGAAATACACCGGTGAATGGCCCTCATCAAGGTGCCTGGGTTGACACCCCGGCCGGAGAACATTGGTTCTTTCATTTTCAGGATGTTGGTGCGGTTGGCAGGATAGTACATTTACAGCCTATGGCATGGAAATCAGACTGGCCTGTCATCGGAAATGATCCTGATGGAGACGGATTGGGGAGTCCTGTATCTGTCTATAAAAAACCACACTTAACGAAACAGGAGATTGCTAACCCTCATGAATCAGACGAATTCAATAATAATAGATTGGGGCTGCAATGGCAATGGCAGGCTAACCCAAATGACTGGTGGTATTATAATGATGTTCAAAAAGGCCAGTTAAGCCTTTTCTCAGTGCCGGTTCCCGAGAACTATCAGAACTTATGGGACGTACCCAATCTGTTGCTGCAGAAAATACCTGCTAATGATTTCACAGCAACAACAAAAATTAAATTTCTGCCAGAGACGAAATTGAAGGCAGAGCGGACAGGCATACTCATTATGGGAATGGATTATGGTCTTCTATCTTTTAATCATGATACCGACGGATTTTCTTTATCCCAAATCGAATGTTACGGTGCGGATAAACAAAAAGCTGAAAAGGTAAACCAAAAGGTGAAGATAGTTGACAGCGTTTTATACCTGAGGGTTCAGGTCCGTGATGGTAAGCACTGCGTCTTTTCTTATAGTACCGACGGCAACGAATTTACAGCGATCGGAAAGCCTTTCAGTGCACGGGAGGGAAGATGGATCGGGGCGAAACTTGGAATATTCTGTTCAAGATTGAAGCCATTGAATGATGGCGGCAGAGCCGAGTTTGACTATTTCAGGATCACAAAATAAGGAAGCCTCTGATCAAAAAATTAAACCCCAAATTAACCGAAACCAGTACCGATATACCAATTAATATTTAATAACCAGTATGAACAAATTATTAACTATCGTTTTGGGGAAACTAGTCTTGCTGTCAGGCTTTCTCATTCTTTCCCCACCAGCCGTTGGACAGCAGTCACGAAATATAAGCGGCACTGTCCTGGATCTCACCATGCTGCCTATTCCGGCAGTAACCGTCGAAGTAAAGGGGAAGCGTATCCAAACACTGACGGACGGGGATGGTAAGTATACTATCAAAGTTGAATCTCCGCAAGATGTCCTTGTATTCCGATCAGTAGGCTATTCAACGGTAGAAAAAAATGCGCCTGCCGGAAACCAGTTGAATGTCACAATGGAAAGCAGCTCCCAAGCTTTGGATGAAGTAGTTGTTGCGGTTGGCTACGGTACTGTAAGGCGAAAGGACATTACCGGTTCGGTGGCTTCCATAAAAGCTGAAGAGCTCCGGGACATTCCTGCCGTCTCTGTACTTCAGGCCATCGCAGGGCGTCTTCCCGGTGTAAATGTTACCGTTACTGAAGGTTCCCCGGATGCTGAAGTAAAGGTGCGTGTACGCGGTGGAGGGTCTATTACTCAGGATAATGCACCTCTCTATATTGTCGACGGCTTCCAGGTTCCAAATATCAACGATATCCCCATGACGGATATTGAGACGATTGATGTGCTGAAAGATGCTGCATCTACCGCTATATATGGGGCTCAGGGAGCCAACGGGGTTGTATTGATCACGACCAAGACAGGTAGGAAAGGAAAATCAGAAATTACTTTCAGTTCATATGTAGCTGCCAGTAATGTATATAACCTAACGGACGTGCTTTCGCCCTACGATTATGTTTACTATCAAAGGGAACTGGACCCGTCCACATCATCCAATAATAGTTTTAACAGTATGTACGGACTATGGGAGGATGTCGATATCTATAAATCCAAACCAGGCCTTAACTGGCAGGACAGGCTTTATGGGAACACCGGTTTGCAGCAAAATTATAGTCTCGGCTTAAACGGTGGAGACGAAACGGTAAATTATAATCTAAACTACACCCATGATAACGAAGACTTTATCATGCTTAACTCAGGTTATAAAAGAGATTATATAAGTGCAAGAGTGAACAAAAAGATCAGCCAAAAGCTAAATTTTGATTTCAATTCAAGAATGTCAAATACAAAGATAACTGGTCCGAGCATCTCCGATGGCAGGAAACTCCGGGAAGGAGTAAAATATGCGCCAGTGAGAAGTTTAGCCTCGCTTACCGAGGATGCGCTCGGTGGCGCAGAGGATATTACCTCTGCTGAGGCTTTGAGTTCGCTACAGGATCCTGTACTCAATGTGGTGAACGAATATAAAGACCAAAATCGTTTCAACGCTACCTTTAACGGAAGCTTAACCTGGAAGATTATTGATGGGCTAAGTTTCAATACCAGAGGGTCATACGCGTTCAATAAGGATTTTACTGATAATATCTGGGTAAGAGGAACGGGGGAGTCCAGTTCAAATGGGGGGCAACCTGTCGCCAGGAGAAATGATCAGAAAGGCAGCCTTTGGTCTATACAAAATGTTTTCACCTACAATTTTGATTTGGACAAACAGAAACATAGGTTTACTATAGTCGGTGGCCAGGAAATGAACAGCTCCCAGACAAATGAAATGCTATCGGAGTCAAAATTCTATCCGGAAGATTTTTCAGCGCAAGACGTACTGGCTATGTGGAATTATGGTACGCCACAGCCAACATATACAACTATTCGTGAGCCATCCAGGGTTTCGTCGTTCTTTTCTCGGATCAATTATACATTTAATGACCGGTACATCTTTACTTTTACAGGGAGAGCCGATGGTAAAAATGTGTTTGCACCCGGAAACCATTGGGGTTTCTTTCCTGGAGCGGCTTTTGCCTGGAGATTGTCGGATGAGCGTTTTATGCAAAATACCAAATCATGGTTGTCCGATGCCAAAATCCGCTTGAGCCATGGATCGGTGGGAAATGCGCGTGTCAGTTCTTTCTGGCGTCAGCAATATGGATTCGTCACATCAGGCAACAGTTTATATTACATCAATGATGCTCCACAAAGTGCGTTGCGAACGTCGACTACCTTAAAAAATGAGAACCTAACCTGGGAGAGTACTGTATCGACCAATCTAGGTCTGGACCTTGCGCTGTTTAATAACAAGTTTTCTTTCACTGTAGACGCCTATAGTAATCTCACAAAAGACCTGATTCTGGCAGTCGCCTTACCATCAAGTTCTGGTTATGCAACACAATACCAGAACATTGGTAGTACATCCAACAAAGGATTGGAGTTTTCCGCTACGGGGTACATTGTAGAGAGCAAAGATTTTAAACTGTCCTCAAGTATAAATATTTCGTTCAACAGAAACAAAATAAGGTCATTGACAGCTAACGCGGATCAGATGATTGTGAATTCCGGTTGGGGTCTGGATATGGGATCGGATGACTTTCGTGCCATTGTAGGACAACCCGTCGGTCTGATGTACGGTTATGTGTCGGATGGTTATTACACTTTTGATGACTTTCATTTTGACAACAATCAAAACAAGTGGATTTTAAATGAGGGAGTCGTAGATGCTTCGTCTGTTTTGACAAGATCAGGTAATTACTTCGGGCCCGGGCATATTAAATTAAAGAAACTGGGAGGAGAAGGCAACAAGATATCTCCGGATGATGACCGGAAGGTGATTGGTAGAGCACAGCCCAAACATACAGGAGGAATGACTATTAACAGCATGTTTAAAAATTTCGATCTGACAGCAATGTTCAATTGGTCTTATGGAAATGACATATATAACGCAGACAAGATTGATTTCTCATCCTATGAGGGATCCAAGAGATACCAGAATCTGAGCACCTTAATGAATATAGACGATAGGTTCACAACTATCGATCCGAGTACAGGTAGCAATATTATGTTTGGAAATGATGCAAATCCTGAACTTTTTCAGCAGCTCAATGAAGGCAAAGGCTTATGGAACCCCATGGCATCAAATGCCCGTATACTTACTGGGCTATCGAGGACGGCTCTTTCCTGCGACTGAGCAATTTAACACTTGGCTATACGCTCCCGGGAGAAATTTCCAAAAGGATATTGATTCAAAGGATGCGTTTTTATGTCGCAGCATATAATCTTCATGTCTGGACGAAATATACGGGACAGGATCCCGAGGTTGATACAAGGCGATCAACGCCTCTGACTCCAGGCGTAGGGTATTCTGCGTATCCAAAATCAAAAAAGATACTATTCGGTGTGAACTTCACTTTTTAAAGGTTGTAAGATGAAAAAGATATTGCTAATTATGATCATTCCTGTTTTATTAATTGCTTCTTCCTGTAAGAAGTTTTTGGAAACAGATTCCCCTTCGTCATTAAGTCCGGAAACGGTATTCAGTACAAGTTCTATGGCTAAAGCTGCGGTAATGGGACTTTATGGCAGAATGACGGACGCCAATATATATGGACAGAAGCTTTCGGTTAACTGGCAGGGAGTTTCAGATATTGAATCCAATGGGAGTTTTAGTGAGACAGCATACAATTCTCCAACAAGTGATTACGGTGCAGGTAATTTTTTTGGAGATCCGTATAATGCGACGACCCGCTGGCAGCGACTTTTTGAATTTGCCGAAATGGCTACATCTGTTGTTGACGGAATCCGGAATTCTCCCATACTCCAAAATTCAGCAGAAATGAAGCCTCTATTGGGTGAAGCGCTCACCCTGAAATCACTCGCATTTTTCGAATTGACCCGTTACTGGGGGGATGTGCCGTATAAACAGGAGGCATCTAAATCCGATCTATCAAATGTGTATATGAAGAAGATAGATAAGGATACTGTGTATCATTATCTGGTAAAGGATCTCGAAGAGGCCCAATCATATTTGCCTTGGAAAGGTGCGAGTTCAGATTATGGCACCGTAGAACGCATTACAAAAGGTTTTACAAAGGGTTTACTGGCAAAGACTGCATTATTCGCCGGCGGATGGTCACTTCGTGATGCCAATTTGTTTCCTAATTCAACTGCTGAGCGACATCCAACTATCCCTGAAGTAAATGGATACTATGTAGGGAGACCTCTAAACTGGAAAGAATATTACGCCATTGCCGCTAAGCATACTGCAGAGATGATTGGCGATCCGGAAAATCCTCATCAGCTTGATCCCGAATTTCAAAATATCTGGGAATCAGTATGTGGAGGAAGACAAAACAGCTATAATGAAAATCTGTTTGAAATCGCCTTTGGGATGGGAAACAACGGTGATATCGGCTCATTGATGGGTTACAATGTTTCAGGTAATACGAAGTACGGTACGCGGGGGTTTGGAGGTAGTTATGTAACCTCTACAGCATATTATTTTTATTCCTTCGATAGAGAGGATCTACGACGGGATGTCACATTAACATGGTTTCAATATACATCGGAAAATAAAGAAACTCTCAGTCCGAATCCCAATGATGTCAAGTTTGGAAAATGGAGAATTTACTGGATGTCTGATGCCTATTTAGCAATGCACAAAACAGCTACAAGTCGTATAGCGACAGGCGTGAACTGGATCTTAATGCGATATTCCGATGTCTATCTGATGTATGCCGAAGCAATGAACGAACTGGAAGGACCAGATGCTATCCACTCATCGGCTGGGATCTCTGCACGTCAGGCCTTGGTGAAGGTGAGGGAAAGAGCATTTGGTGCAGGCTCAGCTAAAGTACATGCCTATGATCCCAATTTTTTTAAGGCAGTAGTGAATGAAAGAGCCTGGGAGTTTGGCGGAGAATCGATAAGGAAGCAGGATCTGGTTCGATGGGGCCTATTGTACGAGAAGATAGAGGACATGAAGAAAGCGTTGTGTTTAATGTATGACAACAGACAACCGGTAACTATTTTTGACAAGATCTACCAGCCAACAGATTTCCCGCAAGTGATCTATTTTAAGTTCAGAAATTCGGAATACATCGATCCCGCTTCTTTGAACTATTACGGTAACTTGCCCGGTTTTCCGAGCACCGACTACATTGCTGTGGATTGGTTTCCAAAATCGGCGCAGAAGCCGAATGTTGTGGAGCCCGGCAGAACATATAATTATGTCATGTGGCCGGTTCGGGTACTTCTTGCAGCCACAGGTCTTAACCAGTCCTACGACTATTCGGGCTTTGTAGGCTCTCTCACATATGGAAGTGAGATTCAGACACAGCTTAACTTATATAGAATGGGTAACGGGGTCTGCAATTACAGGTATCCTTTCCCAATCTATTATCAGGATATCTATGAATCTCAAGGACATCTGGTGAATGCATACGGCTATTAATTATCTAAAAGGAACTTCAGAATGAATAAACTACATTTAAGAATCATAGGCTTTCTCATTGGATCGTTTTTAATGACGGGCTGCCAGAAGAAAGTGAACGATTGGGACATAGATTCATCACATGACAGACTGTTCAAATCGTTGGTTTTTGAAACCAGCAAAATCGACGCTACCGAACTTGAAATAAGGTACACGCAAACGATATCTGCAGAAAAATATGTCTTCGAATTTAGTAAGGATAGTTTGATGTTCTCAGAAATCGTAAAAACGGTAGAGATCTTAGCAGACACGTTGACTCCATTTGCCCCTTCTACCTCCCCTGCCAGGGTAGAGTATCGCACCATGTTCGGAGACCTGGATGGAAACAGTCAGTACTCTGTCAGAATGAAAGGTGTGAACATGACTAGCGGAACAGAATCAAACTACTCTGTGCTAACCTTCAAAACACTGTCAGAACAACTGTTTTCAGGCTCGGAAATTTTCATCGATCGTTTTATATTGAAATGGAGACCGACAGATCGTGTTACACACATCAGTGTCTTTGATGCCATTACCGGAGAGGAAAAGCAGAACGTTGTCTTGACTGAGCAAATGAAGCAAAATGGTCATTGTGAAATAAAGGATCTGACTTCAGGTACAAATTACAGAGTGGTAATTTATAATGAAGATATAGAGCGAGGGGTACTTACCCTCAAAACTTCGGGTCTTCAAGGTGGAGTAACTATAGCTATTAATCCAGGAGATGATATTCCGGCTTTGGTGTCGCAAGCTATCTCGCAGGGATCACCAAATGTGATCTTATTATTTAAAGGTGGACAAACCTATGATCTGGGTGTATTAACTCTGCCTGCCGGCTTATCAAATGTAAGTTTTACGGGAGAACCAGATGCAAACGGGGCTAAACCGCAGTTGAAGCTAGCGGAACTGAAATTGAGTGATCTTATCTTCGGAAAGGTTCTGTTGGAGAACATTGCCCTCATGGGAACTAATATTAATGGCTATTTTGTGAATTTAAGTACGAATGGCGTTGCCGTTGAGGAATATGCATTTGTAGATTGTTATATGACAACCTACAGGTCAGCAGTGCGCCTGGGAAACAACAGTCTCTCCGTTAAAAATATCTTATTTGACGACTGTATAATCCATAATATGGGGGGATATGGTATTGTCAATGTCGCAGGAAGTACTCCGGTGGTAGATTCAATTTCATTCAAGAACAGCACTTTGACCGAATTGTCAACGCAAATGATGGACGTCCGGAACAAAGTGAAGCAAATCTATATCGGAAACTGTACATTTTATAACCAGAACGTTGCCTTGACGCAGCTTCTACGCTTTGATACAAATAATTTGCCATTGGCTGTCACCACGGAATCCAATATACTTTCGGGCAATAACTCGGGAGGTAAGATAAATTCTTTGAATTATAATATGGCAAATACATCTGTAAACATCTCTTTTGGCGGAAGCTACCGAACCAATGAATTAACTATTAACCAGTATGATTTCGCTGATATCAGCGTATTCAACGGTTCAGCAGCTGATTTATTTGTTGATCCTGAAAATCGGAACTTCAGCATTAAACCGACTGCGAACTTTGCCGGAAGAGGTAGTGCAGGAGATCCACGATGGTTGATGGGTAATTAAAAATGACTAGACTATCAGCTCCTAGGCACTCTTTAAGTGTCAACGAGCTGATAGTATTGGTTTTAATATTCTAAAATGAAACGTTTATTTTATCTTCTATTATTTCCCCTAATAACTTCGGCGACATTTGCATTTAAGAGTGGTGAATCTCCTGAGCTTCAGGGAGCCGAAAACCTCATTGAAACCAAAAGCATTAAACCGGATGCGACAGTAGCAGCTGATGGATCAGCTGAATTTAAGAGTGTACAAGCTGCCATTGATGCTGCTCCATCTAACCGAAAAAACTTCTATTACATTTATATCAAGAAAGGCGTTTACAAAGAGGTGATAACGATTCCTCAGGACAAACCCTACATTTATCTCATCGGTGAGGATTCAAGCAGAACACTGCTTACCTATGATAACTACGCAAAAAAGCTGGATGCGACTGGTAAAGAATACGGGACGTCGGGATCTGCATCTTTCTTTGTATTAGGGTCTTTCTTTGTGGCCGAAAAAATAACGTTTTCAAACACAGCAGGTATTAATGCAGGGCAAGCATTGGCAATTAATATAAATAGTGAATTATCAGCTTTTAAAAATTGCAGATTTCTTGGACATCAGGACACCTGGTTTGCTGGAAATGGCACCAAGCAATACCTGAAGCATTGTTTTATTCAGGGATCCGTTGATTTTATTTTTGGAGGCTCTTCAGCGTTCTTCGAAAAATGTGAGCTGCAAAGTACGCGGGCAGGTTATATTACTGCTGCATCTACCCCGGATGCCCAGCAGTATGGCTATGTTTTCGATCAATGTAAACTGACCGCTGTTCCAACAGTTAAAGAGCAGAGTGTTTATTTGGGAAGACCCTGGCGTCCCAGTGCCCATGTGGTTTATTTGAACTGTGATATGGGAAAGCATATCAAGATAGAGGGTTGGCACAACTGGGGTAATCAATCCAATGAAAGAACAGCATTTTATGGAGAGTATCAATCCAGAGGGGCAGGTTATCAAGTTGACAAGCGCGTCCCCTGGTCACGTCAGTTAACCACAGATGAGGTGGAAAAATACAGCTTAACCCAGGTAATTGGTTCCTGGTCACCTTTTATAAAAGGTAAAGTTCAACTTTAATAAGAGCATGAAGCAACTGATATGTTTTAATAGCAACGATCACCAGCACGATCTCAATGGTGTCTGCGCAAATGATCGCTTATCCCGGAGCTGAAGGTAGTTGCGGTTCTTAACTTCATCTGAAGAATTATAATTATGAAAAGGAAAATCTTAGCAGTTGTCATAGCTCTCATGTTCTTCAAATCCTCCCATGGCCAGCAGGCGGGTTTTAACGGAGATTTAGCAGCAGAATTGGCTAACACCGTCATGCATAAATGGCCTGATTCATTGATGCACAATAATGGGACGAAAAATGCAGGCTGGTCTTATGATGTAGGTTTGTATCTGGAAGCTATTGGAAATGTTTATGCCAGGACGGGTGAGCAGAAGTACTTCGATTACATTGTTCACACCATGGATAATTTTATTGGCGAAGACGGTTCGATACGATACTATAAACAAGAATCTTACAATATAGATTATGTGAGAAATGGTAAAATTCTATTGTATCTGTATGAGAAAACAGGTAAAGATAAATACCTGAAAGCTGCACAATACGTTCGAAAGCAATTGGATACACATCCCCGGACTACAGCAGGAGGATTTTGGCATAAGAAAGTTTATCCGAACCAAATGTGGTTAGACGGATTATATATGGGCCAGCCATTTTATGCCAGGTACAGCAAGATGTTTAATCAAACTAAAGATTTTGACGATGTAGCTCTACAATTTATATTAATGGAGAAAAATGCTAGAGATCCAAAAAGCGGATTATTGTACCATGGATGGGACGAAAGTAAATCACAAGCATGGGCTAATAAAGAAACCGGACAATCATCAAATTTTTGGGGCCGGGCCATGGGATGGTACGGTGTAGCATTAGTAGATGTTTTAGATGATTTTCCAATAGATGATCCTCAAAGAAAAGAACTTATCGCTATTTTAAATAGGTACGTCGAGGCTGTGGCAAAAGTTCAGAATAAAAGTAATGGATTATGGTACCAGGTGTTAGACAAGGCGAAAGAGAAAAAGAATTACCCGGAGGCTTCAGCGTCGTCTATGTTTGTTTATACTTTTGCGAAAGCAGCCAGGTTGGGCTACATAAATAAGAAGTATCATCAACTGGTATCAAAAGGATTTGCTGGAATGAAGGAGAACTTTTTAGAAAGAGATGCCGAAGGCAGGTTACATTTGAACGGAACTGTACAGGTATCGGGCCTGGGAGGTAAACCTTACCGAGACGGAAGCTTCGAATATTACATAAGCGAACCTGACATCCAGGATGATCCTAAAGGAATGGGGGCTTTTATACTAGCGGCTAATGAGGTGCTGTTGCTGAACCAAGTAAAAAATCTTGATAGATAAAAATTGCCAGGACATTATGGCTTTTTACAAGCTTTCAGTTTTTGATTATAAGATAAATAAAGATACTATGAAAAGCCATGTTAAAGATGTATCAATTAGTTACCTTATAAAGGTAGTCGTATTTCTGTTTTTTCTACCAACTATGGCTCATGCTCAATCACAAATCGTCGCATTTCCTGGAGCAGAGGGTGGGGGGATGTATACTACCGGTGGGCGAGGAGGGAAGGTTTATTTTGTGACCACATTGGAGGATACGAATGAGCCAGGCTCTTTAAGATTTGCTGTGAATCAGAAGGAGAAACGGATGATACTTTTTGAAATATCAGGAACTATTTTTCTTAAATCTCCACTTAAGATTAGTGATGGAAATCTAACTATTGCAGGGCAGTCTGCTCCGGGAGACGGCATTTGTTTGGCACATTATCCCGTCACAGTTTCGTCGGATAATGTTATTATTCGATTTTTAAGGTTTCGTATGGGATACATAGATGCCAAAGGATCTGACGGATCGGATGCTTTCAGTGGCCGAAAGAACAACAATGTGATGATTGATCATTGTTCAATCAGCTGGAGTACTGATGAATGTTCTTCTTTTTATGATAATGAGAACTTTACCATGCAATGGTGTATTATTTCAGAAAGTCTACGCTTGTCTGGTCACTCAAAAGGGCCTCATGGATATGGTGCTATCTGGGGTGGAGTTAATGCCTCGTACCATCACAATCTATTGGCTCACCACGACAGCCGGACTCCACGTTTTGGGCCGGGTGATAAATTTGCAGGGAAAGACAGGACTGATGCTAGAAATAATGTGTTCTATAACTGGAATGGTAATGGAAGTTACGGTGGTGAAGCGATGGGGATAAACCTGGTAAATAATTATTATAAATCCGGACCTGCAACATCTGCAAGGGTAGCGAATAGAATCATTTCTATCAGTGTCAAAGACGGTAGAAATGGCTTCACTCAGATTAAGGATATATGGGGTAGGTATTACATTGCCGGAAATTTTTTTCCTGAAAGTCTGGCAATCACCGCTAACAATTGGGACGGAGTTCAGGTAGAAGGTACTGACAGAACGGAGGTAGAATCTAAAATACCTATAGCTACTTATGCAACACAGACTTTTGATGCTAAAAAAGCTTATCGACAAGTACTCGCGTATGCGGGATGTAGTAATGTGAGAGATGAGGTTGACACACGCATTATTGAGGAGACCAGAAATGGAACAGCTGCATTTATAGGGAAGAGTCCATACAATGGAGAAGGAAAAAGTAAAGGTTATCCTAAAAAAGGTATCATAGATAATCAGCTCGACCTGAAGCCGGAGGATGCCTCAGCTAATTGGAGCCCATGGCCAACTCTTGCTTCCCGCCCAGCACCGTTAGATACAGATAATGATGGAATGCCGGATGATTGGGAGAAAGCGAAAAAGCTGGATCATGGTGTTGCTAACTCTTCAGGAAGAGATTTAAGCAGGGACTACGATAACCTGGAAATTTACCTTAATGATCTGGTAAGTGTGATCACCAACAATCAGTATAAGTAATATATATAGCTCCGTTGGTATTTCTTCTATTCCTTTAGGCACAGGAGACTCGTGTATTGTAGATTCATGAAATGTCTGCTCACTTTTAGGGTAATAAACCAATTTTTGAACCTATATGAACAAATTAAAGACCTTTCACCTACTGATTAATGGATATTTGAACAAGCTATATAACTCATAATAGTTTAGCTGCACTTATTTCCCTTTTACAAATTAGGGGTGAGGGTTGAAATGAATGAGCGGCGAAGCTGCCTATAAACTCAAATTATGTATAAGAAAATCAAGACTGTAATCGTTATCCTATTTCTCTGCTCCTCTTTTTTACACGCACAGGACGATCTTAAAATTTGGTATAATCAGCCGGCGAAAGCATGGACAGATGCATTGCCTCTTGGAAACGGACGTTTAGGAGCAATGGTATATGGGATTCCGCAATCAGATACTATACAGGTTAACGAGGATACGTTTTGGTCGGGAAGCCCCTATCAAAACAATAACCCGACTGCGAAATCAAAATTGAAGGAGATTCAACAATATATTGATAACGAAAATTATGTTGACGCTCAAAAACTTTCACTCGAGAATATAATTGCCGATCGTAAGACAACTTCACATGGCCAGGTTTATCAATCAATAGGCAATCTTGTATTAAACTTTCAGGGGCATGAAAAATATTCAAAATTTTATCGGGAATTGGATTTAAATACGGCGATCGTAACTACCAGGTATACTGTTAATGGTGTTGAATATGTTCGGGAAACATTCACTTCGTTAATCGATCAGCTTATTGTGATCAGACTTACCGCAGATGAAAAACGAAAAATTAGCTTCAGTACATCCTTCGTGGGGCCTCTGAAAAAGAATATGGTACAAACAAACAGTAAAATTTCTGCTAATAATATATTGGTTGTAACCGGGAAACTAACCAAAGAAGCGGAGGAAAACATACCAAACCTGTTAAATTTTTACGGACAGATTAAAGTAGTTACGGACGGAGGGAAAGTCTCAACATTTGAAGGCAATTCAATTAACGTTAAAGACGCTAACAGCGTCACTATTTATATGTCTGTCGCTACCAATTTCAAAAACTATAAAGACATATCAGGCAACGCGGAGGAAAAAGCAAAAAGCTACTTCAATAAATTTTCAAAAAGCTATGAGAAAGCAAAAGCCGACCATATAACAGCATATCAAAAGCAATTTCAAAGGGTTCATCTCAATTTAGGGCAAACTGATCAGGTACAAAAACCGACTGATCAACGGTTAAAGGAGTTTTCAACAAGTAACGATCCCTCTCTCGTATCTGCTTATTTTCAATTCGGAAGATATTTACTGATTTCTTCATCCCAACCTGGTACTCAACCAGCTAATCTTCAAGGAATTTGGAATCCAAATTCCGGACAATATCCTGCCTGGGATAGTAAATATACTACGAACATTAATGTCGAAATGAACTACTGGCCCGCGGAAGTGACAAATCTTAATGAGTGCCATGAACCTTTTATTCAGCTTATAAAGGATGTAAGCGAGACCGGTAAACAAACAGCTTCGGAAATGTATGGTGCCAGGGGCTGGACGCTCCATCACAATACTGATTTATGGAGAATGACCGGTGCCGTCGATAAAACTGCTGGTGTTTGGCCGACTTGTAATGCCTGGTTCGCCACACATCTTTGGGATAAATACCTGTTTTCAGGTGATAAAGCTTATCTGAAAGAAGTATATCCTATTTTAAAAAGTGCTTCTCAATTTTATCAGGATTTCCTTGTCAAAGATTCAAAAACCGGATATATGGTTGTTTCTCCATCTATATCTCCGGAACATACACCCGCTTTACACTCCTATGAATACACTAAGTCGGATGGAACAACCGATCGTGAGCGCTGCGTGGTGTTCTCAGGAGTGACAATGGACAATCAAATGGTTTTTGATTTATTGAGTAACACAATAGATGCTGCAACTACATTAGGTCTGGACGAAGGCTTCACTAAAGAATTAGTTAAACTGCGGTCACAGCTTCCGCCTATGCATATAGGTCAATATACTCAACTTCAAGAGTGGATGCAGGACTGGGATCGTAAAACCTCTGGTCACAGACATGTTTCTCATTTATGGGGTGTTTATCCTGGAAGGGAAATCTCGCCTTATGTTAATCCTGAATTATTTGAAGCATCAAGAAATTCACTCATCGGTCGAGGCGATGCAAGTCGCGGATGGTCAATGGGATGGAAAGTAAATTTGTGGGCCAGATTTCTTGATGGTAATCATGCTTACAAATTAATCCAAAACCAATTGAAATTCAAGCCTGCGACAGCAACTATCAAAGATCCTGATGGAGGGACTTATTTAAATATGTTTGATGCTCATCCACCTTTCCAGATTGATGGTAATTTCGGCTGTACTGCCGGAATTGCGGAAATGCTCCTTCAAAGTCATGATGGTGCGGTAAGTCTTTTACCCGCCCTTCCAGACGCTTGGAAAAACGGTATTGTGAAAGGACTTCGTTCACGTGGCGGTTTTGAAATTACAAATATGGAATGGAAAGATGGCAAATTGTCCTCAGTTACTATCAAGTCCACAGTGGGCGGCAACTTACGTTTGAGGAGTTACACAAAGCTAACCGGTAGCGGTTTGAAGCTGGCTGAGGCAGAAAATGTAAACCATTTATTTAAACGTCAGCCTACAGCGAAACCCGTTGTTTCTCCAAGAGCATCTTTTAAAGGAACTCATATTAAGGAGATATTCGAATACGATGTCAACACCCAGGCAGACAAAACTTATGTATTTCGTGATGGCAATTAAGGTACGTGATTTAAGTTCCCATTATCAAAAGGCAGATGCTGCTCAGGCTCGTGTCAGGGGCATGCAAGTTCTAATAGACCTGCTTCAATGCATGGAAATATATTGTAATAACCTTAATAGAACACTATAATCTATGAACATGAAACTATTCAAAACTTACTTTCTACCTGTTGCAATTTGCCTGTCTGTCTTAATCCTTGCAGGAGGATGCAAAAAGATCAATTTACTGTCTCTTTTTTAATCCCGTTACTTTCTGATCTGCTTGCTTTGCCTGTAATGGATCCCGGGCAGAGGATTGTCGATAATAATAGAGATGATCTTCCAGATGGTTGGCTGGAACAGAAATATCCGAAAAAGGCAGCAGATGATATCAATGAAGAAGGATATACTTACCTGGACGTTTATCTCAATAGTTTGGTAGATCAGATTACGGAAGGGCAAAAATAATATTGCTTATTAAGACATATATGTTAATGATTTTTATGGAAACTTTTAAACTGAAGAAGCATGTTTGGACGACTGCTTTAGTTGTGGTTGCTCTTTGTAACGCGAATAGACTATCGGGACAATCCATGTCTGCAAACAATACAAGTCAATTTAATTGGTCAAATCTTCCCAGTATCCAGGAACCTGTATTTCCCGCAGACACGATGGATATTCGGAGTTTCGGGGCTGAAGGGGACGGTCACACAATGAACACCAAAAGCATTAACGAAGCTATTGATGCCAGTAATAAAAAAGGTGGTGGTGTTGTACTTATTCCAGCTGGGTATTGGGTGACGGGACCAATAGAGCTGAAGATTAATGTAAACTTGTACTTAGATGCCAATGCTTTTCTTCAATTCACATCGGATTTTAGTCAGTATAAGATCGTAGAGGGCAACTATGAAGGAAAGCCTTCGGCCCGCAACCAGTCCCCAATAAGTGGTAAAGACCTGGAAAATATTGCTATAACGGGAAAAGGAACTATCGATGGTAACGGAGATGCCTGGAGAATGGTCGGTAAAAACGCATTGACTGATAGTGAATGGCGTAGAAAGGTTGAATCAGGAGGTCTGGTGAGTGCGGATGGCAAAACGTGGTTTCCTTCGGAAAAAACGAAGTTAGCGCATGAGGAGAAACGTTCGGTTTTACTGGCTAACGATAAAATGCTTACTGACTTTGAAGATATTAAAGACTATTTGCGGCCCAATATGCTGGTGCTTACCAACTGTAAAAAAGTATTAATTCAGGGAGTAATTCTGCAAAATTCCCCGGCATGGAATATTCACCCCCTTATGAGCCAAAATATTATAATCAGAGACGTCAAAATCAAAAACCCCGATTATGCGCAAAATGGTGATGGTATAGATATCGAATCCTGCTCTGATGTATTAATTGAAGATTGTATCCTCGATGTCGGAGATGACGCAATATGTATCAAATCCGGTAAAGATGAAGAGGGCCGCAAACGAGGAGTACCTACCGAACGGGTGATCGTCCGTCGCAACAAAGTATACTTAGGTCATGGCGCGTTCGTCGTGGGTAGCGAAATGTCAGGGGGGGCACGAGACATCTTTGTGGAAGATTGTACGTTTATGGGTACGGACAAAGGTATTCGCTTTAAGACTACCCGTGGCCGTGGCGGAATTATAGAGAACATTCATATTCGCAATATCAATATGTCTAACATTGTGCATGAAGCAATCTTTTTTGATATGTACTATTGGACAAAGCCTCCGCAAGCAAATGAAATTCAGGAAATTCCTCCGGTAACTATCGAAACACCTCAGCTCAGAAATGTCTTTATAGACAATGTAACATGTAATGGTGCAGATATGGGTGTGTTTATACGAGGTCTTCCGGAGATGCCAATAAAAAATGTCCATATGAGCAATTTATTTTTGACAGCAAAAAAGGGCGTTGAAATCAAAGATGCCCGGAATATATCCATTCAAAATGCGTCGCTGCATACTGATAAAGGAGCTCCACTTGTATATATTGAGAGCGCCCAGAATTTAAGTTTTGATAGATTGGTATATAAGGCCGACCTGGGAAACCTTGTTGAGCTGAATGCGAGCAATACTAAAAATGTCCTTTTTGAAAACTCTGATATCAAAAAAAGTAATATGACTTTCAGGCACGGAGCGTCTGAAAAATCCATTAAAATAAATTCAAACTAATCAGAATAGATTATTCAAACTCCTTTTAAATGAAAAAACTTCTCACGCATCTTACAGCGACAGCGATTTTATCACTGATGTCCGTTGCTGAGTCCTCAGCTCAGGAACAGCCGTTACGACTTTTTTACGATAAGCCTGCATCAGAATGGAACGAGGCCTTACCAATAGGCAACAGCAGACTAGGAGCAATGGTCTATGGAGATCCATCTAAAGAACAATTGCAGCTCAATGAAGAGACGATATGGGCTGGTGGTCCGGGCAACAATGTACCAAAAAATACCTACGCCAAAATCCTGGAAATTCGTAAGCTATTAGCAGAGGGAAAGCCGGAAGAAGCGCAGAAACTATCGAACGAAACTTTTCCGAGGAAAGTTCCCGAAGGCTTAGACTATGGTATGCCTTATCAAACATTTGGTAGCCTATGGTTAAATTTTCCAGGTCACACAAATTATACGCATTTCGTTCGTGATTTGGATATAGCAGATGCCGTAGCCCGTACCTCCTATAAAGTAGGCGGTGTAACCTTCAGAAGGGAGGTATTTACATCCTTTACAGATGACGTGCTCATTATTCGCCTGACAGCATCCGAGAGAAAAAGCATTTCGTTTTCCTTAAGCTTAACATCCCCGCATAAATCTGCCGCCGTTAGTAGCAAAAAAGGGCAGCTAAGCATGACTGGAACAGGAAGTTCAGTAGATAGCAAGGCTGGTAAGGTAAATTTCAAAGGCATCGTGCGCCCTGTCTTAAAGGGAGGTAGCCTGATTCAAAGTCATGATAACCTGGAAATACAACAGGCTGACGAAGTGATTCTTTACGTATCTATCGGAACTAACTTTAAAAAATACAACGACCTTACAGCTGATCCGGAGAAAAAGGCCCAGGACATACTGGATAGGGCAGTAAAAGTGAAATATAGACAAGCCTTAGCCAGCCATACGAAAAAATATCAGCAACAATTCAACCGTGTACAAATGGATTTAGGCACATCACCTCAAGCTTCGAAGACAACTGACATACGCGTGCAGCAATTTGCGAAAGCCCACGATCCGCAGTTGGTGGCTTTGTACTTTCAATTTGGTCGTTACCTGCTTATTAGTTCATCGCAGCCCGGAGGTCAGCCTGCCAATCTTCAGGGTATCTGGAATGATAAGCTATCCCCACCCTGGGATAGTAAATACACGGTCAACATCAACACCGAAATGAATTATTGGCCTGCCGAAGTGACGAATCTTAGCGAGACACACGAGCCATTATTTGCCATGTTGCAAGATCTGTCGGTAACGGGGAAGGAAAGTGCACAAGTCATGTATAAGGCACGTGGTTGGAATATGCACCATAACACGGACCTGTGGCGGATTACAGGTGTTGTAGACGGCGGCTATTATGGAATGTGGCCGATGGGTGGAGCCTGGTTAACACAACATATCTGGCAACATTATTTATATAATGGGAATAAGGATTTCTTGAAAAAATACTATGATGTACTAAAAGGGAAGGCATTGTTTTACTTAGACGTTCTCCACGAAGACCGTTCGGGAAAGTGGTTGGTGTTAAGTCCTTCTATGTCTCCTGAGAACTCCTATATGCCAGGCAGCGTAGGGGTTTCTGCAGGCACGACTATGGACAATCAACTAATCTTTGACGTATTCCATAATTTTATTGACGCGACTAAAATATTAGGAGTTGATGCTAAGCTTGCTGATTCAGTAAAGGTTACTTTGGACAGATTACCTCCCATGCAGATCGGCCAGCATGCGCAATTGCAGGAGTGGTTGGACGATATGGATAAAATAACCGATAAACACCGGCACATTTCTCACTTATACGGTTTATATCCGGCAGGGCAAATATCGCCGTTCCGGAATCCGGATCTGACAGAGGCGGCCGTAAACTCATTGATTTACCGTGGAGATAAGTCCACCGGATGGTCGATGGGCTGGAAGGTGAACTGGTGGGCCAGACTTTTGGATGGCAACCGGTCTTTTAAATTGATTCGGGATCAGTTGAGTCCACCATTAGGTGAAAAAGGCCAGGGTGGAGGAACCTATCCTAACCTCTTAGATGCACATCCTCCATTCCAGATCGATGGTAATTTTGGTTGTACATCCGGTATAGCGGAAATGCTGGTACAGTCTTATGATGGAAGCATTTTCTTATTACCAGCTTTGCCGGACGAACTGCCATCAGGTAAGATATCGGGAATCAAAGCACGTGGTGGATTTGAAATTGACCTCGAATGGAAGGACAAAGTTTTAACGCGTTTAACGATTAAATCCAGTTTAGGAGGCAGTTGCCGGCTTCGTTTCGCTAAGAACGTCTCTCTACAAGGAGATGCGCCACTTGTGGCTGCTCAGGGTGAGAGCATCAATCCATTTTTTCACGTCAGGGCTATCAAAACTCCTCTGAAATCAGAGAAAGCCAGCTTAAAGGGCTACAGCCTGCCAGAGACGAAGCTGGTGGAATTTGATACAGAAGCTGGTGGCGTATATACCTTCTCTAACGATTGACGCTCTTAAAAGTTGTTCATCTGCTAAGGATGAACTAATCTTATCAATAAGGGCAGTACAGCAAAAGTAAATTTGTGCTGCCCTTTTTATACATCACTCATTTGGCTAAAAAAACTTCAAACAGTGAAATTACTGAACCTGATTGGAAGAAAAAATTTTGAATTGTTTATATATGGCTCAGTAGCGCTTCTTATTGCTTTTAATCGCTTTTGTAATCACGCGAATAATATTAATTTAGCATCTGAATTTACAGCTATATAAAATCAGTGCGACATTCGTAGTGACACGGAATTGATAAAGGTTTAAGTATTTGATTGTCAGTACTATAGGTTATAGGGTTCGAATCCCTCCCTCACCGCTGATAATTGATTAAAACATGTTAAAAGCCTGTAAGTCCATGATTTACAGGTTTTTTTTGTTTTCGGTCATGCTTAGAATATGTGCAGATTCGCAACGTTTTGGTTTGTCATTCAGTGTGGTGTTTTGTTTCCGGAAATGTCTCACTGGAGTCGTTGTGAGTTATTGTTATACAGAATGTTCTCTGCCTAAATAGCTGAATTTTAATACTTTGATTAAATTTGTTCTGTTGCGGTAGATAGTTTGTGAAATTATCAGCCCTAATTAATTTTATTCTGATCTATGAACGCTTAGGGGGATTCTGTAAATTTGCATTTAAGTATATGATCATGAAGGTGTTATTAGATATTCCAAATAACAAGCTAAGTGCCCTGATGGAATTGCTGAAGCCAGCGGGTTATGTAAAAAAGGCCGAAGCCATTTCAGCACCTGACGCTGAACTGTTTAGTGAGATAAAGGAAATCAAACAGGCCTTTAAAAATGTTGAACTGATCAAAGCAGGCACATTAAAAACACGTCCTGCTTCTGAATTGCTTAATGAGTTATAAAGTAACTACGATTGCTTACTTTGATAAGCAATTCAAACGGCTAGCTAAAAAATTCCCTTCGTTAAAGTCGGAACTCCTGCAACTTATTAGCAAGCTATCAGATTTACCCGAGACAGGAATCGTCTTAGGGCATGATTGCTATAAAATCAGGCTCGGCATTGCCTCCAAAGGGAAAATCCGGCGGAGTGAGGGTAATCACCTATATTAAATCACTGAAGAAGCCGTAGTACTGCTTTCTTATCTACGACAAATCTGAGCAGGCCGACATAAGCGACAAAGAGCTGCTACGTTTGCTGGACGAGGCCAGATAGCGTTTGTCGATAGCCTTTTTTTTATTTCATATGACACCCTGGGTGTATAAAGGTAACATCAGCACTAAAGTACCTGGCCTTAATCGATGGTTAGTGGGTGTGTTGCGAACATAATTGAGCAATACTGTCTTATACTGAATTTACCTTACAAAAATCGGACAGTTAAACGGCTTTGTATTTACAACGATTAAAGTTTGTACGGATATATCTTTACACTAGAAATAAATCATATAGATTTACTTTGAC